>Ga0208303_1001263_pt1 | contig 10053 bp, 5 predicted proteins | sample CB_VirMetaG_2_FD_184537 | JGI IMG/M metagenome (GOLD analysis project Ga0208303, IMG submission 184537) | Freshwater to marine saline gradient viral communities from Chesapeake Bay - CB_1504_2 Viral MetaG (SPAdes) (version 4) | ecosystem: Environmental > Aquatic > Marine > Coastal | place: USA... | reverse complement strand
AATCAAATATTAACAACCTGGTTAAGAAGTTCTTAGACAAAGATGGTAATGTTAATGACGCGGCTGGTTATCATAAAGCTATATACGCTGCTGATAATGTCGATAGAATCGCTACTCATTTTTATGAGCAAGGAAAAGCTGACGCAGTTAAAGACGTGGTGAACAAGTCTAAAAACTTATCACCTATAAAAGCTAGATCACAACAAGGTGAGGTTTTTATAAACGGATTAAAAGTTAAAGCAATTTCTGGTGCTGATTCTTCAAAACTGAAAATTAAAACAAGAAAATTTAACAATTAAAAATTAAACAATTATGAGTTTAAATCCACAATTTGGTGGTATTGTACCAAGTCCAATTCAAACTCCATCTCCTTCTGCTTATTTAGCATTTAACGGTGGAGCAAATGACTTTGCACAACAATATTTACCTGAAATTTACGAACAAGAAGTAGAGCGTTATGGAAACAGAACGTTATCTGGCTTCTTAAGAATGGTTGGCGCTGAAATGCCAATGACATCTGATCAAGTAATTTGGTCTGAACAAAATAGATTACATATATCTTACACTAACTGTGGTGTAGGTGCTGCCGCTGGTGGTAATAACCAAGCTATAGTAAGTATTGGTGGCGGTGCTACTGCTATTAATGTTATATCTGTCAATGATACTGTTGTTCTTTTAGATCCTGCTACAGGAGCTGAAGCAAAAGGTATTGTTTTAGCTAGAACTGCTGGTGACGGTGTTGCTGGTGGTACAAATGGTAACGTTACTGTACAACCGTTTGGCGCTACATCTTTTGCTGCACAAGGAATCACTCAAAGTGGTGTTGGAGCTTTAGGCGGAGTTAAAATGTTTGTATACGGTTCTGATTACACAAAAGGAACAACTATTGGAGCAGGAGCAGGAAACTCTGCTGCTAGAATATCTATTGATCCTTCTTTCACTCAATTTTCTAATTCACCAGTGATCATAAGAGATCAGTACGTTGTTACTGGATCTGACATGGCTCAAATTGGTTGGGTTGAAGTTGCTACTGAAGATGGTGCTTCTGGATACCTTTGGTATTTAAAAGCTGAGTCTGAAACTAGATTACGTTTCGAAGATTACTTAGAAATGGCAATGGTTGAAGGTGAGTTAAACGCTAATCCTGGGCCTGGAGTTAATTACAACGCTGCTAATTTACCAGGTACACAAGGTTTATTTGCTGCTATTAGACAAAGAGGAAATGTAGAAGTAGGATTTACTGCTGCTGCTGGACTTGATGAATTTGATGCAATACTTAAAAACCTAGACACTCAAGGAGCTATCGAAGAAAACATGTTATTTTTACAGAGACAAACATCTCTTGATTTTGACGATATGTTAGCTTCTATCTCTGGCGGATTCGCTGGTGGTACTGCTTTCGGTTTATTCGAAAATTCAGAAGAAATGGCTTTAAATCTTGGTTTTTCAGGATTTAGAAGAGGTTCTTATGACTTCTACAAGACTGACTGGAAATACTTAAACGATGCTTCTACAAGAGGCGCTATCGTTGGTGTTAATTCAATCGAAGGTGTATTAGTTCCTGCTGGAACATCTACAGTTTATGATCAAATCTTAGGTACTAACATTAGAAGACCTTTCTTACACGTAAGATATAGAGCTTCTCAAGGTGACGACAGAAGAATGAAATCATGGTTAACTGGTGGTGCTGGTGGAGCAATGACTTCTACGCTTGATGCAATGCAAGTTAACTTCCTATCAGAAAGATGTTTAGTAACGCAAGCTGCTAACAACTTTGTATTATTCCAAGGAATCTAATTGATTCAACAAATGTAATTCTTACCCTCGTTGTATTGACGGGGGTAATTATTACTTTTATAAACTATTTAATTATATTATATTATGTCAAAAAATGAAAAAAAAGTAGAGGTTAAAAAACCTCAAGACCCTAAATGGGAAATAAAAGATAGAGTTTATTATTTAAAAGGTAAGTCTCCTTTAACTTTAACAATACCAGGTAAGCATTCAAAAAAGCACGCGTTACTTTGGTTTGACGAGACGACAAAAAAACAAAGAGAAATAAGATATGCAACCAATCAAGATTCACCGTTAGTTGATGAGCAAAAAGGTGAAGCAACGATGGGTCATATAATTTTTAGAGACGGTTTCTTAAAAGTTCCTAAACATAAACAGAATTTACAAAAATTACTTTCACTATATCACCCTTTAAAAAATAAAATATATGAAGAGTTTAGTGCAGTGCAAGAAGCTAAAGATGATTTACTTGATTTAGAAATGGAAATAGAAGCGTTAAACGCAGCTAGAAACATAGATATCGATCATGCTGAAGCTATTTTAAGAGTAGAAAAAGGTTCTGAAGTAAATAGTATGAGTTCTAAAGAAATTAAAAGAGATTTATTATTGTTTGCAAAAGAAAACGCCGCTATGTTTATTAGTTTAGCTAATGACGAAAATGTACAGCTTAGAAACTTTGCAATAAAAGCTCGTGAAGCTGGAGTAATAAAATTATCTCAAGATCAAAGAACTTTTCATTGGGGATCAAACGATAGAAAACTAATGAATGTTCCTTTTGATGAAAATCCTTATTCAGCTTTTGCTGCGTTCTTAAAAACAGACGAAGGTGTAGAAATTTACAAATCTATAGATAAAAAGCTATAAAAACAAGTGATACTATATATAGGCGGTTACGGCCGCCTTTTTAGTATATTAAAATAAATATAAATGGTAAATATAAATACAGTATATACAACAGTCTTGTACATATTAAACAAAGAACAGAGAGGTTATGTAACTCCAGCAGAGTTTAATAGCTTAGCTACTTTAGTTCAAGACGAGATTTTTCAATCATATTTTCCAGATGGTAACCAACTAAATAGGTTTAATCAAAATAATCAACAAAATGATACTGAGTTTTTTAACATGTTTAAAGACTCTGCTTACAAATTATATCCTTTTGAAAGGACAGTTTCGTTTACTTATAACGCAGGTGCTGGTATCCTAGGTTGGGAATACACAGGTGCTGGAACTATATTTAAATTAGGTGAAATAATATCTACATACAACACAACAAATCCTCAGTATGATTCTATTACTGAGTTAGCTAGTCAAAGTGACTTTTCTAAGATCACAAGATCTGCATTGACAGCTCCAACTATGCAATATCCTTTATGCACGACAGGAACAGGGCCAAACAACTCTGTACTTATAAAAGTTAGTCCTCAGCCAAACGTTTTAAATGTAAACGCTTTGTTTACACCAGTAGCACCAGAGTGGAAATTTACTACTGGTAGCTTAGGTCAATACGTATTCTCTGGCGCGTCTGTTAACTTTGAATTAGATATATCAGAGCAAACAAATTTAATAATAGGTATATTAAAATACTGTGGATTAATAATAAATGATCCAACAATAATACAATCAGCTGCTGCAGAAGCTCAAGAGACAGAACAAAATATAAAATCTTAATAAAAAATGGCATTAATAACAGAAACTAATCAACAATATTATCAAGGCGCACAAGGTTTTAGAGGTACTGGTAATGCTCTTACTATTACAACAACTTTTGATACTGATTTAGTTTTTGGTAGCTATGATCCAGCAATTGCAGACTACGCTTTAAATAACTTTAAAATATATACCAGTACTACAGGTTTTCCTGGTAGCTGGAGCGAGTATCTTTTAGCTTATACTGTTGTTAATAATGCTATTACTTTTGGCGCAAACCCTGCTAATAATTTATTTATAGTTGTTCAGTTAAAAACATTAGACGGTGGTCAATATGCTAGTACTATAACAGAAGAAGCAATAGGTGATGCTGTTGAAGAAAACTATGGCACATATCAATACGTTAAATTAAAAGACATTATAGACAACTACATGGTTGGTTATGTAGGTGATGGTAAAATAATACAAAATGCTAAAAAATCTGATGTATTGTTTTTTGCTAAAAGATCTTTACAAGAATTTAGCTATGATACTTTAAAAAGTATTAAATCGCAAGAGCTTACAATACCAGCAAGCTTGTCTTTAGTTATTCCTCAAGACTATGTTAATTACGTAGCGTTATCGTGGATAGATTCTCATGGTATTAAAAGACCTATATATCCAAATAACAACTTAACTATAAATCCTTATGAAAAATTACTACAAGACGAAAGAGGTATACCTACTCAAGATAACTTCGGTGAAGACTTAGAAGGTACGTCAATAACAGTAGAAAGATGGGGAGAAACAAACTCTAACAGATTGCTAAACAACCAAGCGTTGTCAGAAATAGATAATTTAGCTTATGATGTTTATGGTAATGATTTTGGTTCAGGACCTTGGAACTGGGGAAGATTATACGGTTTAGACCCTCAATATTCTAATGTTAATGGTTGGTTTGGTATAAATGAAAGAGATGGTAAGTTTACTTTTTCTAGCAACTTAGCAGACAGATTAATAGTATTAGAATACATATCAGATGGACTAGCTTATGATTTAGACACTAGAGTACCTAAGATGGCTGAAGAGGCAATGTATTTAAGTATATCATATAACTTACTAGCAAATAGAGCTAATGTATCAGAAGGTATGGTTGCTAGATTTAAAAAAGATAAAAGAGCTGCATTAAGAAACGCAAAGATAAGATTATCTAATATAAAGCTTGAAGAAATAGTTCAAGTAATGAGAGGTCAGTCTAAATGGATTAAACACTAAAATTTAATGGCAAAAGCAACTAATAGTTTTGTTACTGGTAAAATGAACAAAGATCGTGATGATCGACTTTTACAAGCTAACGAATATAGAAACGCAATGAACGCTCAAGTGAGTAGATCTGAAGGTGCTAATGTTGGTGCGTTAGAAAATGTTTTAGGAAATTCTTTAATTAGTGACTTTAGAACTCTAACTACTATTGCTGATATAGTATCTATAGGTTATTGTTCTGATGAAATAAATAATAGAGTTTTTGTTTTTTTGACAAACAATACTAGTTCTAATTTATCATATAGCCCTGCTCAAAAAAACTTTATAGTTGTTTATAATGCTCTAACAGAATCATCTGTAATTCTTGTTAAAGGTAATTTTTTAAATTTTTCAACAGCATTTCCTATAACTGGAGCAAACATATTAGAAGATTTATTATATTTTACGGACAATAGAAATCAACCTAGGGTTATAAATGTTACTTTAGCTGCAACTTCTCAAAGTTATTATACTATTGAAGAACAAATATCTGTAGCAAAATACAACCCTTATCAATCAATAGAACTTTATAAAGAATCTTCTATATCTAATGAATATGAAACTACAATGTATGACGTTGTTAGTTTGTATTATCCTAACGGAGGCCAAGGTAGATTAGAAAGCGATGCTGCTAGCGGACAAAACCAAATTAAAATATTAAAATCAGGATTTATAGGAGATATAGCTGTAAATGCTACAGGCACAGGCGCTACTCCAGGTGTAACAGTAGCCAAAAGAAATATATCAACTGGTGTTATTGAATATTTAGTTGACTCAAGTTCAAATATCTTAACAGCTAGCTCTATAGCTTCTAGTTCCGCTACGTTTTGGACAGTGACACTTAGTGATACTATAGCGGCGCCATCAATTGATAAAGATGATTTTGAAATTATTTTTAGTTCTAATCCATATTATAATCCTGATTACAACGGTGATAAAGATTATTTAAGAGATAGGTTTGTAAGATTTGCTTATAGGTTTAAATTTATAGACGGTGAATACTCTATAATGTCACCATTTACACAAGAGTGTTTTGTGCCTAAGCAAGATGGTTATTTTATGACCAAGCAAAATCCTTTACCTAGCGGAACAGAAATAGCTGCTTCTCCACCTCTTGATATACAAGATGAAGAAGATACATATAGAAGTACAGTTGTAGAGTTCATGGAAAACAAGGTAAATAAGATCGTGCTTAGAATACCTATGCCGTATACTTCTACTTTAATGGAAACTACTTTAAAAGTAACAGATATAGACATCTTATTTAAAGAATCTGATTCAAATATTATAAACGTAATTGAAAGCGTGTCAATAGCTAGAGTTCAAGCCCAAGTTACAAGCGGAACTGTTTATGAATATGAATATCAGTCTACAAAACCTTACAAAGTTTTACCTTCATCTGAAACAACCAGAACATACGACAAAGTACCAGTTAGAGCATTGGCTCAAGAAGTTATAAGTAACAGAATTGTTTATGGAAACTTTGAAAATAAACATATACCACCATCTACTATAGATTATAATGTTGCTGTTAGTCAAAAATCTACATTTGATTTAGGTTCAGCCACAGCTACAACAAACGGTTCAACAGCGAGTGGCGCCGAAACAATAAACATAAATACTTTAGCTGCAGGTCTATCGATACAAAATGGTTATGTAGTTACAGCCGGCGGTATTCCAGCCAACACTGTTATTGTAAGCTTTACGTCTACAAGTGTCACTATAAGCAACGCAACAACTAGCATTATAAATAACGCAACCACGTTAACTTTTGAAGCTCCAAGCAATGTTAGATATACTACAAGTAAAATAGAATACCCTAATTCTTCACTTAAACAAAATAGAAATTATCAAGTTGGTATAGTATTGTCAGACAAGTTTGGTAGATCATCTACTGTTATTTTATCTAACAGTGATAGTTCTGTGGAATTTGGTAATGAACAATATTTAGGATCAACTGTTTTTTCAGATTATATAAATAATAATATAACTGCAGATACTTTTCCAGGTAATTCATTAAAAGTTTTATTTAATAATCCTATACCAGGAGGCTCTACAGGTATATATAATGGAGATATCGCAAGCGTTGATTATAATCCTTTAGGTTGGTACTCGTATAAAATTGTTGTAAAACAATCAGAGCAAGAATATTATAATGTTTATTTACCAGGCATAATGGCTGCTTACCCTAACGATCCTTTAAAAGAGTTAGGAAAAACTTCACACACGGTATTGATAAGTGACAATATAAATAAAGTACCTAGAGATTTAACAGAGGTTGGACCAGAACAAAAACAATTTAGAAGTAGTATTAACTTACATGGTAGAGTTGAAAACTTAGCTAGCACAGTAGTTAACTTAAATAACATACAGTATTATCCAGGACCAACATCACCTATAGTAAGTGTTATTGGTACTGACAGAGATTTATTTGATGGTATACCTACAGAAAATTATGTTGGTAGTGCTGAATTTTATAATGTAGTTTCTAATCCTTTAATAGCTAGAATAAACACACCTTCTAAAAAAATAGGAGCACAAGCCGTGATAACAACAGCAACTGTTGATGTTGGTTCTCTTGTTCCAGGTAATAATCAATTAAGCATAAGTAACTTAAACCCAAATAGCGCTTCTGCATCAGGAACAATACCTGTAGGTACAATAATGTCAGGACCTGGCCTTGAAGATAATTCTATTGTTGATGTTTTTGTTAATGGCGGAGCTTCTACAGCTACTATAAAATTAAATAAACCTGTTACCAACGTTTTAGCTGATGGATCTACAATATATACTTTTTCACCAACTCAAGACGTTTATTTAACTATGCCTCAGTTAGCTGTAATGGAAACCGATGGTGTTGAATCTAATTTAGATATATTCTGGGAAACTACATCTGAAGGGTTAATAACTGAATTAAACCAAGCTGTTCTAGGTGGAATTGCAGATGCTGTTTCTTTAAGTGGATTCAACACAAGTATATTTAAAGAATCATTAAGTTTAAATTCGGAAATTTTAAGTGCTGATTTTACAATATTAGATCAATTTGGTAACGATGTTGTTTATGCCGTTACAACACCGCCTCAATTACAATTACAGAGCGTAGTAGATTATAATGGAGATCCTGTTAATAATTTTGTTTTAGTAAACAACGCTGACAATACTTATAACGTAAAATTAGGAAATACTGCTCAAGATTATTTATATTTTAGTAATCAAAACTCAACAAAACAAACGTATTCTTTTACTTTTGAAGTAAACTACAACGGTGTGCAATCTTTTATAACTCAACAACCAGTTTCGTTAATAAACGTTGCGCCAACATTTGCACAACCTGCAAACGTAACATACGTACCTGGAACAGACGGTGGAGGAAATGGAACAATAATAAATATTCAAGCACAAAACGGTGCTTTTCCTGGACCAGCAAATCCAAGTCCAGATGTAGCTTGGAAAGATATATCATGGTCTTTAACAGTAACAAAAGACGGTGTTAACTATGGCCCGTCAGGAACTGGCAATGTTTTAATAAATCAATCAAGAGTAAATGCTTTTTGGAATGGTCGTGTATTTTTTAACGGCAGTAACCCGCCTAATTCTATGGTAGATGGAACATATGTTTGTGTTGCTACTGCTACAGATGCTGGAGGTTTATCTCAATCTCGTACTTTTAATTTAGTTATAAATAGAACTCCTTGTTATTCTTATAAGTTTACTTATGGAGGAACTGGCAGTGTTATTTCAGGGTTGTTTACTACATGCGAAGGTGTTGACGAAGGTGTGGTTAGTTTTGTAGATCCACCAGCTAATACGTTACCTGGTTATACTGTTGTTTGCGCGAGAGATACTACATATACTCAAGACAATTTACCAAACTCTTTTGTTAAACTAGCTTTAAACGCAAATGATCCAGCAAACACTTGTAATGTTTAAAAAAAATAAGTAATAATAATATATATGGCGGCGATAATAGAGGTAAAATACTTCAACACATTCCTTCTTAAGAAAGTAAACAAAGCGCAAACTAAGCCACTACCTGGTTATGGTAACATACCTATATGGAACGGCTCGATGGGTATACCTGTTGCTAAAGGAGGTTACCCAAGACCTAACGGAAGCGCTGTAGCTAATAATTGGGTAATTGAAGAATCAAGAATAAATGGCGGCTATAATAATACTACAGTTTCTTTTGGTGCTAAAGCTTATTTAGTAGAAGAAGAACCTAACGGAGCTAGACGTGGTAACTCATTAATATATTCTGGTATATTTAATTCTAGAACTGGTATTAATAATACAAATGTTTTTTCAGTAGCAGACGATATAGTTAAATCTGTAGATCCAGCAAATGGTTCAATACAAAAACTATACGCAGAAAACACTAACTTGACTATATTCCAAGAATTAAAAGTTAGCAGAGCCTTAATAGACAAAGACGCTATATATTCTGCAGAAGGTGGAGGAACTGTTACAAGTGCTAATCTAGTTATTGGAGCAATACAACCTTATTTAGGTAGGTTTGGTATAAGTACAGACCCTACTAGTTTTGCAGTATATGGTTATAATAAATATTTTTCTGACAGAAATAATAATGTAATAATGAGGTTATCTAAATCTGGTCTTGATGAAATATCTAAGTTTAACATGGTTGATTATTTTAGAGATAATTTAGGTAGCTTAACGGTGGCAGGTGTTGAAGGTAAAATATTAGGTGGTTATGACATTTATAATAAACAGTACGTTGTATCAACTCAAGAACCTAACAATAATACTATTGACTCTGGTTATGATACTTTAGCTTTTGATGAAACCGTGAAAGGTTGGACTAGTTTTTTCAGTTATAAACCAGATCAAATATTTAGCTTAGGTAGTAAATTTTATAGTCTTAATTCAGGTAAACTTTATCAACATTATTCACAAAGTGGCACAAGAAATGTTTTTTATGGACAGACACAAACACCAACGTCAATTACTTTTGTCTTTAACCCTAGTGTTGCAGCCTCTAAAAACTTTAAAACAGTTTCTTATGAAGGAAGTAATGGTTGGCAAGTTAATAGTTTTGTATCAGATACAGTTGGTAGAAACTTAAACTTTTCAAATAACAACTGGGTTAACAGTGAAGATACTACAGCTCAAGTTTATAGTTATACACAAGGAGCTTATGTTCAAGGTGGTATACAGTATTACGCTGGGTTTAATAGAAAAGAAAATTTATATGTAGCTAACTTAATAAATAATAGTCCTGCTACAAACGGAGAAGTTGGTAATATTCAAATAAACGCAGGTGGTGTTAGTTACAATGCTATGTCTGGTATTAAAGGATTTTACGCTACA
>Ga0208303_1001262_pt1 | contig 10059 bp, 23 predicted proteins | sample CB_VirMetaG_2_FD_184537 | JGI IMG/M metagenome (GOLD analysis project Ga0208303, IMG submission 184537) | Freshwater to marine saline gradient viral communities from Chesapeake Bay - CB_1504_2 Viral MetaG (SPAdes) (version 4) | ecosystem: Environmental > Aquatic > Marine > Coastal | place: USA... | reverse complement strand
CAATTACCTCCCACTGGTCAGCTAACGGTTCCTTTTGCGATTCCAATAACTTAGCCGTCAGATCAATCGCACTCCATCTAGTCATCACTATTACGATAGAACCGTTTGGCTGTAAACGTTGACGAGGACCAGAGGTGTACCATTCGTAAGCTGACTCTAGCGCTGTCGGACTAAGCGCGTCTTGCTCTGAATGTGGATCATCAATAATTAATAAATCGGCACCACGTCCTGTTACCGCTCCGCCTACACCCGCAGCGAAATACTCGCCACCCTTATTGGTTTCCCAACGTCCCGCAGATTTGTTATCGGCTTGCAGTTTTACTTCAGGGAATATTTTCTTGTATTCTTCTTGATCCATCAAGTTACGCACTTTACGACCAAATCGTACGGCTAGTTCACCCGTATGCGTGGTTTGCATAATCTTCATCTTGGGCTTGAGTCCCATAATATAGGATGGGAAAAAGGTAGACGCGAACTCAGACTTGGTATGACGAGGTGGCATGTTAACAATCAACCGCTTGCACTTACCGTCTACTACGTCTTGTAGCTTTTGGGCGAAGACCTTATGGTGGCGTCCGCAGATAAACTCAGGCCAGATATGTTCTACGTAGTTAATAAAACTTTCTTGGCACTGGTCTTGTATTGCGTAGTTGTCTAACTTTTCTTTAAGCATCAGAGCTTCTTTCAGCTCTGTCTCCGTTAGACTCGATAGGTTCATATCAAACTTTATAAATAGGTTTTACATTTGGAAGTTCAACTAAACCTCCATCTGCAAAATTCATTTGCATCATTTGTTTTTCGTTACGTAAATTTTGTATTTCAGACTCTAAAGTCTCAATATTTGGTCTTTTTTTATTAGTTTTTCTAGTAAGTAAATCCAAATCTCTCAATCTATCAGCAGCAAGCATTAAAGCAATATCTTGTTGAGACTTATTCATAGAAGGTCTGCTATATAAAAGTTCTTGAAATTTTTCTAATTGTCTTCTTCTATCTTCAAAATATTTTCTTCTCTCCTTTTCAGGCAAAGATAGTAATTTTTTTTGTAGAGATTTTTCTTCTAATAAGCTATCTATAGAACCTACGTCTGGTAGTTCAGCTACATCGCCGTCGGCAAACTCAATTCTATCCAAATCTTTATTAATATCCTGATCAGATGTGCCGAAATATTCTGCAACTGTATCTCTAGTTTCAGGAGAAACATATTGGGCTTGCTTCATCTTACCTAGTATTTCTAAATTTTCTTTTCTTGTATTTGGAAATAAACGACCTGTTGTATTATTTAACAAATCCATAAATCCAAAATACGCCTTGTTGCTCATTGAATCAGACTCGCTAATATCTTCTCTTTTACGTAGCATGTTAGCGCGAGTTAAATCAATAAAATTTTTTAAAGAAGTAATATCAGTATTACCTTTTAAAAAATCTATTTTATTTTTTGTTTCAGGAATTACATATAATTTTCCCTGATATTCAATTATTTTGTTTGATTCTATTAAGGATTTAGGAAGATTATAAAACTGCTGTTCTAAATCTGGAGGACCAAGTTCACCTAGAGATGGTAGTTCAGTCATTTTACATCATCTCAGATAGTTCAGACTGAATAGGATCCTGTTGACTTTGCATCTGTTCTGCAAGCATCATCATCACTTGTTGGATGTCTTCGTCATCAAGTCCCATTTGTCTAAGTGCAGCAACGATTTCTTCTTCACTAGCGCCTGATTGAACCAATTCCATCACCATCGTCATCACTTGCTGTATAGCCTGGGCTTCTGGTGCTACGCTTTCTATATCAGATAGCGCAGATTCGATTTCATTTGTTTCACGTGAAACCTCGTCACCTTCTGCGAACACGCCCCTCCCCTTTAATATATCTGCTTGAGTCACTTGACCATCTCCTGTTAAATCTGGAAAAGCTTCTCCACCTTTGGCGAAGCCTAGTTGTTGTTGTTGCATTTCGTTTCTTTCAGCTCTGACCATATCCATATCCATATTAGGTCTGGCTCTACTCATCGCCTCTTCAAAGCTGATTTCACCCATACCGAAAAGCTGGGCATCTCTATCGGAGATGTTTCTACCCATATCGGCTGCTGTCTTTTGTATTAGCATCATACGTTGTTCGGGAGGACTAATACCTTGATTAGCGCCTAAATCAGCTATCCTCATATTCATATTAACTTCTTCGCCTTCTGCGAATCCTGGTCGCATCATAGGGAACCGTTCTCTAGGCATGTCTTGAGGCATAGGTAAGGGTGCGCGAGGCAACAAAGGCAACTCATCTTCCATTCCAAGTTCATCAAAATTTCTTTGTTCATCTATAAACATTCTTTCCATATTTTGCGGTAGCCTTTCAAGTATAGATCCAAGTCCGCCGCCAAAGAACCTTGAGGATGGTCTACGTGACGGCATCCTTCTTTTTATTCTTTTTTTTAAAAAACCTGGTGCTTGATTTCTAAGCATGTCTTCCAAAGAAGGAGGACCAAATTCAGCTCCTCCGCGCATCATAGGACTTGGTGTTTGTCTTCTACTCATACCAAACATTCTATCGAATTTGTTTCCCATAGATGTAGGTCTAGGAAACATAGGAGGTTGCATTTGGTTCTCCATACCTCTTACTTTATTTTTTAAATCTTTAAAGAATCCCATATTTTTACCTCAATCTGTTTAATAATAACTGAATTCTACTGACTCCACCACCGCCAGCCATACCCACTCTTAGGTTGGTAAAATTAGGATTGGGTTTCTGTATCTGTAAATTCTGTAATTGACTTGTTATATCTTGAGGTATGGTATTTGTAGGTATTTGACCGTAGCCTTCTACAACAGGAGGTACTGCATTTAATCCTAAGTTTTGTCCTGTAATCCCAATTGCTCTTTGCGGTTGTTGAGCTATCAAGTTAGCGCTGGCATTTTTAGCTGCTTGTACGTCACCTTGAGTTGCGGTACCTGCGGCACTCGCTGCCTGTAAGTTAGCAATTGCATCCGCTTCGTTAGCCATACCTATCGCTCTCTCGTCCTCAAAGCCCATATAGTTAGGATTATAAAAATCTTTCTGTAATTCTTTTTCTGGCGGTTCAGTTAGCTGATCCATATATTCTTCTGCGGTAGGAGCAGTTATCACGCCTTCAGACGCATCTGTTACTACAGGGAGATCGTCTGCAACTACTGGGGCTGTTTCAGCAACAACTGGAGCAGTATTCAACGCATCTATCTCAGACTGTAGATCTGTAATCGTCTGATTGTAATCAACAGCAAGGGTATCCTTTTGCGCTTCGAGTGCTTGTACCTGTTCATCAGCTGCCGTAGCCCTAATAACGTCTTGTTCTGCAACTGCGTTATCCCTTTCGACCGTCAAGGCATCAATACTGCCCTGTAAGTCAGTAATCGTACCCTCTAAGTTGGTTACGTTACCTTGTAGAGCTGCGATATCGGTTTCTAATCCCTCACGCTCTACGCCAAATTTATCCTCTAACTCCGTAATAATCTGTTGTCGTTCCGATAACAGCTCTTGTTCTCTGGATGTAATCGCTGCTAACTGTTCTTCCGCCGCTGTTGCTCTGATTGTATCTTGTTGCGCGATCGCATCTTGATAGTTATTAGTTAAGTCTACTTTGACTTCCTGTAACTGTTGTATTTCAGACTCAGCATTTTGTATAGCTGACTCTAAAGTATTACGGAAATTTCTGTCCTCTAAGATTCCTTGCGGTCTTGTTGGCGTAACAATAGGACCATCTCCAAAGATATCACTCTCTGGTAACTCTCTAGGGGCTGTTTTGTTAATTTGTTGGATGATATCTGCTGGAAGTGCGTCTTGAGCAATATCAATAGGATTTCTAACTGCTGAACCCTGTCCAGGTAAGTTCAGGAATGAATAGTCGTTGTCGAAGGTAGGTGTTCCGTTAGCCATTTATAAATTCCTCCCAGCGTACAAAGGTTTGGCCGTTCCAGAACAATCCTAAATAGCAGTTGTTACAATTTGTAGAAAAGGTTTTTTTTATATGTGAAAATTTTTTTGCCATTTTTAAGTCGTTGTAGGCGAAGATAAATTCCAACTCTATTGGAGAAAGTGTGAACAAAGCATACTTTCACCTACAACTAAAAAAATTATATGCTGAATAGGGGTACCCTTACAAGTAAAAAATCCTTTGTCAAGATATGCTTGGTTAAGTATGTATATTATTGTCTAATTCCTATCTTATAAAGTACCTAATCTTTTTGGGGGTGTCGCATCTTTTTTGTTAGTCCGACATCCGACTTTTTCCAATCCAATAGAGTCCCTATCTACAGACAAAAAAAACCCCCGAATCTCTTCGAGGGTTTCCACTCTTACGGAGTTCTTAGTTACTGTTTAAGAATTCCAACTCCCCCCCTTTAACAAGTGTTGCTCTCTTGATACATTCCCCGTTTATATAAAAACGGTATTCTCTTGAACCGTCATCCAATAGACGGTGAGTCGTTGTATGTGTTAAGAATGTGTGCGAGTTGCTCGCGCTTGTTCCTACTCTGACTTCTACTTCTCCCGTCTCTTTTACTCCGTACGATTTAGAACCGTTCTCCCCTCCTTTATAAATGCAAGCGGTAACAATATTCCATATTGGGTAACTTCTCATTTGCTCACCTCTTCTTGCTGTTGCTCTTTGACGTAAATATCAAATTGCCTATCTGTTACTCTATCTTTAAACTCCAAGAAGCTATCTAGATAATATAACTCCTCTTCAGTCCGACAAAGATTTCGTAAGGTTCTTAAATCTGCTCCCGCAAATACCTCTCTATATCTTGCTTTATCAAAAAGCATTTTGCCCCAACCCTCTAAAGTAATAGTAGGACCTTCGCATTTGTAAGTTGGTTTATATTCATTCATATTTTTTCTCCGTAATTATAGGGTCGCACTTCGCTCCCCCTTGATACGTATTATACAACTATCTTTCTACAAATTGTAAAAAAGATCTAACTTTCCTGGTGCCAGGAAAAATTTACCCTGGATGCTCGCAAGCTGTAAAAGGATCTAAAAGTAGGCCTACTTTCTATAGTCTTATATCTCTAGTTCTGTAGCTCACCCACCAATATCTAAGGTCTATTATCTATAACCCCGACCCGACCCCCGACCCTTTCGCCTATATAAACAAAATCCCGACCCCGACCCCGACCGCCTTTCTTGTTCAAGCTGAGAATTGCCATTTGTTTTAGATACAACAGAGGAAGAGATAGAGTAGATGCTATTTTTATTGCGTGCTATCCCCTTAAAAGAATTTCTATAATCTTAATGTGCTACTTCTTGATTGATACGATTAATTACAATTTGTAACAAAATAGTGTTAAAATAAAGACTGTTTTAACTAATACGGAGAAAAACTAATGAACGAAGAAATTAAAACCAATACTCTTTCCGATACAGAAAAAGAGATACTAGGAACTTGTTTAACCTTTTGTATGGATTGTGATTTAGCAGATTCACTTACAGATATAGTGGGCGAAGAAGTTACTGACAAAGATATAGAGAATCTTTTAGAAAAACTAACTAAGGAGAAAGTCTAATGGCTCAAAGAGAATATATCGTTAATGATGAAATCTTAGAAGAGTTTCAAGATGCAAATATACAGTTCGCAGTAAGTAGTGAACTGTATGGAATGGAGAAGAAACTAGATGCTAAGTCTTACATACCAAAAACTAAAGAGTATGAGAATAAACTGTTTGCTATCAGTCAAGTTCATAATCTTAATAAAACCAATTCAAAGAAAGTCATATCTATTGCAAAGACTATCTTTGATTTAACTTATACGGAGAAAGTCTAATGGCTATTACTAAAAAACAAGAATCCATGTTAGATGATTACAATCTATACGGATTCCATTCGGGTGGAGGTTGTATGCACTTTGCTTACGATACCAATATTGATGAACTGCAATGGTTGATTAATGATATAGAAGAAAATGGCGACCCAAGTCTTAGATATCCTAAAAACGAAAATCAAGTTTGCGTATTTGGTCTTGATTTGAATTATCTTGATAATCAAGATTTAACCGATTCTATCCTAAAGATTGGTAAAAATAATAAGACAGAGAATGATAATGATGCCGATTGGATTCATTTCCAAGATACTCTTAAAAATGGAGTAGCCAAAATGAAAGCTATTACTGATGAGATTAATAATCTAAAAGAGAAAGTCTAATGAAATTATCAGAAGAACGAATGATTGAAATTATCAACAAGAAACAAATTCACCAATGTTCAAAACAAGAAAGAGAACAAGTGATGAACTTTGCTTTTGGAGAAGATTATATTAAATCTAAAGACAAAGGTAATAAGAAAATAATTAAGGAGAAAGTCTAATGATGTGGACAGACTATTATAAGGATTTACCAATTCCTAGCGATTGGGAAAACGTATCTTATGGCAATGACGAGTTACCTAGTTTTGCGTGCAATGGTTATCAGATATGGATTCATTCACCCGATATAGAGGAAAGGAAAGCAGAGTGGATTGATTACAATGGTGATGCAGAGTTTGAAGATTGTAAGTATTCAGTTACTTATTACTTTGATAATGAAACCACCATACTCCATGTTGAACGAGAGAAAGACGAACCTCACGTTTTAATTTCCACAGACTTTCAAGAGGTTATTGATTTTGTCAATAAACCTAGTCTATACGCTCTTATCAGAGTTTTAGAATTAGAATTTAACTACAAAGTATCATTTGCAGAAATGAAAAAGAAAGAGTTGATTGGATACATTGACGATTTATTAAAGGGGGAAACTGAATATCATTTAGATAAAAATTTTCCTAGAAAGACTTTTGAAACATTTATGAAGGAGAAAAACTAATGAAACATTTTAAAGAAAGAGAGTTTACTTTATTTAACTATATGTGCGACATACTGTTTGAGTTCTATGAGAAGAATGAACTTGAACATTGTTGTGCTTTAGAAAGTCTGATAGGTGGCAATTACCATAATGAAGAACAAAAAGAATGGTTAGATAGGTTTACTGATACCTACGATAGAGTAGAGCAAAGAGACATCAATCGTAATTTAAAGGAACAAAGCTAATGAAAACAGAAGAACTATTTGATTACGACCCAAGTAAATCTGAATACGAATTAGCTAAAGATAATAAAATATTCTTAGTTATTCATGGTAGTGGTTACGGAGATATCCCACCCGAAGAGGAATGGGTTGATACCTTCAACGGATATTCTATAGAAGATACAGTAGCCAATGATTACGTTATTAGAAACTTTGATAGACAAAGACTCGTTCACTTCAAAGAGATAGAACTTGCCGAAGAATGGGATATAGATATCTTGGATGAACTATGGGAGTCCAAAAAAGGAGAATGGAATACCTATAGTGACCCAAGTGGTGTTGTTTATTTTAAATGCTATCAGGAGAAATAATGCCTCAATGCCAACTATGTAACAGAAAGGTAGACGAGAGAGCCACCCAAGAACAAGCGGGTTACTATCTTTGTTTATCTTGTGACTGTAAATATACAGACAATGAACTTATACAACTAATGGAGAATAATTAATGACTGAACAAGCAACTAAAAAAATACAACTAGATATGAATTCAGTAGAAGAATTTTTTGATGAGTACGACCATTCGGGGCATATCGGGTGGCTACAAGAAATACTTAATGGAAATATCAAAATAGAAATAATGAGAAAAGCAGTAATCTCTCATTCGGTTGGCAACAAAGAAAAATGCCAAAAGTTTGTAGATGATATGTTTGTAACTAAATGGTGGGAGAAATAATGAAAACATACGAAGTCTACCAATACGTCAAAGAGTGGGGGGATTACTCCCCCGTTCCGACTATCAGAACCCAATCTTGGAGAGCAACGGGAGATAAGATCTTTCGGCTCAAAGACTTGGGATATGAATGTAAATTAATAATTAAAGAGTCCGAATGAATCAAAGAATATATCACCTAGAGAGGATACTTCATCAAGAGAGCCACCTAATGAGTGAATCTAATGTTAAAAAGGCCAAAAAAGAACTCAATAAATTAAGGAGACAAACTAATGGCTAGACCTAAGAAACAAACAGTTACTTTATCTGACGGAACGATAATCAAATATACGATTACGAGCAAAGGCAGACAGGTATTTATCCCGAAAGAACATTCAGATAGAGCCGACCAACTTTATCTTGAAGCTGACCAATTAATCAATAAGCAGGAGTCCGACAATGAGTAAAACTTATATATTAGATATTACAGGTATATGTGTTGAAGAAGATGAAATTGAAAATACTACAATACATATTTGTAGAAATGGCGAATGGTGTGAAATACCTTTTGATCAAGATGATATTGTTCAAGTAAAGGAGTCCGACAATGAACGATAATATAAACCCGACCTATTACCGCAAAGGTATAGAAACGACTGATTATATTGTTTCTCATTCTATGAACTACCTAGAAGGCAATATCATCAAGTACGTAACCCGATACAAGGACAAAGGTGGCCTTGAAGATCTAAGGAAAGCTGAGTGGTATCTAACCCGACTAATTAAACAAACGGAGAATAACAATGAATCTTAAACATTTAGACAAAGTATGGAGAGAGAACTGCCCCGAAGAATCTAATGGATTGGTGAGCAGACGTAAAAAGGGCAACAGGTGGAACAAGATAGTTGAATCCGCTAAAGCCAGGAATAAACTCAAGGAGAAAAGCTAATGAGATATATAACAGGTATGAAAGTAAAGCTAGAAGATGAACTATTTACAGTTTCAGAAAGTTGTTCTAGTTGTAATAAAGGTTGGGAAGTTATGCAGAAAGAAAACGATTTAGATATGTTACAAATTTGTACTGAATGTGACGGGTTAGTAAATGGAAGTGATACATATTATTACCAAGAGGATTTAGGTTACAAAATATTGAAGGAGAAAAGCTAATGATTGAAATTATTGATTTACAAGGTAGTGATTGGACAGGTTGGACTTTCAAAAGTAAAAAAGAATTAAAGAATTTTTTACAAGAAGAAAGTTGTAATGTTAGTGAATATTCTGAGGAAGAATATTATAAAGAAAATGCTGATGTTAGTTTAGATGAATATTGTGAAATGTATCAAATCAAATATGTGGAGAAAAGCTAATGGAATATACGTCATTTATTACCGACAAAGAGAAGATGAGAGACTTCAAGATATTAACTAAACAGGAGTTTCTAAAGTCTTATTCTTATCTTACTGAAGCTGAATATGAGCTAACTGTTAAGGAGAAAAGCTAATGAAATACATACAAAGAAAAGATTCTTACGGAAACTTTGAGACAGTTGATGAATTTGAGTCTCGTAAAGAAGCTATAAAAATGCTCAAAGAGTATCGGTTGTCTGATCAAAGTGGATATTTCTATATAAGTCAGAAACCTTGCAGAGATTGGTAAGGTAGCTATAACAATATAACCTAATGACTCCCGACTACTTACTCTCTAAGGCCTTAGTCTTTGACTTATCTTCGATAGTGATTCCCGATTTAGACCCGAGCAAGTCCTGGAGTCTTCTCTCTACTTCACCCCGACTCATCTGATCTATCTTCCCGTGCAATACTTCCCGACGATCAACGATAAGTCCCCCGACCTTGAGCAAGAGTCCTTGAGCTTGAATTGCTGCGTTAAATGCACCCCGACTCCAGGCATCATCCCGAAGCTTATATAGATCTTCTACTGCGCGCTCATGTGTCAGTTCAAACTTCTGTTTAGCTTCCGACATCAATCTTTCATACTCCCGACGAACGTGAGCATACCGACTGTCTTCATTCTTCCGCATCAGTCTCCCGACAACTATAGGATTCTTATACCCTGCTTTCTTTGCCGCTTCTGCAAACGTCAATTGTGGATCGTTGACTGCGTTCCAGACTAACAAGCGTTGTCTCTTGGTCAGTTGTTTCTCGTCGTGGTTAAGATACTCTATTGGCATATCTTCCGTATCCTCTAACGTATGCTCAACGGTGATAGTCTTTCTTATGTTCGTGTCTCTAGGCATATTACTCTTGCTCCTGGAAATGCTTCCGCTAGTTTAACAATAAATTCACTTTCTAATAATTCTATAAATTCTTGA
>Ga0208303_1001261_pt1 | contig 10061 bp, 3 predicted proteins | sample CB_VirMetaG_2_FD_184537 | JGI IMG/M metagenome (GOLD analysis project Ga0208303, IMG submission 184537) | Freshwater to marine saline gradient viral communities from Chesapeake Bay - CB_1504_2 Viral MetaG (SPAdes) (version 4) | ecosystem: Environmental > Aquatic > Marine > Coastal | place: USA... | reverse complement strand
AAACTCATTAAGTTCGTCTACCGCATCTCGCAGGCCGTCGGTGTCCCCATCACGCAAAGATTTGTAGTACTTACGTAGGATCTTGGTGCGCGCTTCAGCTATGTTTCTGTCAACACGTTTGTTGAGCGCATTTATCTCCAGCTGTTTAGTGTAGTTAGCAGGAGCAAAACCTAATGCCTGTGCAAACAAAGACTCTGGCCGCATAGTACCTTTTAGGATTTCATCTCCGCGCATACTAACTGCGCCTTTGGTAGCGTAGCGGTACGACTTCATGGAGTTAGATAAGAACGCAGGTAGTAAACGTTCTGCGCCTCGTTGGGCGGCCTCCCCACCTTCAGCAATCGAACCTAACCCATTCAACCAACGCATCCCAATACCTACTACGGGACCGCCAAACATTTCTAAGTAGTGCTCAACCATACTGTCTGGTTCATAGTTTGCACGGTTTCGTACTATAAGGTTTGTTTGAGATATGCGGTCGGCCACACTAACGTTTAAGTAGTTGTTAAATATGCCAGACATAGCCCCCTCACCTATAGCCTTTGATACTATAGTGTCGAAGTCTTCTTCGTCGTCGTCTAAAAGGAAGGTATTAGCCGTCATAGCCACGAGGCCGTACAACGGTACGCCAGCCACACCTGCGAAAGCACCAGCAGAAGCGTACTGAAGAATAAGTTGTTTACGTAATACTAAAGCTTCTGCGGCTTGCCTATCAAACTCAGCTTGGTCTATCTCCCCCGCAGCTAAAGCACGTTGGCGCTTCATAGTCATGTCGGCTAGCAGCGACTTAAACATCTTAAATTGCATAGCAAGAATCGCAGAGGGGTAACGCTTGTACATAAACACAAGACTACCCATATCGTTTTGGGAGAACCTAGGAGCGGACGTTAGGAGCGCCGCACTGTTTATTTCTTCCGTACTATCAATGGCAGTTTGTGCGGCTTGCGTTCCAAACTCTGCAATCTCTGTTTCCGAAAGCTCACCGAACTTTTTGTTAGTTAGCTTTTCCATCTCTGCTTTGTATACTGCCATTGCAAAGATCTGGCGGTTAGCTCGCTCTGCGTGGTTAAACAAAAACCCTGAAGCTGCTTGGAACTTATTAAGTAAGCGGTTAGACGGGTTCTCTAAGTCAAACATATCCGAGGCTAGCGTGCGGCTGTCTAACCCGTACTTAATAAACAGGTCGGCCAAGGGGCCATAACTAGGAAATTTAGTAGTATCGTTAGTCAAAGATAGCCCTGACCGTACAGTAACTTGCTCATTAACTTCATTACCGTTTGCGTCTACCGTAGGGAATACTTCGCTTTCACGACTAAACCCAGTGCTCATGTACTCTTTCATCGCGCTCATTATCATGCGCGTAGCTTTCAGAGGCCCGTACCGTGCAGCCAAATAAGGCATACCTACTATAGGGATGTTAGTAAGGTTGACGACAATACTGGATATATTAAATCCTAGAGTGCCGAAGAACGCGAGAGACTTAAGTGTTCTAGCGAACTCTCCTATGTATGGGTTTTTAGCGAACTCTAAGTAGCTAGCTAACCTACCATTGCGCCGGTCTACTCCCGAAGTTGTACCTACGGTAGCACGTAAAACATCTTGCACTAACGCGTCGTCTGGATGTTCTGCGGCTTGTGCTTTTATTTCAGTCGCTACTTCCGTTAAAGGTATGTCGAACTCAACGTTAGTCAGGTTAGTTATTAGCACAGGCATCTTCTTCTCGAACACCCCTATAGCGTCTTCTTCAAAACCTAACGTGCCTTTACGATGTTTGTAGCCTTGTAGTAGGGCTTGTTCTGGCAACACATCAAAGAGTATGTCCTGCAACTGTTGGGCTGCTTCAGGGTTATCTTTGAGGGCGGGCAAGATTTCGTTGTATATTTTCGACACCGAAGAGGTGGGTATGCCTTTAATTCTTTCCCGTACCTCTATACGAGATTTCTTTTCTACGTTTTTAGCCCCGTTCTTTTGTAGCTGAGCTATAGCTTTATTGCGCTGACCTCTACTATCGAAAGGAACCGCGTAGTAATCCCCTTCAAAAGTATACTCAAGCCAAAAATTACCATCGCGGTACAACGGGAAATAAGGGCGAATCTTGTTCTTGCCGATAATGTCCCGCACAATTTTATTACGTACGGTTGCACGTACGGCTTTATCCCCTATCAATGCTTCGAGTCTAAGATCTAAAGCGGCTAAAGTTTTGTTATCTATAAAGGCGTATGCGTCTCGTATATCTTTGTAGACTTGTAACTGCGCAGGTTTCTGTCTTAGTCTGGCTACAGAAGGTTGCATTGCTCTCCATAGTTCACGCTGTTCTTTACTATAAACAGGATTGCCGTCGCTATCTTTTAAATCTATAGGGTCTAAGGGGTCAACTCCTCCCTCGTTTTCTATCCCTAGCGTAGAATTAAATACTAGTCTATCAAGTACGTCTCTGCCTTCTCTGTCGCCTTTAAAGGCTTCGAGGGCTTTTTTAACGCTTAGTTTATGCGCGTCCAACAACTTATTTCTAGCGCCTGCCTGCTCTCGTAGCGTGTTAAGCAGTTTACCTACCGCAGGTACTTTTTGACTAACCAAGTCTGCAATGTTGTTTAGAGATATAGAGTTAAGAAAGAAGGCGCGCTGTTTGTCTGTATACCCTTCGTAAGCCCCACGTATATAACTCGTACTTGTTTCAGTTATACCACTACTACTAAGCCCTTTACCTCCACCAATTAGCAAAGAAGTAAGCTGCGCGTCTTTCCCATCTTCTAGCATAGAGTACATAACCCCAGCGTCTCTGTATTCTGGAGCGGGGGACAGTATGGCGCTTATGTATTCTCCCACTTTCTGCTGTGCGTTAGGGGTCTTTAAAGCTTTTATTCCGAAGAAGTCAGCGAAAGCATCTACGATACGCTGCCACAAGTTCTTTTTAGTTCCCGCTTCGGTGTACGACGCAAGCTCGTTAGCAAAGTTAGGGTTGCCAGTATACTCAGATACAAACTCATCTAAAGACGTTGACCCATAACTAGACGACAGTCCTGCCTTTGATGCTTCGTATATAGCAGTTAGCTTGATCGTTAGCGGGTGGGCTGGGTTAGCCAGTACATGAGAGGTTGTAGCGTGTGTCGCTTCGTGTATTAGTGTATGGACGGCAATAGGTACAGAAGAGTTTATCTGGATCGTATCGGTTTGCGGATTGTACAGCCCCGCCAGTGCTTCACCTTCTGGAGTAGCTAAGTTTTCTACCAGTTCTATCTTAGTGTTGCCGATATTGTTCCGTAGCTCTCTAGCTGTTTTGCGCACCTTTGGATTAACTGATTGGCCGAGTATGTCTAAAGCTGCGCCTATGTTGCCTTGAGAAAGCTGCTCAAAGATAGCGGGAGATATAGGCATACTAGACGAGGCCACTGCATCTAAACGCAAGGCTTGAGTAATTTTGTTACCCGGTTGTGCTAGGAACGCTGCTACATCCGCATCAACTTGAACTTGCCTTTGCGCGGCATCAGTATTAGTGGCAAGGGCATCGGCTCCTCCTAGATCCTCTTCCGTTTTCTTTACTACTTCTTGTACTGCTTCTACCGCTACGTTGGGATCAGATTTAAAAGCATCTCCAACTAACTCAGCAGCTTGTTCGGCTTGTTCTGCTTCCAATCTATCTTTTGCAGCTTTTTTTGCTTCATTAACTTCTGAGCGGGTTAAACCTGCTTTGGCTTCTTTAGTTTGCTCGACCCACTGCTCACCGTACTGCTCTTTTAATTTGGCGATAGTCTCTGAATTTTTAGCTCTTGCAGCTATACCCTCTTTTATTTCAGCTATCTGAGCATCTAACAATGCCGAAGCCGCAGGTAGAGAACGGACATATCTCGCTGCGTTGTTGACCCGAGTAGTTTCTGCCTTACTGGCTTTAGGGTCTAGCGTAGCTAAGTCGTAGGCGAGCATACGTACAGAGGCTTTAGGGGAGAACACATCATTTAAGTAGTAAAGTATTGCGTTAGCAGGAGCAACTGCATTAGCAGCAGGTTTCTCTTTAAGCCCTTTAAGAACACCGTCTCGTAAACGTTTAGCAAGAGCGGTATCGGCGTTAGGATTTAGTTTTGCAGACGCAACTTCTAGTTGGTTAGTTATGTTTTGCGATAGGTTTTCTACCCCTTCAAGGGTATCGAGAGCTTTCTTAGCTTCACCTTCAAACTCTTCTTTACCACCAAATTCTTGTTGAAGGGCTTCTTTTGCTTCTGGAGCATTAAGCTCAGCTTCTACTTCTTTTGCTGTAGGGGCGGCGGCAGCTAATGCAGTGCCTGCGGTACGGTTTTTGGCAGCGTCTTCTTCAGCACGCACGCGAGCCGCTTCGGTTGCTATCGCTATTTCGTCGGCGGTAAATTGTACTTGTTCAAATCCGGTAACTTTGACCTGTTCGTTTGGTTCTACACCTTCTTCAGCTTGTTCGCTCTGTAAGTTAGTAAATTCTTCAGCACGTTTAGCTGTTTCGGCAGCGTTTCGCGCATCTATGTCCTCTTCCCACGTTTCTGGAACTTCTTCTAGCTCTGCCGCTGCGTCTATCTCCGCTTGCTCTTTCTCTGCTTGCGCTTCTGCATTGGCCGCGTCGGCCATCAGTTGGTTTTGTGCTTCTTCTTCGGCTTCGGCTCTTTGTTTTTCCTGTTGTTCTTCAGATGCTGCAACCGCCTCTTCGCCTTCTACAGTTGTACGTGCCGTTTCTTCACCGGCAGGGTTTTTACGTACGACAGTTAGCGTGCCGTCTAGGTTTTTCTGCGAGGTGACCGTACTACCGTTTGCTTCGGTAACTACTATAGGCGCTGCGACAACTGTACCGGCAGCTTCAGCTTGTGCTTCGGCTTCTTCGTTTTCTTGGTTTGCCAATTCAGCACGAGCAGAGCTAGGGGCAAAAGCGTTAGCACCAGCACCAAGAGACCCGCCAACAGTTGCGGCCATGTAAGCAGCTTCACCGTACTCTTCAAGCGCTTCGTCAGAAAGTAAATCTAGGCCCGCTTGGTCACGTTCTATAACAGACTGGGCTACTTCTACAGGAACTTCTGAGGCTGCACCACGAACTGCACCTCTACCCATACTGTTTGCTATTGAGCGTTTAGATACGTTGAGTAGTGAGCTTGCCGCCTGTCCAGTAAGTGGTGCGTCTTCGGCTATATTGAGAATGTTTTTTATTAAACGTTTACCTAGCACAAACCCAGTACCGGCTGTTTCGGTAAGGCTCTGTAGTGCTGCACCTCTAGCCGCTTTTGCAACGTCAATATCAAGTTCTTCGCCGCGTTCTTGTTGGGCTTCGGCTTGTCGTTGTACGTTAGACCCAAGGAATTGCGAACCCACAGCGGTAGCGCCGCCTAACAAAGCTCCAAGGGGCTTAGCAAAAGGTCCGACTACAGGCAGCACTGGAGGGGTAACTGCTGCACCTAAACGAGCACCGGCTAATGCGGTACCTATAACACCAACTTGTCCTGCTAATGCACGGGGAACTTGCCCTACACCTGATGCCGCCGCAGAGAGTACGCCCTCTTCTTCAGCTATATCTTTTATGCGTTGAAAAGACGGGGCTTCGCCGTAGCTTTCGCCAATAGCTTTACCGCGTTCTATACCCTCAAGTGCTGCCTCTTCTGCATCTCCGAAAAGAGAACTGATACCCGTACGACTAGCAGAACCTAACTGTCTAACACCACGAACAAGTTCTTCGCCAATAGTACTTTGCTCGCCTTCGGGTATACGAGGGCCTGTGGGGGCATAGTGAGCGGCAAACAACTCTTCCATGTCACTAGGCGTAGGGGGGATTGCCCCCTGTACCTTTAGTTCTTTCCCAGTCTCAGCATCGCGTATAGTATATTCAGGCATGGTGTTCCTTTAGCTCCCCACTACGGTAAACCTATCAGTCGCAGGTGTGGTGGGCGTTGAGGCGGTAGAAGCTCCCGATTGCCCCATACGTCGCGCCAACTCCCTTGCAATGTACTGATCTTCAAGACGCCTTACGGCATCTGCGTACATTTGCGCGTCGAAACGTTCTTTTCCGTCAAAGTAGCCGGAGCCTGTTGTGGCTTCTAACCTTAACTTATCTTTTTCCGCTTGGAGTAAGGCATCAAAAGCCATACCGGTGTATATGTCGTTGACCACGTCGGCTGTAAGTTTAGCGTTTGCAGTGTTTCCCTGCGCTTCTATGCGTTGTTTTAACTCTTCTGAGCGTGCATTTATATCCATCTGCCTTAAGTCTTTCTCGTTAGCAAACCTAGAGCGGTCGCGGGCTTTTTCTCTGTCGAATAGGCGCTCTTCGGCTTCAAGTTTTCTGCCTTCTTCTGCAATCTTAGCAAACTCAAAGCCTTTAGAAGCACCCGCGCCTCTCCCCAAGATACTACCTACATCCCGCAACAGCCCCGATATTCCCCCTTCTTTCTTAGTTGGGGTAGTAGTGGCGGTAGTGCTGGCGGGAGGTGCCGCGTTTCTTTTCTCTTCGGCGGTTTGCATAGCAGCACGTAACGCTGTAGCCAAAGCTTGGTCGTCTATACCAGCCATACTATTTAGACTGCGGTCCGAAGGCGTACTTGTAGGAGTGGTAGGAGTGGTAGGAGTGGTAGCTGCTTCTACTATATCTCCCCCACTTGCGGATGCCGTTTCAATAGCGGCGGCCGTTTTTTTGCCTTCCGCTTGGTCTAGCTCTACTTCGGTTCCCGTGTAGCCTTCTTGTATGTCGCTAATAAAATCTGAGTTTATAACCCCGTCAATTAACCTGCCCGGACCAGTAACGATGTCGTTAGCATAAGCACCAAGATATCTTCCTAATGAGGGGTCATCGCTATTTTCTGCAACGTTTGTTGCTCTGGGTAGTATTGCGCTAGCTATACCGCTGTAGTCTATGTCACCCAGACCAGACTCATCTACAAAGTCTGCGATATTTCCGGGGACTGCACTAAGATCTTCTTTGGCTTGGTCGTATATAGTCCGGCCCATCGTGGACTTTCTTGGGTCGCGTTCTGCTACAAAATCTTTTACCCCGCCCAGTATGTTGGCTATGCCCATACCGCTATCGGGGCTAGTCATAACGTCTTGCATACTCGCGCTGTTCTCGGCGTTTATGCTACGCTGCGCTGCGTTTAGCTCGTCTGTAAGTGACGGGCCTATGTCTCGCTCGTTGCGAGCCTGCATAGTTTTACGATTAAAATCTCTAGCCGCGTCACTAGTAGCCCCTGCATTTTCTGGCATTGACGGCATTCTGTCTCGCAGTACATCCATAGCACCACGGCCTACTCCACGCAGGGTATCGTTTTGCCCACGCGCAACTTGGCTGTCTAGCATCTGGCTTATAGCGGATAGCTGCCCTTCAGTAAAGTCTGCGATGTCACGGCCTATAGAAGACAAGTAAGCCCTGATCTCTCCTCCACTTGCGTAGCCTCTAACGTCTCCACCCATAGCTAACTTAGCTGTACCCATATCAGAAACGATACGTTTAACTCGGGGCGACGTTAACTGTATTAAGTCTTTAATCTTTTGCTCAAACAGTTGTTTTTCTTGCGGGAACGCATTATCTAAATCTTCCTGCGCTTTTTTCATGTCCTGTATAAATTTAATTACTTCTGGGTCTTGTTGCGGTTTACTAGTAGCCGCCGGTCGCTGCGCTTGGGCCTCGGTGTTTGACATGCCCTGTGGTACGCCTTGCATACCGCCGCTTGCATACCCAATAATCCCACCTTGAGCACGTCCGATAGACTGCATGTTTTGGGCAGGATTAGCGGAGATACCTTGTGCCATTTGCGGTTGCGGTTGCGGTTGCGGTTGCGGTTGCGGTTGCGGTTGCTGCGCACTTCGCTGTCCCTGTTGCATAACCCCCGGAGATACCCTTGCTATTGGCGATTGAGGCATGGCTTGACTCTGCAACTGTCTTTCAAATTGCTGTACCAGATTACCCCCCGGAACGGGTGGTTGGGGGTTCATATCTTGTTGCCGTCCCCCCGCTTGACCCGTACTAGCCATTTGCTGCAAGGCAATAGCCTTAAACAAATCTGGATATTGCTGTTGGCTTTGCATTAGTTTCTGTGAGCCAAGGCTTTTTAAATTTTCTATCTCGCCGCTAATAGGGCCATTACTTTGGTACATAATCTTAAATCTCCTATGGCCCGTCTTATCCGGGGAAGTATTCTTTATACTTATCGTAAATTGAAGTTAGCGCATCAAAGTACCCCAACCCCTGAGAAAAACTGCTTGGCTCTACGTAAGTCATGTCTTGTGCTTCTATAGGTAAGCCCTGCAATAGAGATTGTTGATACTGGACCATTTTATAGGGGTTATCCCGTTCTTCTTTAAACTGCGCGTAATCAGCGGCAATGCCTTGCTGCTCTATGTCACGCTGTTGCCCACCCGCCATTTGCTGTGCACCTAGTGCAGTCAGACCATATTGGTTTGTTAATTGCTGGGCTTGCTGAGCGCGGTCTTGCTCGGTATTAAACTGCCCCATACCCTGAGTGTAAGCCGTCTGCATGCCTGTGCCGTATATATCTGCGAGGTTTCGCGTCAAGTTGCGTTGCCCTTCGGACTCCATAATAGCTTGCCGTGATCCCCCATAAGCACCCGCTTTACCCAACCTGCCTGCATTTTGCACCCGCAGTATTTCTGCTTGGCGCTGCGCTTCGGCCATTTGCGGTTCTAGTGCGGCATTCATATAAGGACTCATAAAGTCCTGAGCCGTTGTGCCAGAAGTAAAGCTAGTCGGCGTAAACGCACCCATCTGCGCAGTCGGTACAGAAAGACCCGCCAAACCTTGGAAGGCTTGAGTCTGAAGTCCCGACTGACCCGCAGTTAAAGGTCCGCTGTAGGATTGGTAGGGTTGGTTTGCAAGTGCCTGTCCCTTACCGAGCATACTTGTTACATACGGAGCTGCCCAACTAGATAGGGATTCTGTGGTACTTGCGGGTTTGCCTACTGGATCGCCGGTTGCTGAACTCATAATTATTTCCTCACGCTAGATACTTGTTGGGGTCTATTTGACGCCCTTGTTCGGGGTTACCTGTACGGTCTGTACGTACTCGGTCCATCATGCTGTATAGGTTTTGCGCGCCTGCTTCGGAATTACCGTTGCCTAAGTGACTTACTACGTCAGCAGGAACTACAAACTCCCCATCGCTCAGTGCAGCAGGTTGGTTGTTATCTATCGTGGCAGGAATTTGGTCTGCCATACCGTCTGTTGGACCGCCTAAGTAGTAGCCGTTTACGTTGCCACCTTGAGCCATACCTTGCACTTCACCAGTGCCATAAGGTTGTGTTTTTGTACCGTCTATATATTCTTGCAACAACGTATACAGATCGGCAACACCTCCGGGCTTAGTCTCACCATACGCTGTGTAGTACGGCCCCATCATTTTTTGTATGTCAGATAAAGGCACGTCCATTAAATCTGAAGCTCGATACGGGTTTATATTGTACTGGTTCATTGCCCCAATACCTTGGTCGATTTGCTTGCGTTCTGTAGTTAGATTACCGGAGTCATCTAAGACCATTGCAAGGTTTTCCCTAACCCCTGCGTCAGTAAGTGTCTGAGCCGCAGGCCGCTGTTGCTTAGCCGGATTAGCGACATTTGCAAGACCAAATCTGTTAGCTTCTTCTCTGGCAAGAAGGTTTTGGGCGTCCACCCTAGCATCAAAAGCAGTATCATAGCGCCTATCGTAGGCGTCTTGCGTTTCAGTGTCAGCTCTATCCCCTAAATTGGGAGGGCTGACATAGCGTATATCACTAAAATAACGCTGCCCGCTACTGCCCGGCCTACGATTTTCGTCGTAAGTATTCGGCACAGCCGCACGGCTTGCTTTAAAATTTGGAATTACGGCGTCTACCATATTAACCTCACGTATTCTCTAAGTACCGAATAAGTTCTTCGATATCATTGCCCTGCACTATACCATCTACTGCACCCCCTGCGTATAGGGCGGCAACATCATCTTGTTTTTCGTCTGTTACTTCAGGGGCAAATATACTGTCCCCAAACGCATCAAAATAGTAATCAATTTCTACGTCTTCACCCGATTCGACCGTTATAAACCCCGGCAAAGCTGGGTATTGGACGTTAGTTGTGCCTG
>Ga0208303_1001259_pt1 | contig 10066 bp, 19 predicted proteins | sample CB_VirMetaG_2_FD_184537 | JGI IMG/M metagenome (GOLD analysis project Ga0208303, IMG submission 184537) | Freshwater to marine saline gradient viral communities from Chesapeake Bay - CB_1504_2 Viral MetaG (SPAdes) (version 4) | ecosystem: Environmental > Aquatic > Marine > Coastal | place: USA... | reverse complement strand
TAAATACGTATATATATTAATACCAAAATAATTTGGTTTTGTGTCGCAATTAAGGAAAATAAATGGAATTTTTTATTTATATAATTATCGTAATAGAATTAATATACCTATACTTTGTATATAAGGATGAAAACAAATGAAACAATTGAACTATGCGAACATAACAAAAGAAAAGTATAATATTATCTAGAATCTAACTAATAGCTCTTGTATATCAAGCGCTATTAAGGTATATTTTACCTCCATTAAATAAAAGAGTAATTATTATGTCAGATATCAGAGATTTACAACAAAACGTAGCAGATGAAGTATCTATTAACTTCGAAGATATTATTTACAGCGACCACCCCACAGATTTTTTATATGAGATTGCAGACAGCGGGGTCCCTATTTATAATTACGACTTAGCCCAGATGTTAGCTAGTGATTTTAACTTAGCCTATGTTGAAGATGAGGACCTTGTTGAAGGCGTAACAGATGTATTTAGAATTATATCTGTTGCCATATACGAACGACTACTCCAAACAGCGTATGAAGCTTACAGTAGTTGTAAGGATGATAGTTTATTTTCTTTGTCTAACCAAGTGGCTGACATAGAAGTCAAAATGGATTTAATAGTGGGAGCCCTTGAAGAATTAGAAGGCTACGAGAAGACCCTAGCTAATGAGCTCAGAGAAGAGCTCCAAGAACTAGAAGATAAACGAGATGAACTTAACGACAAAATTGATTTTATAGAAGGGCTTGACTAATGAGAATATATTGTATTACAATGGAGGAGTTCTTGGACACCATACAAGGGCTAGTAGTACGGGGCTTGACGTTCCAAGCTAATACAGGTAACTTTTTAATTGAGCTCGAAGGCGGCTACTAGCCACTACAACAAGCTTAAACCATATGAGGTAGGCTATCCTACCGCTATTAACTACAAGGGCTTACAATAGCCCACAAGGAAACACAATGGACAACGAAATTAATATTGGCGATGAGTTTTTTACTACTTTGGCATTCGCTGGAACAAACCTAACACCATCAAAAAAATATATTTGTACTGGGATAGGTGGGGACAAAGGCGCAGCTTATAAAGTCTATTTTATTGATGACGAGGGAAATGAAGACTGGCATTTTAACAATGTGTTTAACAAGGCTAAAAAAGCAACACCAGTGATTGAAGTCAAACCCCATAAGTGGGCCGATGTTATACACCAATGGGCTGATGGTGCTGAAGTAGAGATCAAATCAATAGATGGTTGGGGCAGTATTATAAACCCAGCATTTTTCTCGGGTTGCACGTATAGAGTTAAACCAAGTGCGGAGGACATACAACAGGAGACAAACAAGAAGATACAACAAGAGGTAGACAAGCAGTACGCCAAAATGACCGTTGCTTTTAACGAATACATGGCTATTTCTAAGTCTGGACAAGAACATATTAACAATTTAAAATTAGGGATTAAATAATATGGGCGAACTACACGTACTAACCAAGCACGGCAAGGTAATATTCAAATCAGAAAACAAGATAGATGTAATTTATGAGCATCAGAACTATCACCGAAAACAACGTGTACTCTATAAACACGTAGGGGGGAGTTAATATGGCTAAGTATCTTATCGAAGTAGAGATTGATGACGAATACAGTAGATTAGAGCTAGCCTTAGAATTAGCGATGGCTTTGGGGTCTATAGATAGCTATATATTTGAAGCGGATATCTTTGATACTATGACTATTTTAGAGGTCCATGAAGCTAATGAATGACGACAACTGGTACGACATCCCCTTGGTGGTGTGTGGTGCTGTAATTATAATTTGTTTACTGGGGGTTTGATATGACAGAAATTTTGATGGGACCATCTATAATCTTAATCGGGTGGGGTATGGTAATCTTGCCATTTCTTGTTGTATTTTCTTGTCTCTTTGATTGGTCTATAGAGCAGGTACTAGGGGCTACCTTTATGTTTTTCCTTGGGGTTTGTTGGTTTGTTATTGCTTTTTCACTTATACTTTAGGGGTTAAGATGGGCGTATGTATAGAGAAATTACCACATAGCTGTGGTTCACAAAATGGGTTACAGGTATTCGAGGGGGAGGAGGGTTACAACGGCTATTGTTATGCTTGTACCACCTTTGTACCAGACCCTTACAAGAACAAGCCAAGAGGCTATAAACCTGTAGTTATCCGTAAAACAAAAGAGGAGATAGAGGAGGAGCTAGCTGATATAAAAAGTTGTGGTGTTGTAGGTCTACCACAACGAAAGCTACACGCTCTAGCCTTAGGTCATTTTGGTGTTAAGGTCGGTATGTCTGAAGTGGATGGCAAAACACCAACTGTTACTTACTTCCCTTACACTAGAGATGGTGAAGTTGTTAGGTATAAATGTGTTCTTATAGCTAATAAAAAGATGTGGAATGTTGGGGATAGCAAAGATATAGACCTCTTTGGTTGGCCTGAGGCTATTAAGACGGGTAGTAAACGTTTATATATAACTGAGGGTGAGTACGATGCTGTTGCACTGTATACCATTATCAGAAAGCACACCAAGGATGAGTACAAAGACATATTACCTGCGGTGTGTTCACTACCTAATGGAGCAGGACAAGCTAAGGCTGCTTTGTCTAAGCTACTGCCTAAGATAAAGCGGCACTTTCAGGAGGTGGTACTGGTCTTTGATGGTGATACGGCAGGACGCAAGGCAGTAGATGAGGTTATGACCATAGCGCCTAAGTGGTTAGATGCTTCATTACCTTGTAAGGATGCCAACGAGTGCCTTATGGAGGGCCATAGTAAGGCAGCATTCAACTCTGTGTTATTCAGAGCTGAAAAACCTAAGAACACTAGACTAGTTTGGGGAGAAGAGATACATGAAGAAGCAAAAGAGAGAGCTGAGTTTGGTGTGTCTTATCCTTGGGATAGTGTTACTGACCTTACTCGTGGTATAAGAACTGGTGAGACTATATACATCGGGGCAGCACAGAAAATGGGTAAGAGTGAGGTTGTTAATACATTAGCTGCTCACTGTATAAAACAGCACGACTGGAAGGTTATGGTTGCAAAGCCTGAGGAGGCAAACAAGAAGACCTACAAGTTAATTGCAGGTAAGATTGTTAGTAAGGTATTCCATGACCCTAAGGTAGACTTCGATGAATACGCATACGAGGAGGCAGGGGTCGTATTACGAGGTAAACTATGTATGGTTAACCTTTACCAACATTTAGGTTGGGACTCACTACAAGGGGACATAGTAGCTGCTGCTGCTGAAGGATGTAAGGCCATCTTTATTGACCCTATAACTAACTTAACTAACGGGATGAACTCAGCAGATGCTAACACTAAACTTCAAGAAGTTGCACAAGAATTGGCGGCTATGGCTCTTGACCTCAACGTGGTTATATTTATTTTCTGTCATCTACGTAATCCAGATACAGGCGTTCCCCATGACAGAGGAGGTGTCGTTCTTACTGGGCAGTTCGCTGGTAGTAGGGCTATGGGGCGTAGTTGTAACTACATGTTTGGCTTGGAGGGGAACAAAGACCCTGAGTTAAGTAAAGAAGAGCGTAACTTAAGAACTCTAGTGTTACTAGATGACAGAGAGTTCGGTGAGGTCGGACGTACAGATTTATTCTGGGACTCCAGAACTACACAATTTAACGAGGTATGAGGTGGATGAAATACAGGACTACTACAAGGAAAACTATGAAAAAATGATAAAGATTGCCCGTAACAAGACAAGGAAGACAGGCTGTGCTGAGGAGGTGGTCCAAGAAACTTTCTTTAGGGCAATTAAATATGGTGATAGCTTTTCTGTTGACAAGGGCTCTTTAGATAGCTGGGTAAATGGTATCCTAAGTCGATGTATTAATGATTGGCTCAGAGGTTATATGTTACAAGGTCGAGAAGTAGAGTTCAAAGAGGAAGAACTCACGGATGAAGAACTTACACTTTCAGAGAACATAGGGGAGGATAACAGGACAATGAGCGAGATCAAGGCTATGGTTAACGCTATTAGCTCCGAGAGTAACAGGCAAATTTGTTACTTACATTTTATAGAACAACATACACCTAGGGAGATAAAGCAAGTGATTGATGTTACTCCTGATGCAATAAGAAGTGTGTTGAAACGTTTTAGAAAAGACTTACAGGTGGTGTATGGATAAGGTTCGTTGGTATGAAGGAGGTATGACTCCAAAGAAAGACTGTCGTATGGATATGACAGAGGAGAACTTCGATAGGATTATCGCTATGAGGGATGAGGTAATTTTTGAGATGAAAGATGAGATAGCTTACTTAAAAAGTAAAGTTAATAAACTGCAACAAAAACTAAAATAGGAGTTACCTTGGATAAAGAGCTATATGTATTTGATATCGAGTGTAATGGTTTTAATCCTGATAAGATTTGGTGTATAGGAGTCTCTCAGAGCTCTGCTAAAGGGGTTAATACTACAATCTCATATAATCACATGAGAAAACTGTTTAGCCGCCCTGAGGTAGTCCTAGTGGCTCACAACGGTATTAGGTTTGATAAGGTTGTCTTACAAAACTTATTGGGTATTGAGATTAAAGCCTTGGTTGTTGATACATTGGCATTGTCATGGTACTTACACCCAGCAAGAAGTAAGCACGGCTTAGCTAGTTGGGGTGAAGAGTTCGGAGTACCTAAGCCTTTAGTAGAGGATTGGGAGGACCAACCTATAGAGGTCTACTTAGAGCGTGTTGAAGAAGATGTTAAGATTAACACCTTACTATGGGAGAAGTTCTACAAAGAGCTCTACAATATGTATAAGAACGATGATGCGATATGGCGATTCATCGAGTACTTGTCCTTTAAAATGGACTGTGCTGCTGACCAAGAGCGATTCAAGTGGAAGCTTGACATAGACAGGGCTCAAAGGAACTACGATTCTCTTTCTGAGATAAGAGATAGTAAATTCTTAGAGTTACAGGCTAACATGCCTCTTGTACCTGTTAAGAAGAAACGTGAAAGACCTGCTAAACCATATAAGAAAAATGGGCAGTTATCAGCTCATGGTGTTGTTTGGTTTGATTTACTTAAGGAACACAACTTACCTGATAGCCACCAAGATGAGGTTGTGGTTATAGCTAGCTACAAAGAACCTAATGCAGGTAGCCCCAATCAAATTAAAGATTGGTTGTACTCACTAGGTTGGACACCTACTACGTTCAAGTTTGTACGTAATAAGGAGACTAACGAAACTAGGGAAATACCTCAGGTTAATAACAAGGACGGTGATGGTGTTTGTGATAGCATCAAGAGGTTGTTTGTTAAGGAGCCTAAGCTACAACTACTAGATGGGTTATCAGTAGTTAAGCACAGAGTAGGAACGTTTAAGGGGTTCTTAGAAAATGTAGATGACCACGGGTATCTTAAGGCAGAGGTACAGGGCTTAACTAATACATTACGCTTTAAGCACAAGGTTATAGTTAACTTGCCTGCTGTTGATAAGTTTTATGGTGAGGAGGTCAGGGGTTGTTTAACATGTCCTGAGGGCTATGAGCTAGTAGGTAGTGATATGGCTGCACTAGAGGACAGAACAAAGCAACACTATATGTTTCCACATGACCCAGATTATGTAGCTAAGATGATGGAGGAAGGTTACTGTCCTCACGTTGATATAGCTGTACTGGCAGGTTACTTAACTAAAGAGGAGGAGGTAAGGCATAAGACTGGAGAATTCTTAGATAATCAGGATAAAGTTTACATTAAAGGTGGACGTAAGAAGGCAAAACCTGTAAACTATGGTGGAGTATATGGACAAAAACCTAAGGGGTTAGCCAAAGAGACTGGTATGCCATTAGGTCAGGCCAAGAAGTTATACGATATCTATTGGGAACGTAACTGGTCCGTAGAGGTTATAGCAGCAGAACAAGTTGTTATAAAAGCTAATGGTAAACGTTGGCTTAAGAACCCAGTAAGCGGATTCTTGTACAACCTCAGGACGGATAAGGATAGGTTTAGTACCCTTAACCAAGGTACGGGTGTTTACTGTTTTGATATGTGGGTTAAGGAGGTGAGGAACTCTGGTATGCCTATTATAGGACAGATGCATGATGAGATAATAGGTCTTGTCAAGTTAGGGTGTAGAGACAGAGTTGCTTCTGTTATAAACAATGCAATGATTAAGACAAATAACTTATTACAGCTTGACAGAGAGTTAGACTGTGATGTACAATTCGGTACCACATACGCTGGTATTCATTAACTAAGAGAGAAATATAAATGGCTTTAAACGCACGTAAGATTAAGAGTAAAAGCAAGTTCATCGAGCAACCTACATTAGCAGTGGATAACTACCCTGCACGAGTAGCACAGATTATTGACTTAGGCTTACAGGATGGTGGTGAATGGAAGGGTGATAAGAAACCACCAGTAAATAAAATCTATATCACGTATGAATTGGTTGACGCATTCATGGTTGATAAAGATGGTACTGAGTTAGAAGACAAGCCACTGTGGAAGTCTGAGGACTTGAATCTCCTTAGCCCTGACATGGATATGGCTAAGTGTAACAAGCGTTACAAAGCTATTGACCCTGAAGAAGTCTTTGACTATGACTGGTCACAGCTATTAGGGCAACCATGTAGTGTACTTACCATACACAAAGAGAGCAAAGGTAAGACGTATTGTAACGTAGGTAGTGTAACTCCTTATGTTGTAAGTAAGCGTAACCCTGAGCTACCTGAGTTAAAGAATGAGGGCAAGATGTTTACACTAGATGAGCCTGATATGGATGTGTTTAGTGCATTGCCTGAGTGGTTACAAGAACGTATTAAGTCTAACTTAGAGTTCAAGGGTAGCCCTTTAGATAAGATATTAAATGGTGATAGCAATAAGGCTACTGAGTCTGCACCTAAAGTTGCACCTAAAGTTGCACCTAAAGTTGCATTTAAGGACTTAGACTTTGATGAAGACGCACCTTGGTAGGAGGTTTAAATGTTAACACAAGATAGACTTAAAGAATTGTTTAATTATGACCCCCTCACGGGGGTGGTTACTAGAAAAGTCAAAACGAACAACAGCACTAAAATTGGAGAGGTGGTCGGTTCTTTAAGCGCTGCTGGCTATTTACATGCAAAGGTGAATAGTAAAAGCTACCGTTTACACAGGTTAGCTTACTTTTATATGACGGGAAATTGGCCTAACATTATTGACCACATTAATGGAGTAAAAAATGATAACAGGTGGGCTAACTTAAGGTCTTGTACTCAGCAGCAGAATACATTTAACCAGAAAATTTCATCTAACAACACTTCAGGATTTAAAGGGGTGAGCTGGGTTAGTAAAAGTAAAAAGTGGTATGTAACCGTAGCGGGACATAAGCCTAATGCACATGTTGGGTCTTTTGATTCTCTAGAAGAGGCCGCCAGTGTTGCTAAGAGGGTGCAAGCGGAGGTTCACGGAGTTTACGCTTGTATTAGGTAGGAGAATAGATGTTAGCACTAATTGACGCTGACTTAATCGCATATGAGGCTGCTGCGGCAGCCGATATGGTAGAGGAAGGACACGAGCGTAGAAGTTTCGATTATGTAGTAGACAAGGTAGATGAGACCATAAAGTTTATTACAGAGAACTCTGGTTGTGACTCTTACGAGTTATTCATAACAGGTAAGGGTAACTTCCGTTATGACATAGCAACCATCAAACCTTACAAAGGAAACCGTAAAGATACACCTAAGCCTTTCTACTTAGAGGCTACACGTAAGCTACTGGAGAGTTATGGTGCTGTAGTGTGTGATGGTATGGAAGCTGATGACATGCTAGCTGTACGTGCCAGAGAGATGGACTACAACGATTGCTGTATATGTAGTAGAGACAAGGATTTACGTATGGTACCTTGTATGCAATACAGTTGGGAGGTAGGTAGACAACCTGAGTGGGGTCCAGAGTTAGTAGATAGGCTAGGAGGATTGCACTTTAGGTTCTCTGAGAAGATACTTAAAAATGGGGAAAAGAGTAATGCAATTAAGAAAGTGTATGGTACTGGGCTTAAGTGGTTTTATGCACAACTTATTATTGGGGACTCTACCGATAACATCGCTGGTCTGGAGGGAAAAGGTGGTGGACTTGTTCATCAAGTACTTGAACCTTGTACCACGGAAGAGGAGATGTTCTTGGCAACATTCAGTGCCTATAAAGATAAGTACGGTGACACCGCAACAGAACGTATACTAGAGCAAGGTAGACTGCTCTGGATGCACGACAAGTTAGATGAACGAGGTGAGGTTATACTATGGGAGCTACCTTATGAAGTTAAAAGCTAAGGACATCAAGATTTGGAGGAACAAATTACTTAAACTACAAAAAGGTAAGTGTAAGTTATGTGGTCTGGAGTTGTTAGAGGATGAGGCAGTCCTAGACCACGACCACGTAACAGGTCACATAAGAGCGGCACTGCACTCAGGTTGTAATAGAGCTGAAGGTAAGGCAATTAATTGGATATATCGTACTAAGAGTCAAGACCCAGTAGAGTTCGCTAAACAACTAGCTAAACTCTGGGCCAAGGACTACAGTAAGCTGCCGCTACACCCAACTCACAAGACCCTTGATGAGAAACGTATAGCAAAGAACAACAAAGCACGTAAGCAGAGAGCTAAGAGGAAGGTAGATGTCAAATAATCACAAGGGCTATGCATTGTTTTTAGATATAGAAGACAAGAAACAACGTATCATTAATCAAGCTACGGTGTTAGCTAACATATTTGAGGACAACCTAGCACAGACAGGAGCTTTAAAGGGTAAAGGCTGTAGTAGTAAGGGAGCGGAGTTAACCACAGGTTACTTTGAGAACCTTAATCACGGGGACAGAAGAGATGTGCTTACGTTGTACAGAGCATTTATGGTTGAACGTGGATTTATGGAGGTGTTACATTGAATGATTTAGATATTTGTAGAAGAATAGCAAAAATTGAGGGCTTACGTGTATCAAAAGATGTAAAGCCTAAATGTGGTAGCGTATACGCTAATATTTACCCTAATGATTGTTACGGTAATTACAATCCACTAACAGATAATGCTTTGTGTTTTCAGTTGATGATTAAGTATAAGTTATCTTTATTTGCGCCTGAGGGTGAGCAAACAAATTGGGATTGTATAATAATTGATATATTTACTTGTGATGAAAATCCAAACAAAGCGATTTGCTTAGCAATAATTGAAGCAAACAAAGGAAAATAAGATGAGATTAATTAGAGATAGAGAACAAGGCGTAGTTGTTGAAGACAGAGAGCAGTACATAGAGGCTATCCTAGACACACTACAGGACAGGTTAGAGGTCATGGTCTACCAACGTACTAACAAAGATAAAGAGCTCTTGTATGTGGCTCTCAGTGATGCTCACGAGCTGTACAACACTGTAGTAACTCAGTGCTTACAAGCTAATACAGATGTGGCTACTAAGGCACGTTATGAGAAAGCACAGAAGGTTGCTAAGACTAGGGCTGAGACTTTAGGTGGTTATTTTAATGGCATTGTTAAAGGAGAATAAAATGAGAGTACAAGACATTGAAAAAACAGAGCACAGTATTATAAGAGATGTTTATTATAATTGGAACGCTGGTATGGCTAAAGCTTTTAATGGTACACGTTTTCCTAAGGATTACCCAAAAGACACTCAAGGAGTGAGACACTTAGAATTAAATGGTGAGGCTATGGGTTTTTGGGAATTTGAAGACTATTGTATATCTAATAGTATTATTACTAAAGGGGAATAGTATCAACGAGCTTGAGATGTGGATTGAAGATGATATTACAAAGGAGAATAAAATGAAAGATGAACTTAACTGGTCTTTAAGTCTTAAATATAGAAATACAAAACCTTTTGAAAGCGGTCAGGTTATAAGCGTTATTGACGGGGAATATGTAATATTAGATTTTGATATAAACAATGGCGGTGAGTTTTACAGGTACCACCCCGACACAGGTGTTATGCAAAAAGTAAAACCTAAAAGATTTGCCGTTTTACCAATAGTTACTGGGAGTTATTAACATGAATTTAATGCTAGGTGATTGCCTTGAGCGAATGAAAGAAATACCAGATGGAAGTATTGATATG
>Ga0208303_1001258_pt1 | contig 10070 bp, 6 predicted proteins | sample CB_VirMetaG_2_FD_184537 | JGI IMG/M metagenome (GOLD analysis project Ga0208303, IMG submission 184537) | Freshwater to marine saline gradient viral communities from Chesapeake Bay - CB_1504_2 Viral MetaG (SPAdes) (version 4) | ecosystem: Environmental > Aquatic > Marine > Coastal | place: USA... | reverse complement strand
CACATATAAGATCTATCACCATACTCATCAGTAAACCATCTGTCCCCATCACTATCAACAAATGATGAATCATCAAGACCATCACTTAAGAATCCAAAAGGAGCCATATCTTGTTCAATCTGATTTTTTTGTTCCTCATACAATCTTTTTCTTACGTCCTGATCAGTCAGTTCTTTAAAGTAGTCCTGTGCGACCAACCAGGCATAGATAACCAAACACATTGCCAAGTCATCGTTGCAACCTTCTTCTGCTTCAAAAGAATTATGCTTTGAAATAAAAGTAGTCAATTCAGAAATAATCTCATAGTCATTAAATATGAGTTTATCTTCCTCAATCATTGTTTTGAGGTTGAGAGATCCGACTTTTTTGACAGTCTTACTCATCTTGACACCAAGTTGAGTTTTCTTGCCAGAGAATCCCTGTCCTACAATCTGACCTGCTCTACCTCTCATAGAACACATGAGCAAGTTTTGGTATTCAAGATCATATTGGAGAATGCTGGCTACCTGATCTCCAATATCATTAACTTCACATAAAATGAATGCATTGTTATAATTTTTTGAAACATCGTAAATGATGTTTGGAAACAGCATCGGTTTTATTTCATTGTTTCTATACTTCGCCACAACTCTGTGTGGAAACTGAGTTATATCAACAACCACAAATGCAGAATAGTCTTCTCCAACACCCCTTGCAACGTCAACAGTACAAACATAATCATGATTTTCTATCGGAGACTCATATACATCAAGTCCAGCACTTCTTTGTATAGGATTATCGTATATTAAAGTTCTTAGTTTACTTGGAGCAATCAGAGTATCGATAGATCCAAGAAATTCGCACTCAAATTCAACTTTGAACTGAGCTTCAGATGTGTTTGCAATGGTTGTCTCTTTCCACTTTTCATCTCTTCCTGGAACTTCACTCCAATGAACATCTGTGGGAATATATTCGTTCTTTTTCTTCTCCGCATCGTGCCACATGCGGTAGAAGTGATTCATTCCGTGTGGTGTCGAGACGATAATAACCTTCGTATTTTTACCAGAAGTAATAGTAGGATAAACAGAGGCAAAAAACGAATCAGCAACATGATTTGGAACGAATGCAAATTCATCCAAAAAGAGAATATTGAATGACATGCCTCGGACAGCACTTGCAGAAGTTGAAGCAGCAAGAATTTTAGACCCATTTTCTAACTCCAATGAACCTTTGTTCCAAGCAATGATACCCTGTTGCATCCACTTTGGTAGGTTTTCATATGCAGTTTGAAGTCTTCCAAGAAGTTCTCTTGCAGTGGCTGCTTTGTTTGCAAGAATACCAATGTTTACACTGTCATTAAAAACAGCATAGTGCAATAGGTAAGATACCACAGTCGTGGACTTTCCTGTCTGACGTGGCATCTTACAGATATTGAATCTGTTATTATGGAAATTATTGATTAATCTTTCTTGGAAATGATAAGGATGAAATTGAGTCAGACCCTCATCCAGAGAAACGATCTTAATATAATTGTTAGCAAAATAAACAGGATCGTCTTTACATTTCATAAACTCAAGAATCTGTTCTTGAGTAAATTCAATAGGAGTATTTGCTTTTTTTAGATTCGGATTACCAAGATATACATTATCACTCATAAAAAATTACCTTTGTTCAATCCAGTTAAGTACCGCAAGTGCTGCTTTGTTGGTATTAGGAGAAGCACAAGCAAGGGTATAAGTATCACTGATTGTACCAATACCAGTTCTTCCAAGTTGTAGTGCTGCTCTATCATCAATATTAACCAGAGAGGCACCACCAGAAATCGTAAATCCTGAAAGAAGTGCTTGGCCTCCAGTGAGTGCAGTTGCTGTAGTATCATATTGCATAAAGGAGTTTGGATCTGGATGGTCTGTCCAACTCGCACCAGTCAAAGTTGCATTCTCAAAAAGTCTCCAATAAACATTCGTGTTATCGTTCGTTACTGCCTGCAGAGATCTCAGTAACATAACTGCCTGAAGTGCGGATGACTTAAGACGCAAACTGACGATTGGATAGAAAGTGTTTGCGGCAGGCATCGTTGTTCCAGTGATGTCATTTGAGACACTCAACAAAGTACCAAGTTTTTCTGGTTCACCTTCTTGGATCAGAGAGTTAGAACCCTGATAAAGATAATGAGTTCCAGCAACACCAGTTACATTCTCAATCTCAACACGAATTGGAAGGAATGGACTTCTACACCAAACTAAATCATTGACATTTGAGTTCTCAAATGTATGACTAGGAATAGTCTCACGGTTCATTAACCAATTAAATCTTACATTACCTGCACCATACCATTCATAGTTAATGGAAATCATCTGTTGTTTGGTTGGATCTGCAGTTACACCAGTGTATCCATTACCATCAAACTTCTCACCATTCCAATCTTCTCTGGTTACTCTTCTTTCTGAAGTAATACCAGATGCACTGCTGCGAATTACATAAGAATATGTGCCTCCATCATCCTCAAAGTAAGCACCATCAGTCTCATTAAACAATCCGAATCTTCTGCGAATACCGACTTGTGGTGCTTCTAGACGAATTGCAAATGCGAGAGTTGCTGGTCTGCCAGGAATGTATCTCATTACCTGTTTAGTCTGTCTGACAACCTTACTACCAGCAGTAGAACCAACCTCCATAACTACATTACTGGAAGCGGTATTATGAGTAGCAGTTGCAACACCAACTAAACTCTCATCCCAAACATCAGTCTCCTTACCATACTGGAAAGTATTGAAGAAAACTGTTTGGAAAGGAGCAACCTTTAGTCTATTATTGTCAGAAAACTGAGGTCTCCAGTCAGTCTGGTTTCCCCAGTGATCAGCAATATTATAAACCTCAAAGAGACTTCTCTCCTGGTTTAAGAAATCTTGTTCAACTTTATTCCACTGTGCCATAATTTATACCCAATCTAACTTTGCAGGATGATACCTTTTGTCTCCTGTGATTTTCATTGACTTTTCTGAAGTCTCAGTTACATAAATCTGTTGAACGATTGCACCAGGATACTCATCCTGAAGAAACTCAGCAAGTTGATTCTTGGAAGGAACTCCAGTTTCACTTACCATTGAGATTCTGTGAATGTTTCCCTGGTAAACAATGTCAGCAGAAAACTCCTCACCGACCTTTTGTTGTGTGGTGTCAGAGTTGATAATGAGAGTCTCAACGTTTTGGATGTTGACGCTCTCTTGAATGAATTGATCGAAACTTTTCATACTAGCAATTCCACTTACGGAGTGACTTATTGATTCTTGAATCTGGATCTCTTGCTGTCTTGGCAGAGGTCAGTCTTTTCTTCATTCCTTTCATTCTTGCACAGAATGACTTTCTTCTCTTCGATGCCTTAGAACCTTTCTTCAGTTTAGAAGGTTTGGTTGTAACAGCGGTTTGGAGTTTGGAACCAGGATTTGCTCTTCTGTAAGATGCAACACCTGCCTTGTTCAGACCACCTTCAGGGTTCTTACCTTCCTTTCTCTGCCAAGCGGGTGTCTTTCCCTCTTCCAGATCAGTCTCTTCGTCAAACTTAGAGTAAGTGTCACCACCAGATCCAGCATTGAAGTAAGAGTCACCCTGACCAACAGCGGTCTCAGTGTAAGCAGACAATCTTGCTCCAGGGTAAATCTTATCGATTGCTGTCTTGACTTCTTCTCTGGTTGGTTTTCTTACCTGTGGGAAGAACATCTTCAAGTAAGTGTACTTACCTCTCCAAACAAAGGTAACGATGTAAACGTTTCCATATTGGGAAGGTGCTCTGAACCCTTCTTCCAGTTCAACCTCTTCTGTGTTAACGGCAACGTCAGAGTTCTTGTCCTTAGCATGTTTCATCAAAGCAGCATAAGTGTTGATTTTCTTTTCTCTGTCCTTGACTGCTCTTTCTTTCTTCAGTCTTTCAATTTCTTCTGGACTTCTCTTTTTCAAAAGTGACAGACCCTCCTCAACTTGAGGTTCTTCTTTTTTCTTCTTATCCGTCATCTTTTTCATTGCCTTAGCACCGAGAATTCCCGCTGCTCCACTTGCCAACCCACCAACTGCTCCAAGCGCAGCAGCAGTTCCAACAGCAGGCAATGTAAGTGCTGCCTCAGAAGTTGTTGCTGGTTTCTTGTCAAACTTCTTACCAATTGCACCACCGATCTTGGAACCAGCAATACCACCAGCGATTTCACCAGCAACCATTGCTGGACCATCGGGAATCAAAGCACCACCGATTGCTCCAAGGGTTCCACCAATTGCGGCACCTTTCTTTTCGGCAGGACCTGCCTCAGGAGAACCCTGTTTTGCTTTCGCTGCTGCTTGTCTTCCTGCCTGAGTCGCTGCAGTTGTTCCTTTCTGAACTGCACGTCCTCCTTTCTTGCCACCGAGTTTGATTCCCTGTCTTACCAGAGTTCCAGCACCACCAACTGCTTCTGAAACTTCAACTTCTTCTTTTTTGACACAGTTTGGATATCTCTTTCCAAACATTGTTTTCATTCCTTTCTTTTCATATCCCTTCCAACAGGCTTCATCAACAATCTCAACATCATATCCTTGCTTCTGAAGGACTTTGATTTGCATTTCAGTCAGTTCTGGAAGATTGTAGAACTCTTCCATTCCTTCTTTCTTGGTGGAGTTTCCCCAGTTGGCAGCACCCTTCTTACGACACTTAACCAGAGCACCTGAGGCATAAGCAGAAGGCCATACAGAATAACGAGACTTAACCTTATGGTAACAAGCATCCTTTGAACCACTGCCCTTACCAGGTTTGTCTTTAGCTTCTTTAATGTCCATGTCTTCAGTTCTGACGTTCGTTGGTTTTGCTCCACCACTCTTCTGTGGTTGATTGGGATCCTGACGGTTCTTGCGGTTGAACGCTCTTTCTTCCTCATCCTTGTCGAGGTTACGCTTCATCTTGGATGAACCACATTTGGGAGTGGAAGTTTGTCCAGGTTGACGCGCACAAGGTTTACCAGCGAACTTACCGCCAAGTTGAACCCATCCTTTCTTACCATCAGAAGACTTTGACTTACCAAACCAATCACGAAGTCCTTGATCGCCCGATTTGGTTTCTTCTGAATAAGAGGCAGCAGCATCCATGTTGTGGTCAGTGTCAGTGACTTTAGCCTGAACCCAAGCAGGAATATTTTTCTCCTTGGTTCCAAGTTTCTTCTTCAGTTTCTTGGCGTTATCAATGGTCTTGTCAAGTTGTGACTGAGCCATTGAGACCTCATGGTCCTTCGCTTCTTTCATTTTCTTTTTGCGTCCCTGACAATGCGCTCTTTGTGAAAAACCCTTAGGGTTGTCACAGTTGATAGACTTTTTGTATTTGTCTGACCAACCCATCAGTAAAAAGAGTCTCTTTATATTTATGATTCTTCTGTGTCGAAGAAGAACATGTGGAACAATCGAGAGTCTTCCTTCTCATAACCAAAATACTTGGATGCTGCATGAGGACAATGACCATCCCAAATAACCAAGCGGTTGTAGACGTTAGCAACAACATCAATGTGATCCCAGGGTGTTGGATCTAAATGTTTATTTTCCCAAATCACATCAGAACCATCAGTGTCAACATGTCGAATTCCTGTCTTTTTGTGCGCTAACAGAGAAGTTCCACATTCATAAGGAGCATTTGGAGTCAGGTAAACAGTTGCTGCCCACTTCTGAGCATCGGCATGATAAACAAGTGCATCTTCACAAGTGCAGAATTGAAATCTTCCACACATTCCCCATGTTTCCATCCAGTTAGTGATCTTCATTCCCATGATGGATTCAAACGCTTCTTTGGTTCCAGGAATTTCAAACTGATGCTCAGTTCGTCTTCCCCTGTGATAATCACTTAAGTGAAAATCCTGCATCAAAGCAAAGTTTCTAATGGAGTCGGGACTTTCATAAAAATTATCCACAACCCAAAGAGTGGGTTTAGTTTGTTTACTTATCTTTGGTCCGTCAATCTGATATCTCATGGTCTCTTACCGTTCTCACAGAATCTGCAAAGATTAAAACAAGTGTTATCCTCTGGGATGACATCATTGTAGTCTTGTTCGATCAAGTTTCCAAGAATGTGTTCAAGTCCATAATCCATACAACACAGAGAAACATCACCGTTTGGAAGCATAATGTTGTGATACAGTTTCTCCAAGCAACCACAAGTCATTGGTTGTTCCCCATGATAAACAGACTTATATTCGTCCTTTCTGTTTAGAAGTTCTGGTTTCATGATGCTCTCACCCAAGAGATTTCCTGCTCTTGACCACATTTGATAAGTGGGTGCTTCTGGGAACACATGTTTCACCGAATCGTGAACAGTTCCCATACACATCAAAGTGAAGTTTTGAATTTGAGAATGAACTTCTCCAAATCTTTCAATGACCTTGATGTATCTGTCAGTAATTGGATGTTTTGCTTTTCTTTCCTGATCTGGAAGGTGAAGAACAAATCCACCATTTGGGTTACCAGCAAAAGGAACATTCTTAATTCTTTCGATGTCATCCAAACTCATTCCGATTCCAGTTGTGAAGACCGAAACAGGATGACCTTGCTCATGAGCATAAAGAAGCATGTCCGTGGTTTTTGGATTCAACCAAGGTTCCGTAAAACCAGCAAAGGTCACACGAATTTCCTTTGGCATCTTGTCAACTGCTTTCTTGAAGTTGTCAAGACTCAAGAATCTTTCACCCTTATAAGACTTTTGAAGTGTTCTTTGTGGACAGAACACACAATCAACCACACAACCATTCTTCACATCAATTGAAGTTGTGAATTCCATCGTTGGAGCAACAGCGTCATTCCACTTGTTCTTTGGTTGTTCTTGATTGTCAATGTAAATGTTTATCCAACCATAATATTCCACAACATCATCATTCCAAATCTGATCTGTTAGATCATTGAAATTCGAATTGTAATCAACAAAATAAACTTTATGATTACTAAAATGTTTTAAATAAGTATCTCTAAATTTTTTAAACTTTTCTTTTAATTGTGGCGTACCAAAATGCCATTCACCAGAAATTTTCTTTACATTTTTCTTAATCCAATCAAAATTATCATCGGTGAACACATTGTATTCACCACCTTCACAATCAATTTTTAAAAAATCTATTTTCTCTAATTTTTGTTCTTCGATAAGAGTTTTAAACGTTATTCCTTTACCAGAAGATGTCTTTTTCCATAGATCATTACCCATATAATTGGGATCTAAATCATCATTATACAATCCATTAAAAATTACATCACCATCAACAGAAGATATGCCTTGGTTTAAGCAGGTAACGTTATTATAATTAGATGTATTTTTTACTAATGTTTTAAAAAGTTCTGGATGAGGTTCAAGACAAATGACCCTCTTTGGATTTTTATTTAAAATCGAATGTGCAAATGGACCAACACTGGCTCCAATGTCAACAACAACATCACCATAATTTACATGGAAATGTTTTTCATAATTAATATTTTCTGATTTAAATTCTTCTTTGATTGATTGATAATTCCAAGAATTCTGTTTCATTATTCCCCAATCAAAATCTTCATGACAATCTCTGTTGTCAATGTAAATCGTAATTGCAGTGTAATAATCTAGGAACCAATCATCCCACAGACCCCACTTAATGTCACATTCATCAAAGGAATAAACTTCGTGGTTGGGAAAGTATCTAAGATAAGTATCTCGAAAATGTTTAAATTTTTCTCTGAGTTCTGGTGTCCCTAAGTGCCACTCTCCAACAATCTTTCTGACATTGTTTTTAATCCAAGAAGCATTTTCGTCATTGAAGATATCATACTCACCACCCTCACAATCTGTTTTAAGGAAATCAATCCTCTCAATTTTGTTTTGTTCGATGAATGATTTGAAAGTGATTGTTTCAACTTCCTGAACGTTCTCATCTTCACAAGTTTCAATGAACTGCTCATTAAAAAGACCTGTGAGTTTTTGTTTTCCATCAACACTGCCAATTGCCTTGTTGATAAATCGAGCATTTTCAGATCTGACATTTTTTGTCAGAGTTTGAAACAAATCCTTATGTGGTTCGAAACAGTAAATTTTCTCAGGGTTTTTCTCTTCTAATGTGTAGGAGAACGGACCAACACTTGCTCCCACATCAAAAACAATATCTCCATCTTCAACAGAGAAGAACTTTTCATAAACTTTTTGTTCGAAAACTTCTTTCTCAACAATTCCCTTGAACCATTCATTCTCCGCTGCTTTTCCCCAATCAAAATCTGCTTTAAGGAATTTGAGATTATTCATCACAGATTCTCTGTGAATTGAATCCATGTGTATCCAATAATTTTCTCTAAGATCAAGAAAATACTTTCGACTGTCATCACATAATCCAGTGTGCCAGGATGACACTGCTCTCTCGAACAGAATCCCATACATTCCTGGATAATCAACTTTCAGTGGAAGAGAAGGTAAGTCAAAGTTGGAGTTCATTCCAATCGATGAAATCAAATAAGCATCATGATAATTTCCATCTCTCTCATAGAATCTTGAGAGAAGAAAATAACCTTCTGGTCTTTCTGGGAGAAGAGCAACCGCAGTCTGAAGCATTCCTTTGACAGAATTGTTTCTGCATCCTTGAGAATCAAAGCATCCAGCTGCTGCCAAAAGACAGGCATACATTAGAGTCTTGTCCTCTGTTCTCTCAGCAGTTCGGATGTAATAAGAGATGGCAGAAGCAGTTTGACCAATGGAATGGTAATAGTTTGCAAGCCACAGATTTATGTCTGGGTTTTCTGAGTCATTGGTAAAGTTTACCAGTTGTGTTCTTAATTCATCCATTGTTCAACTCCGCATTGAGAATGTGATCTTCAATAATTGATTCTGGGAATTTCAATAAAAATGCTGCGTTATCTTGAAAACCAAAAGTCATCAAGAAATCCGAACCCTGTTGAGCAAGTCCAACAGAAAACTCAACATCACCTCCCATTATTGAGAAGGTGTCAGTCCATCTGATCAAATTAAAATCTCCGTCCCATAAAAGAATTCTGTGCTTGTAGACAGCATCTTTTCTTTGTGTCTCACTTTTAAACAAATCAACCTCGTGAGTGAAAGCAATGTAATAGTTTTTCCATGGAACCACCTGTGATCCGCCCCGAGGGAAACCAGACATTTCTCTTTTGTCAAAACGTTTAATCAGTTCTGATGTCCCATTCTCAGGATTTACTTTGACCAATTCTGTTGGATTTGACCATTTGATAAAGTGATAAGGTTTGTCCAAAACTGGCATCCAGTTTTTTTCACAATAACTATTAGGATTATCTGGAGGTTCGATTCTGATTTGCGTGGTTTGAACAACCTTGTCTTTTTGAATGTCAATCTCACACAGTTCCATTCTTCCGATTCCTGTTGGGTCGAGATCCCTCCTCACACCACAGGTGAACATCTTTCCTTCCCATTCAAACAAACGAGCATCTTCGAGTCCAACGAAGTCCCACAACTCTTTATCTGGAAACTTGGAAGTGTCGATTTTGTTATGACGAACGATTTCGTAATTCTCATCTAACTCCAAATAATGATTCCACGTCCTCAGGTGGATGTCATTTTCTGGATGAATATAAGTCAAAGGTCCATAAGGATGCTGAAACAGTTTCTTTTCTGAGTGGTAAAACGTGTAATTTACCGCTCTCAGATTGACCAGAACCTTACCATTGTGAATGTAAACAGATGGGTTCATCAGTCCCAATCCATCGTTTTCCTCTGCAGGAATAATCAATGGATGAATTGACCCACCACTTGCGAGACACAGTTTTGCAAAATTGAAATCACTCATTACATAATTAAGCCACGTCTTATTTATTTCTGATTCAACTCCTTGATTGCCTGAATCAGTACTCCAATTATACCATTATAATTAACTGTTTTTGTTCCTTCATCAGTTGTTGCTACTAGTTCGGGGAGAACTTTTTCCAATTCTTGAGCAATAACACCAATTGATGGTGCACCTGTCGATTTCCAGTCAAATCTCACACCATCAAGTTGACTCACAATATCCAAGGCATTTTCGACAACTCTTACATTTTCTTTAAGGTTGATATCTGAACCAGAGTTCAAGTTACCACCAACAGTAAGATTTCCA
>Ga0208303_1001257_pt1 | contig 10071 bp, 9 predicted proteins | sample CB_VirMetaG_2_FD_184537 | JGI IMG/M metagenome (GOLD analysis project Ga0208303, IMG submission 184537) | Freshwater to marine saline gradient viral communities from Chesapeake Bay - CB_1504_2 Viral MetaG (SPAdes) (version 4) | ecosystem: Environmental > Aquatic > Marine > Coastal | place: USA... | reverse complement strand
GTGCAAAGAGAATGTATGATATAATGAATAAATTAGAGGCAAGAGCATAATGGCTGAAACAGTAACAATAAACAAACCAGCACCGATACTTACAGGCTCACTTACAGCCTTTTTAAATGAAATAGATAAATTAGGTAAAGGCGCAGTCCCTACAGGTTTTTCTGGTATTGATACATCAGTTTATGATCCAAAGGTTGCTCAACAAACAAAATTACAAACTGATGCAGCAAAAGCAGCAGCAGGTTTAGGTTCTTTAGTTGGAACTGGTTTAGATGCTAGTGGTGGAGTAGGACCGCCAACAGAAGGTTCGATTGCTTCTTTTATGTCTCCTTACCAACAACAGGTAATGGATGCAAGTCTATCGGAATTTGACAGACAACAAACAATTGGTCAACTAGGATTAAGAGATCAAGCTATTCAAGCTGGTGCTTATGGTGGTGGACGTGAAGGCGTAATGCAAGCCGAATATATGAATCAAGGTGCAGTAAACAGAGCACAGTTACAAGCACAATTATTAAATCAAGGATTTCAACAAGCACAAGCAGCAAGAGCAGCTGACTTAACTGCAAGACAAGGTTTAGGTCAGTATCAATCTGCGCTAGGTCAACAACAACAAGCTGTGGAACAAGCAGGATATGATGCAACACAGATTGCAAACAGAGAAGCAGAGTTCCAACCATTCACACAACTAGGATTGATTGGTCAGCAACTTGCACAAATTCAACCAGGAGCATTTGCTACACAAACTGTAGGTTATGCACCACCAGCAGCTCCGGCTAGTCCTATGTCACAATTCCTAGGAGGTGCCGCAGGTATCGCAGGTATTGGTGGTAAACTAGGATTGTTCGGCTAATGAGTAAAATTTTAAGAAGACCAATGTTTAGAGGTGGACCTGTATCCAGTTATGGAAACGGTATTGCTACGGGACTCGCGGACGGCGGTAGAGTTGGTTATAATGTTGGTGGACCTATTTATCCAGCAGGATATTCAGCGGCTCCAGGCACAGGTATAACAGGTGCTGATATTAAAAATATGGCTGAAAAGAAAGTATTTATGTCAGGGTTTGGTAAAGACACTGCTCAATTAAACAGCACATTAAAAGATTTATATATGAACTACATACAATCACCTTTAGAAAAAGGTGGTAATAGATTTATAGATTATATGGCAGGTACTGAATTTGAAGATAAAGATTCTCCTTTCTTTGGCAATCAAAAAGATTTTAAAAGAATTTACGAAAGAGATGTATTACCTTTAGCAAGTGAAATGTCTGCAGAAATGATTCCTCAAATATCTTCTGAAGGTGAATATGAGGAAGCTTATATGACTCCTGAAGAAGTTAAATTAAGAAACGAACAAAGAAAAAAATCTTACATAGATAATCCTGTATATGATGCAAGAGAACAAGCTATTATGGACCAAGAAGGTCTTGATCAAGTTAAAGCAATCAACGATAGAAAAAGAAGAGAAGAAGAAGAAGCTAATAGAATAAAAGGTGGTGGACAAGATGCAGCTGAAGATGACTTTGAAATACCAGTAGGTGTTACAGAAATGGAAGGAGAAGAAACAGTTGATGGTGGTGCAGTAGGTTATAAAGAATTAGCTGACAGTTATTTTGAAGCAATGAGTCAAGGATCTGATGAACGATTGGCTGAAAGATTAGCAGCAGCAGATGAAAGATCTGCAGAGAGATTAAAGAAAGCAAGAATCGGAGATCTTTCAGATTTAGGTTTAAATATCTTTGCTAAATCACAAAAACCAGGAGCGACTGTTGGAACTATGTTAGGTTCTGCGGCTGAAGATTTAATTGCTAAACCAAGCAGATCCGAAAAAGAAAAAGATAGAGGAGATATAAGAAGAGAGAGATTAGAAGATGCTGCAGCTAATAGAGAAGAAGGAAGATTCGATGCTGCTACTCAAATGGCATTTAAAGAATTAATGCAAGAAAAAGGTTTTGACTTTAAAGATTTACAATCAGAAAAATCAGTTAACGCTGCAATGGATAGATTAAAACTACAATTAGAAACTTCAGAGTCTATTGCAGAAAAAAGAATTATTGCACAAAGAATTAGAGATTTAGAATCATTTAGAAATAAAGAATTTTCACCAGGTATAACTGAAAAGAATACTAAATATTTATCAAGCCTAGAACCAGGAACTAAAGAACATAATATTGCTCTTAAACAATCTGGATATGCTAATAATATATTTAGACAAGCTGCTAACGCCGCTAATGATTTAGAAGGATTTGCTTATACGGTTGATGATGTACTTTCAGATGGTCCTATTTATTACAAAGATTGGGGTGGATTATGGAAAAATGATGGATCTCAAGAAGATGGAACTTATTTAATTGAAGAAACAAAAGAAATTTTACAAGTTAAAGACGGCGCAGAAGTATCTAGAAAAAAAATTCAAATGCAATAAGGAGGTTAAATGGGATTAATTCTTGATTTAGGAGCTCCAAAAGCTGAAGAACTACAACCAGCAGAAGAAAACAACGAGATAAGCACATTTAAATCAGCAATGGCTGGAATAGGTTCTGGTCTTTTTAAAATACCTGAAGGTTTTATATCTACAGGTGCAATGTTTTATGATTTATTTAACGACACCGATAAAGCTGCTGAAGTAGAAAAGTATTTTGCAGACATAAATCCTTTTGATGAAATGGCCGAAGCGACAGCTGCTGGTAGAATTACAGAACTAATTGTTAACATTGGTGTGCCCGGTGGATTTGCAGCTAAAGCAGCCTCCAGTATAGCTCGAGCAGGTATTGTTGCATCACAAAGTGGTAGATTAGTAAACCTTGGAACTAAAGCTGGTAAAGAAGCTGTTGAAGTTATTGGTAAAAAAGCAGCTACAAAAGTAGCACCTCAACTTACCAAGACAGGCAAAGCCCTTACATTCGGATCAGGAGCACTAGGAGCTGGTGTTGCAGAAGGTATTTTTGTAGCCGATACAGAAGAAGCAGGAACGTTTGGAGATTTAGTAGGAGGTTTTACAGAACTAGACAGAGGTTTAGAAGGTACAGATTATGATCCTGGAAGAGAATTATTAAACAGATTAAAGTTTGGGACTGAAGGTGCTTTATTTGCTGGAGCTATTGGAGGTGCTGGTGTTGCAATTAAAAAATTAAGAAACACAGACAATGCAGGAAAAGTTGTTAATGGTAGATTTAATAATTGGTTAGACAAATGGGTTTCTCAACCATTTAGAGCTAGAGGTAAACAAACTAAAGAAGCATTTGAACAACAAAGAAAATTAGTAGGAGCTGAAGCTTCGGATCAAAATGTTACTGAAACAATTGTTAGAGAATTAGATGGACAGATAAGTAAACTGTTTCCATTTTTTAAAAGAGCTATTGGTGACAAAACTGTAGATGCTCAACGTAAATCACTTCTTCGACAAATGAATAAAGTTTTACTTTCTAGTGAAAGAAATGCAAATAAATTAGATCCTATTATTGAAACAACTACCGATGCTACTGGAGAGTTAATTGAAAAAGTTAGATTTGGTGGAATGAATACTCAAGCTATGAATGAGTTTACAGAACAGTTGGCTAAACTAGGAGCAAAAGCTGACGACATTGAAGCTATAAAATTAAACCTTGGAGTAATGAGATCTGGATGGGGTGATTTATTTTCTTCAATGGGTAGAAGATTAGATGCACAGGGAGCACAAGAATTTAGAAAATTATTTGGAGATAAGGTTACTACGTGGTTAGACTCTACATACGACGTATTTAAAAATAGAAAATCTAAAATAGGTGAATTGTATACACCTACTGCTCAAGTAATGGAATCTGCTAAAGCATCTTTCAAACAATTATACAGAGATAATGTAGGAAAAGAATTATCGGATGCAGCAGCACAACAAGAAGTTTTAAAAGTTTATAACTCTGCAGGTCTTGAACAAGGATTTAAACTAAACTCTAAATCAGATCCTTACTTTCAAGTTCCTGACTTCTTTTTAGGAAAATCTGCAGCAGATGACGCGTTGAAAGTTAATGACAGTAGATTAGCAGAAATGACTGGAGTACAAAAACAAGTTATAGAAGATTTGTTTGGTAAAGGTAATGATGCTTTTCAAACTATTTTAAATGGTACTAATAAACTATCTGGTATTGTAAGACGTAACGAATACTTCGATAATCTTTTAAAAACTTCTAATGAATTAAGAGCTGCAGGTAAAACTCCTACGTTTGCTAACAGTAGAGATGAAGCAGCAAGATTATTTGGTGGAGTAGAAGGGGTGGACTGGAAAGCAATTACTCCTGTTCAAGCCACCAAAGCAGGGATAAAAGGTATAGAGCCGCTTGATCCTTTTCTTGATTACAAACAAACTTTAAAACCATTAAAAGGTGAACGTAAACCTTTATTAAGAGGGGAAGTAGATATGGAACTTCCTATTCATAACCCACTACAAACGAAGTATGCATTAGCAGGAACAGTAGATAGTATTGTAAAACCTATTGATGAAATGGCTGCGGGTAAAAGTCTTACTTCTCAAATTTATCAAAATTTAATTCTATATCCTAAAGCTACATCACAGATGGCTAAAACAATTTTATCTCCATTTACTCACGCAAGAAACTTTGTAAGCGCGGGAGCTTTTGCTATGGCCAATGGTATAATTCCTTTCTCGGACCCTCAAGCAGTTAAACAAGCGTTTAATGCTTTACAAGTTGCAGGACCAGGAACAAGAAAATCTAATGAGTTTTATCAAAAACTTTTAAGACTAGGTGTGGTTAACTCACAAGTACAACTTGGAGATCTACAAAACTTATTAAGAGATGTTAACTTTGGTGGTGTTACCGGTAAACTTGCATCTGCAGATAACCTAGCAAGTTATGGATTAAACAGATTACTTAAAGGTTTATCTAAAGTTAAAAAGTTTTCTGAAGATGCATACACAGCTGAAGATGACTTCTGGAAGATATTTTCTTTTTTAGGTGAATCTAAAAGATTAAAAAATGCATATAGATCTGCAGGTCTATCATTAGGTCAAGAGTTTACAGATATGGCTGGCAATACAGTAAGACTAACTGATGATTTAATAGAAGAACAAGCAGCAGATATTATTAAAAATAATATTCCAAACTATGCTTATGTTTCTGAATTTGTAAAAGGATTAAGAAAGTTTCCGCTTGGAAACTTTGTATCTTTCCCTGCAGAAATAATGAGAACAAGCACTAACATTGTATCTAGATCACTAGATGAAATATTTTACACAACTACAATTAATGGTAAACAAGTTAATCCATTTAGAACTATTGGTCTTAAAAGATTAGGTGGTATGGCCTTTACAACAACTGCCGTACCTGCGGGGATCGTGAGTGGTATGTCAGCGCTTTACAATGTAACACAAGATGAGCGTGCAGCGATGAGAAGATTTGTAGCGGACTGGTCTAAAAACTCTACATTAATTCCAATTAGAGATAAAGAAACTGGTAAATTAAAATATGTAGATTTCTCTCACGCTAATGCATATGATACAATTACAAGACCCATTCAAACTATATTAAACAGAGTACAAGCTGGAGAAACAAATAAAAATGGAATGATGGATGATTTCATTATGGGTATGATTGAATCTACAAAAGAATTAGGTTCACCATTTGTTAGTGAATCTATTTGGACTCAAGCGTTAATGGATGTAGCTCCTGTTCTAGGTAGAAATGGTAGAACTCCAGAAGGTTACAAAGTATGGAGTAATCAAGATCCTATAGGCACAAAAGTTTCTAAAGCAGTAGGACATTTAATTCAATCACAAGCACCTTTAAACTGGAAACAATTACAAAGAATTGGTTTATCTATGAAGCCTACTGATGACAAAGGCAGATTAGATAACAGAGGAAGACAGTATGAATTATCAAATGAGTTAATGGGAATCATAGGTGCAAGAGCAATTGAAATTGAACCTGAAAAATCTATGATTTATAAAACTGCAGATTACTTAAGGGGCGCTAGAGAATCTAAAGCTTTATTTTCAACTGTAGCTTTAAAAGGTGGAGAAGTAACTCCAACTGCATTAGTAGATGCCTACATTAATGCCAACAGAGCTTTGTTTAGTAATCAAAGAGAATTATTAAAAGATGTTCAAGCAGCTACAACATTAAAAGGAGATATGAAAAAAATTGGATCTTATGTTTCCGGCAAGATTGGTAAAAAAAATTATGGAGCTATTCGAAAAGAAATGTATGTTCCTTATGTGCCTTCTAAAAATGTATTTCGTAAATCAAGAGAAATAACAAGAGATATACAAGAAGTAGATCCGACTTATAGAGATCCATTAAGAGATATATTGCCTGTAATTGCTAACATTAGAAGACAATTATTTAGATATGATTTAAATGATATGTTCCCAGAATTAGAAAATCCTCTTAATCTTTCTTTAGGATCAGAAATATTAAACACTGTACAAACTCCTTTAATTAATTTAGGATTTTTAGGAGAAAATAACATTATAAAACCACCTATGACTATAGATCCTGTCACTGGACTAACTTCTACAGAAGAAGTATTATTAGATCCTATGGAAAAAATGTATAGAAAAAATCAAAGAAAAACTAACAAACCAGTATAATGGCAATAGAACCCAAAAATACAAGAGAACATATCATATCACTTTACGGACACGTGACCGGATTAAAAAAAGATATTTCACAGATTAAGAACAATCACTTGAAACATATCCACGAAGACGTAGAAAAATTGGGCGGTAAGATAGACAAGGTCTATTGGGTTCTTTTAGCTGCTGCGGGATCAGCGGCCATCTTTGCTTTGGAAAAAATCATTAACTAGGAGAAAATATGCAGTTGAGTCGTAACTTCAGTTTACAAGAGCTTATCAAATCAGACACAGCTATACGTAAAGGTATAGATAACAATCCTAATTCAGATCAAATTGAAAAATTAAAATTACTTTGTGAAAATATATTACAACCGGTCAGAGATCATTTCGGCAGAGTTAAGATTACCAGCGGATACCGTTCACCAGAATTATGTCAAGCAATCGGCAGCTCTGTAAATTCACAGCACGCCAAAGCCGAGGCCGCAGACTTCGAATGTGTTGGAGTTGACAATGCTGAACTTGCTGATTGGATTAATAGAGAGCTTTCCTATGATCAATTGATCGTCGAGTATTATACGCCAGGCGAACCTAACTCGGGATGGATACATTGTAGCTGGATCGCGGAACAACCAAGAGCTAGTTTTCTGTGGGCTTACAGATCTGAAGGTAAAACTAAATACAAACCTATTCTAGGTAAAGCAAAAGATTTAGTTTAATTACAAACACATCCGTAGAAATTACCACTACCATCATTCATTATATGTAGATTTAAAGTGTCTGCATAACCAGATAATTTTTCTCTTAATATATTACAAAGATCCATACAATCCACTTCACTAGTTAAAACTATTCCATCTAATATTTCTTTAGTAACTGGAATGAGTTGAAACAAACCATCATTTAAAATAATTAAATCCAATCTCTTAACTCCTCTCCCATAACTTCTGTTGCAATGTTAATCTTTTTTCTCAAAGCTTTTCTAATCTTTTCATCTACAGTTTTTGGTGCTATAAGATCGACATATGTTACCGCCTTCTTCTGCCCTATTCTATGCGCTCTGTCTTCTGACTGCAGTCTTTTTTCTAGGTCATATCCATTAGAATAGTAAACTACATTATTAGCTTCGGTTAATGTAATTCCATAACCACCGGTCTGTGGATTACCAACAAAGAATCTTGCATTTGATTCTGGGTCCTGGAATTTTACAATATTTTCTTGTCTTACATCAGCCTCAATAGCCCCATAGTATTGAACTATAGAGTCTTCTCCATACTTTTTAGATATAGCAGCTACGATTTGTTTAATATCATATACATAGTTAGCCCAGATAATTACTTTACCTTCTACCTCTTCAAGCAATTCAAGTAATGAATTGATACGATTGTTTTTAATTTCAGTAATAGTGTCATCATCATTCTTTAAATGACCACACGTGATTTGATGTAAACGCATTAGCTGCGTTAGTACGTGAGGCGCGGTTGCCATCTTACCTTTTAGAGAAGCGAGGGCCGCGGTTTTCATAGTAGAGTAGGCTTTGGTTTGTTCTTCTGTTAGTTCTACCTGTCTCTCTATGTATGTTTTAGCAGGCAAATCTAAACAATCTTCTTTTAAAACCCTATCTGAAAAAGGTTTTAATATTTTAGATAACTCATCGAGTCTTTGATAACCACCAACTAGCTGTACTCTACGACCACCAAAGTTTGCATTTTTCATAACTGCATATCTATTTCTAAATGAATAATAAGAAGTAAAGCCAAGTAACTCTTCATTTAAAAATTCACACTGTGTATATAAATCTAATGGTGATTTAGTTACTGGAGATCCAGTAAGAATTCTTTTGTACTTTGCTAACTTACCCAATAATAAAATTGATTTAGTTCTTTTTGCTGTAGGAGTTTTAATTGTAGTAGACTCATCTACAGTCATCAAAGTATTATGACATCTTAAAAACCTTGTGGCAAATTCAAGGCCTTTTTTTGTCGAGAATGCTTCTACATTCATTACAAGGATGTGAAGGTCTAGGTCTGGTTTAAATAATTGCTGATACTCTTTATCCTTTGTTTTAGATGTAGTCGCAGTCCATAGTATCGTTTTATGATCTATGTGGCTAGCTAAATGATTTGGTATCTCACCTGAATACCAGTTTCTATAAACACCTTTTGGTGCTATAATTAACGCCCCATTTATTTTACCCGTATCGTAAAGCATAGCCATATTATCAACTAACACTTTTGATTTACCTGTACCCATCTCCATAAAATATGCGTACTCTTCTTTGTCCCAAGACTTTTCCAACGCAGATAATTGATGTGCGTATGGTTTAGTTTTAAATTTATAATTTATCATTTTTTTCTTCTTTCTAGTTGACAATTATATAAATTACTGTATGAAGTCTGTCAAGTAAAAGAAATAAGAAATGAAAAATAAAATATTTGAATTATATAAACCAGATTCTTTAGCTAGTTTTTTAGAATTTTATAAAGCTAATCCTAAAGAAAAATTTGTTTATGTGATTCAACAACCACCACCTAATATAAATATATTAAGTGCGTCTGATTTTGGTTACCTTGTAATCTGCTTACCCAATAGGGACCAAGCTATTTTTTCTACTGCACCATACACGCAGAAAATGAAAAAAAATTTACAAGACTTTCGTAAGGAAGACTATTTACTTGCTGTAGGAGATCCTGTAATAATTGGTATCTCAACTGCAATAGTAAGTGAAGTGACTGCAGGTCAGTTCAATATGTTGAAGTGGGATAAACGTGAATATAGATACTATCCACTAGAAGTAGATATGTATCAGAAAGGATAACTATGAGTGAAGATGTGAGAGATATGATGTTAGAAGATTCAAAAGATCTTTTAGATAATGTTGAGGTAACAACTGTTGCTGATCAATGTGTAAAGTTAAAACAAAAAGAAGATGAGATTGCAAGTTTAGAAGAGCAACTCAAAAATAAAAAAGCAGAGGCTGATGATATCAGTTCTCGTGTGATACCAGAATTACTGGCAGAGCAAGGACTATCAGAAATTAAATTAGCTGATGGGTCTAAAGTTGCTGTCAAAAAAGAATTTAGGTGCACTCTTCCAAAAGATGAAGTGAAGAGAGAAGCAGCCTATCAATGGCTTCGAAACGAAAAGTTAGGAGATATTATTAAAAACAATATCTTTGTAACTTTTGGTAAAGGAGAAGATGACAAGGCGAAACGTTTGTTGGACCTTGCTGCAGAGAATGGATATGAGCCGCAACAGAAATCTGATGTAGCTTGGATGACATTAACTGCTCTATTCAGAGAGCGTATCGAGGCCGGTCTTGATATGCCCTCTGATGTTTTTAATACTTGGATTAAAGACAAAACTAAAATAACCCGGAAATAATGGAGAAACAATAATGAGTAATGAAGTAATGAAAAAAGACACTGGATCTATTGCCTTGTTTGGTGATGATGCAGCAAAAGGTTTTGAGAATATGACGCAAGAAGATATGGCGTTACCA
>Ga0208303_1001254_pt1 | contig 10083 bp, 12 predicted proteins | sample CB_VirMetaG_2_FD_184537 | JGI IMG/M metagenome (GOLD analysis project Ga0208303, IMG submission 184537) | Freshwater to marine saline gradient viral communities from Chesapeake Bay - CB_1504_2 Viral MetaG (SPAdes) (version 4) | ecosystem: Environmental > Aquatic > Marine > Coastal | place: USA... | reverse complement strand
CATAAGTCACCTGTTAAAAGGATTGTGAGTAGCCGACATAATCTTCGGCAAAGTAATCGAAAGAGCAATAGCCCTGACCGCGCATCGAACCAGAATCGGATGCACCCATTGTATCACTCAAACCCCTTAACGTGGAATAAGCAAACAAATCGACAATAGTAGCCAGATCGGATCGAACTTTTACAAAGGTCATTTCTTGGTCATCATCTGCGGTGGCTTCACCGTCCAGATCGTCTGTAACACCAGTGACCTCATCTATAAACTTGTGAAAGTCCATAGCCTGATCTTCAGCAGCAGAAGAAGAATCAGATATAATCTTGTTGGGAGAGAAAACAGCACTATCAGTCATGGCCGAACTATCAGCCAAACCCTTACCAAATGCCATTGCCTCAGAGTCAGTAAATGCACTAGCATCTGCAAACGCCTTGCCTGCGCCTAAGCTAATAGACTCAGCAGCAGTAAACGCATCCGTATGCGATCTGTTAAATGCAGTCTGTATATCTATGCTCTCAGCTACAGAGGATGAATCTTGCAGCAGCTTGCCAATGCCTAGCGTATCTATTTGATCTGACAGTGACCCAGAGTCACTCTGAACCTTTCCAATACTAAATACAGCAGAATCAGCAGTAGAGGATGCATCAGAAAAGCCCTTGCCTGCGCCTAAGACGGTAGAGTCAGTTGCATCCTGTGTATCTGTCAGGGTCTTGCCAACGCTCTTAGACGGCAAATCAGACAGCCCTAGAGCATCAGCAAAAAACCTAAAGATCAGGAAATCACCGAACTTAATTTCAGCAATAGCCTTTTTGAAGCCAATAGCGGCTACGGCTTTTTTAAATGCAATGGCTGCCTTAATCATTAGAAGTCGGCTCGAATGTAAAAGTCTAGCACTTGGAATATAGTCTCTACTGTGCCACTGTCATAAGTGATCTCAATCTCACCCTCATAGTAGCCCTCATCAAGCGTCAACTGGGTTCCTGAGAATGAAAAGACAGCAATGCCGTCTTGAAAATTCTGACCGACATCAGCGGCTGCCAAGGTAAACAAGGTAGTCGTGGTGCCTTTGGCCCTAAACTTTAACGCACAAGAACCACCAGAAAAGTCTATAAGTCCGCCCGTATCATCACGGGTCAGCTTGGCTTGAATCTGTGGGGCTTGGTCGCCCTGTACTAATTGATAAATCATTTTATGCCTCTAGCGGGTCAATAAACCCGTATCGTTTTATACCGTCATAGCTGGTCTGTAGGAAAAACGTATATATATCAGTGCGTTGCCGCAACTCTTCTTTGCGGTTACTAACAGCCTCGTTTGCTGCTGGCGCATCTGCCACCGTATCTGTAATAGTATCAGTGCCGTCTAGCGTAGTATATCCAACTTCAATCACGATACATTCTCCATTGTGCCGACCCATTTTACCAGCCTGCAAGTAACATTGCTGATATTTGTCGTACCTACAATACTAGGTCTAAATTCAGTAGCAGTAGTAGATTCGCCATAAGTATTGGAAAAAGGTATTCGTACATTCACAGTCTTGCCTGTAGGAGCGAATATATTGCTGTCTATGCCGTAATCAGCCGATATCCAAGTGCCTGCTGATGCGAACTTGCTGGGACTGAAATACATAGTTTCGCCATTAGAAAACACTGCGCTAGATGAAGAAACCATCACATAGGTACGGTTATTGCCTGAGTCGTAATAAACGCTATTTATGTTGCCAGTTGTACCGCTTCCTGAGCTGTTATCTGCAACCCCGCCAGTATTGTCTAGCAGAGCAAGCACGTTGCCGCTTATATAAACCCACTGATTAAATGGTGGTGCGCCAGATGCGAGAGTTACAGTGCCAACTATGCTGCCTGTAGCCCCCTTGCTTTTTCTCTGCATGTTTAAGGTGAACTGCACCTGATGATCTGTGCCGCTGCTATTCGCAGTAGTAAAGTCAAAATCTAAGTCTAATCTTTGGCGCTTTGAGATACTTAAAGATGGCGCAGGTATGGCAAAGTCTTGCCCAAACTGAGTGCTACTTGTGGCAGTGATATTTTCATACATAGATGCTGGGTAAAGCTCAGATACATCGCCTGATAGTTTATCGACAGTAATTGTGGAAGCATTGATTTGATTGACAGTGATCACGCCATTCATGTTTTGCAGAGTTGGCAAGTTGCCTGCCGAAAATGACCCTGTAACAGTTGCATTTGTGACATTTAGATTATCAGCAACAATGTTTCCAGATACAGATAAGGTCGTACCGTTGAACGATAGCTTATCTTTTAGGCTGAACTGCCCCGTATTATCTAAGTAAAAACCAGTGTTGCTATTATTGAAAGTGCCTGCGCCTTCATAGAGCTTTGTTCCAGATATTGTGATCCCTGAGATTGTTCCACCAGTAAGCCCAAGGTTTACGTTTGTATCTGAATCTTGTAATGCACTCGACCCATCACTAGCCCCTGAAACAACTGTACTGGCAACAGTCCCACCAATTGTCACAGAGCCTGAAATAGACCCAGAAGTAGCAGAAACATCGCCCCTGATAGTCGCCTGCTCAAACTCGACCACGCCACTTTTTTGTATTTTCCAGCCTGTGCTGCCTGCAACATAATTAGTTGACTCTAGACTGGTAGCAATTTTGGAAATGGTGACAGCATCATCGTCTATTTTGTCGGTCTCAACTGCAAGGTCTTCAATTTGATCTGTACCAACAGCGTCTGAACCAATGTCGCCAGATCCTACTACACTAGTGGTTGAATTAGCCACGCTGCTAAAGGCAGATGCATTGCCCGTAAAGTCAATGGCTTTGACCTTGTAGTAGAACGTAGCAGAATTTGCTAGATCATCATCAATAAAGACGGTTCCGTCAGTGTTACCGATTAAAGTATAAGTGCCACCTGAACTGGTAGACCTATATACGTCGATATGGCTTAGGTCTTTCTGTGTCGGGTTAACCCAGCTAATACTTATGTGCTGGTATTGTCCGCTGGCAGATACAGAAGTTGGAACATCAGGCGCAGTGGTATCTACAGCCGCAGTAGGGGCGGCAACTATGTATGTTGAAGATACGCCAATCTCGTTAACAGCCTTTACTCGAACATTGTACTGCTGGTTATTCTGCAACCCAGTAATCACTGCTTGTGACGCTCTAGAATCCATCGTGAAGTAATTACTGCTCGATGTTTTCTTCCACTCGACAACATAGTGATCAGTGAACGCGTCATCTGCTTCAGTCCAAGCAACATTAAAGAAGGCGTTAAATGTGCCGTCAGAGTTAAGGAATGAATCGCCTGTAATGTTTAGGCTAGTGGGGGCGGCAGCGGTTAAACCGTCATATAGCTCAACCTCACCTGCGCCCAGATATACCTCTTCGTCGGAAATAGTCCAGTCCCAGATAGAGGCGGCAGTCTCAATCGCATCGACGTTTACTACAATCTGCCCTTCGGCAGTAAAGTCCATAGTATAGCCGACAACCTCAAACACCTTATTTGAGTAACCTAGTCGAGCATTAGTGACATAAATATTATCGCCAATCTTAAAACGCAAAGCACTTAGGTTGCAGGGAATAGTAATGGCTTCCTGCTGTCGGCTGCGGAACAGTGCGAGCTTGGCTATTCTTTGTGCGCGAACATTATTAACAGTGAACGGAAGCGGCATATCAAGATAGATAGGGTCGCCATCAGCAGCAGCGAAAGTGCTCGATAGCTGTGCAGGATAATCAGCTAATATGTAGTTATCGTCCTCTGATAGGAAAACACCCTTAACACCGTTATAAGCGTTTCTTCTTGATTGCTTGGTCTGGATGCTTATGTCACCAACAGCTACCGACTCATCTACGCTGTAGGTGGGTGCTACATATTCACCCGCATATAGCTCAAACTTGCCAGCAGAGAATACCAACCGACCGATCATAGAGCCTAACATTGTGCCTATATTGTCTTTAATTGATCCAGCAGTATCTACAACACCATCTATGGTGTATCTTTTTTGCGTACCACCAGCAGCAAGCGCAACAGTTTCATCACAAACAGTAGCAGCAGCATTAACGCTAGAGGTTAGTATATTGCCAACTGACTCGCCAAGCCCGTACTTGGAGTCGCGGAGATAGTCATACACGCACAAGGCTGGATTCTGCGACCACGCTGTAGTGCTATTTGCTGGGTTTAATACTTTCTTGCCTCGAATAACTGTCGAGATATTAGGCAAGCCATTAGCAAACTTATCTACATCATAGGTCAGCTTAACCACCATATAAGCTGTATCTAGTAGTTTATGATTATCAGTCCATTTTGTTGAATTAGAAACTAAACTTGCCGAGCCTCGCTGCGATGCATTATCAGCAGTTGTTTGGTCTCCTTTATAAAAACCAATGTCAATGTAAGGTGAGGTTGTAGTATCGCCCTGAGTCGCCCAATCAGAAGTAAAATTACCGTTTTCCCAGACCTTTTGATCGTTGAACCAGACTTGCTCATAGGCATCTATTTCATGTCCAGCTACTGCAATAACCAGCCACAAGTATTTCTTATCTGCTCCGCTTGACTGAATATAAACAATATTACCGCCTATCCTAGCGCGACCATAGACTATCTTTCTAGAATGCGCGGCATCTCTTGAAGTTACCGACCTGCCACTCATCTGAGCGCCTAAGTTTGGCGAAGGCATTAGAGCTTTAGAAACTAAAGATAGGCCAGCACCTAAAGCAAAAGCAGCCGCAAAGCTGCCAGCAACACCAAGCCCAAATAAGCTCAAACTTGCTAAACCACCCGCTGCGATAACTGCCCCGCCTGCGGTTGCTAGTCCTGCTATTACTGCTGTAGCCATTCTATTCGCCTAAAAAACATTTGTGGTAAACGCGCTCTAAAAGATTAAAGCCCATTCTCGTCATAAGTTTGTCAAAAGGAAACTCTGTTTTCATGTTTAACGTCATCAGAGAAACGCCATTTTCTTTGCAATGTGCCTCGGCAAACTTTATTAGCTCTGCACCTGTAGTGCTTTTCCTAAACTCTGGCTTTACATAAATTACATCAGTAGAGGCAAAAACATGATCTTTATGATGTATGCTTTTAGAGATCATCACCACACAGTAGCCAATTAGTTTTCCATCTTCCCTAGCTGCAAATATGTGCAATATTCCCAGTGAATCTAACAATGCGTATTCTTTCCAATCTGGGTCAAGTGCTATTGTATCTTGGTTTGGCTCAGTCTCTAACCAATGCTTTTCTAGCAAAGGCTTAATCTCTTCTTTTACATTAGCTAGGCATTCATGGGCTATATTAATCATCTCTCTTCGTATGACCCACCCTCATAACTACCGCCATCGTCATAATGACCACCTGACGTTCCTGTTGCTCGGCCCCAGATAATGTCTTTATTTTGAATCGCAGTCACAAACTCAAAACCTTTATCTGTAGGGTGATCAATCTTTTGATCTTCTGCGGTGTAACGCCTTACCTTTGCTCTCTCAAATGCAATTAACTTATTCTCGCAAGCAATAGATATAGTAGATGTCTGGCCTGACTCAGAGATAGTCATAGTATCCATAAAGCCAGCAAATATCACAGTCGGATCAGCTACTAGATCGCCAGAAGCATCAAACGCGCCAAGCATTACAGTTATGGGCCTGCCCTGATATTCGTGATCTTTAGCTATCACAACCAAAGACGATTTGACACCCGTTAGCGTTACATTTAAGCCGCTTGCCTGCATGTCTGAGGTTTCAGTAACTGCGCTAATGTTAAGCAGATCGCCAACACCAGTATAAGTCTCACTGTCATAGTTAAGATCGCCAACACCAGACCACAGGTTTAACTCGTTAGGCGTTTCACCTGAGTCAAATACCATACGGACAAGGAAGATAGGGCGAACCACATCAGCAGTTGATACTGCCTGCATTCCGCTAGATAGTGACCTGCTCATAGCGCCTCCACCATAGCAAAGCTAAAGCCCTGCAAACTAGCCTCATTAGTTGACCAAGACACATCATTTGATGCCATACGCCAAAGGCTCTTGGGTTGGGTAAAGTCTAATGCCTGACCAGTCGCTATTGTTTCTCTAAGGGGTGGCTGAAACTCTAACGTCCCTGCACCTGATGACTTGTCAGCCGTTACTAGGTAAAGATAACTGCCTAGCTGAAAGTAGGTGCCTGCTGATACCGCTGTACTGCCTGCTGATGTTGTCAGGGTCTCTGATCGAATCGCAGTTGATCCGCTAGTCAATACTATCGCTGTGTCTGTATGCAATGGGTTGCCGAAAGTAAACGTACCTTCACGGCCTTTTAGCCCAACAATAAATGCCTCTACTGATCGCGCCTCTGCATAGGTCAAAGGCGGCAAAGTTACTTCAGCCTCCCATCGTGCGCCCTGATGGGTATAGACCTGAGTATCTAAAGTAAAGGGAGATTCAGCAACAGCCACAACACGCTTTAGGCGCATTGACATATTCTGTATGCCGACATTCGGAAAAGATAAAGGCATTCGTTATGCTCCGACCATTGCTCTTGAGAAGTTACCACCACGCACCCTAGCGTCTGCTACAGCGCCTTTAGCGGCTTGCGCTATCTGTGGCATCAGTCCAATTATCTCAGCTCTAACAGTGCTTTGGATGCCTGTGGTGACGTTTATGGTTTGGTTAACTACAACACCTGAGCCACCGCCCATCTGGTTGTTGGGGATAATGTTGCCGCTAGAGTTAGGGATAAACAGCTCAGGGCCGCGCTCACCAACTAAGTATGGGGATTTGCCTTGTACAGGGCCACCCAATGCTTTAGGTTGCATAGGGCCAACAAAGTCAGCATGGCCTGCTATATTAGATGTTGATTGACCAAACCCTGCAATTGACTTAGTAATAAATCCAAAGGCAGCATCAACAATATACTTCTGCACCAGCATCTTAATCAGGCTATCTACAACGCTCTTAGCCATAGACTTGATGGCATCAGCAAAGTTAGCTGCGCCTGTCACACCTGCTGTAAGAGCGTCGGTTAATCCATTAAGCCCTTGATTAGTAAGCATTTTTACGCTTTCATTATAATTTGGAAGTGCTTTGCTCCAATCATCAAAAGTTTGAGCAAATGCGCCTAAAGATTTTTCTGTATCTTCATTGGCTTTACCTAGATTCTCAACCGCTTTTGTATAATCTTTTACAGCCACTTGTGCGACACTTAAACCACTTAAAACTTTGGTAGGGTCAATTAAGTCAATTAAGCTACTCGTTTGCCCTGTTGCTGTTAGGCTAGTTAATTCTTTTGTAAGGGCGGCTTTCTTTTCTTTTAGCTCTGCATCGCTGTAATATTCAACAATTCCATCATCACCAAAAAACCTAATTCGATCAGGGTTGAGTTTGCTACTGCCTAACAAGTCGTTAATTATGGATAAATCTTTGGCAATAGTGTCTACATTCTGCTTGCCCATCAATCTGTCATACGCTGTCTTAGCCGTAATCATTGCGTTGTAAGTACGGATAACTCCGTTAGCTATTGTGGCTCCTGCGGTTACTACGGTTTTTGCAGATTCAATAAAGTCAATTGCCATGACCCTACCAAATTCTTCCACCGTTCCCCCTGCGGCTTTAATGTCTTTAAGAAACCTATCTTTCAACAGGGTAGAAATTGCTTCAATGGCAGGAGCTAGTCCCGCTGTCATTTGTAGGCTTACCCCTTTAAATAAAGATGTTAGTTTGAAAAATGCATCGTTAGCTTTTTCAACGCCTTTAGCGGCATCAGTTGACATTACAAGGCCGAGGGTTCCAGCCTCGTCCATTAAGGTTTTCATTTCTTTTGAGCCAAGACTTAAAGTGTTGACAAGAGCCGCGCCTTCACTGTCAAACAACTTAAACGCTAACGCTAGTTTTTCTGCTCTATTTGTTTGTTTTGCAAATGCATCTGATAACACTAACATTCTTTTATCTAAAGGCATTTGTATCAATTCTTTTGCATCTAGTCCCAGTGCTTTTATTGCCCCTTTCGCTTCACCTGTTCCTTTTGCGGCTTCAGCAGTTCTCCGTGTAAACCTCTGCATTGCCATATCTAAAGTTGTCGTTTCTACACCGCTAACTTTTGCGGCATAACGTAAAGCAGAAAGGGCTTCTGTGGTTGTTCCTATCTTGCTTGCGGTTTTAGCTAGGCTATCTATTGATTTTAGATTGCTGACAGTGATTGCAGTAAACGCGGCAGAAGCCACGCCACCCATAATTGCGGCTTTTTTAGAGACGTTCGCTAATGACTTTCCAACGGTAGAAAGAGTCGTTTTTAAACCACCAAACGCTTTCTTTGTTTTGTCAAATGCCGTTATCGTAATCTTTACATTTTCAGCCATCTTGCTCACTCATTATCTGGAAATAGGCCAGCCACTCGTTAAAGTGACTGACAGGCATTTGCTCTGCTTCTTCTATGCTCATATGAAGGCGATCAGCCAAAGACAAAAGATTCATCCTTGATTGATCGCTTCTCAGTTTCCCTCGGCCGCCTCTACAGATTCGATCTGTGCAAACATCTGATTAGCGATTTCACTTATTACATTAGTTTCTTCACCCATCAAATCAATGCGATCTTCGGCAGATGTAAAGAGCTTACTACCGCCCTCGTCCTCTGCTTTCATAACGATCAAATCCACCATCGCGCCAACCGTGGTGTTGTTCAGGAAGTTAGGGTGCTTCTTCTGTAGTTGATCTAAGTCATAGCAAGTTATAGCCCTGCAATACAGCTTAAATGCTCCAGATTCGTCACCCCATTCAGGCACTGATACTTCTCGCGCCTCAACCTTCCTTCTACTGCGTAACTCTTTAGCTAATCCCATGGTTTAATCCCCTTATGCTGTTGCTTCAGTTACTGCTCCGCTGCACTGGATGGAGAAGCTGGCTTCAACCATTCCATCAAAAGAACCAGTGATAGAGCGTGAAGTTACGATGCCACCACCAGAGAAGTAAGATTCGCCAGTGCCAGTACCCGTTGGATAGATTTCAAAATCTACCGCAGCGCGTTCGTCTAAGATTAATTGCTGTGCATCAGCTTCGTCCCAGTAGCACTCGATAGTTACTGTATTGGTTTTTAGACCTTCTTTGTAAGATCGTGCGGTATCGCCCATTACTGAATCTTCAATGGTATCTGCTGAACCATCAAACGTGAAAGAACGAACCTCACCCACAACGGCCACAGAGCCGCCAGATGCCGCGATTTTTACTACACCAGATGCGCCTGTTTTAGTCGCCATGATAATTACCTCTAATTTAAGTTAAGTTGTGCCGCGAGTGTACTGATACATAACGCGAACTGTAATAATAACCCCACCAATGGGGTCAATAGAACCTTCATCAATCTCGACTCTGGTTATCTGCGTATCAAGGGCATAGCCCCCGCGCAAACGGTCAACGTCAAGACCTTCTTCAATTGCTTCGATAATGTTGTTTCGGGCTGAATCAATCACAGACCCTTTAACGTAGCAAATAAACTCATAATTGATTGTAGCCATTCGCTGAGTAATTGACCCACCGATGCTGCTATCTTCTCTATCCTCGTCTGCACTTCGAACAAGGATAGCAGGAAATTGTGCGCTTGATAACTTAGTAAAATCAAACGGCTCTCTCGTTACATACTTAATATCTACTGGCGTTTTAACTGCCTGAAGCGTAGCCACCAAGTTGTTTGCAATGTTCTCTCTAACGCTCATTTCAATGCCCTGAAGAATACTTCGCCAAGTTGCTTTTCTTCTCTATCGCTAAACCCAAAAAACGGTCTAGTCTTATTGTTCATTGCAGCCTTTTTAGATTCAGTGGCTCTAGTAAAGAATATCTCAGCTTTAGTGCTGCTTGCCCTTGATGTCATCGAGCTTAACATCTGACCTGTAAACTGTAGGTCTGGGTTTGTGCTTCTTCCTCTACTAGCCCTAAATGCAGCATATACGGGCGTATACTTCTTAAACTTCCCACCCTTAAAGCCAACGCCTTTACTGGTTCTGGCCTCAATAATATTAATACCGACTTGAGCAGTAATCGACAACGCCCTTTTGACGCTTGCTGATAGCTCCTTGCCTTTCTTGCCAATACGCTTTGCAACAGCCTTGGCATTGGTATCAATCTTAACCTGCATTATCTATCTAACCGCTGGCC
>Ga0208303_1001252_pt1 | contig 10085 bp, 21 predicted proteins | sample CB_VirMetaG_2_FD_184537 | JGI IMG/M metagenome (GOLD analysis project Ga0208303, IMG submission 184537) | Freshwater to marine saline gradient viral communities from Chesapeake Bay - CB_1504_2 Viral MetaG (SPAdes) (version 4) | ecosystem: Environmental > Aquatic > Marine > Coastal | place: USA... | reverse complement strand
AATCAATGCTTTAGAGTTGAAGGCGCCGGGGTGGTTAACCCCTTGTTTTTATGCACTAATTCAAGTTGCTTTTACTTTAAGTATATAAGTAACGCCATCAATCGTAACTTCGGGATCTACGCAAGACAGTTCTTCTTCTGATACGTGTTTACCATTCAGATACCATGCTTTATAACCGTTAGTATACTCAATAGCAGGCCCGTCTTCCCTATGGCGTTTACCATTCAGAAACCATGCTTTATCGCCGTCAGGATACTCAATAGCAGGCCCGTCTTCCCTATGGCGTTTACCATTCAGATACCATGCTTTACCACTGTTAGTATAATCAATAGCAGGCCCCTCTTCCCTGTGTAGTTTACCATTCAGGTACCATGCTTTATAGCCGCTAGCATACTCAATAGCAGGCCCGTCTTCCTTATGGCGTTTACCGTTCAGATACCATTCTTTACTGCCGTTAGTATATACACGTACTGCATATGTCTTGTAGTTCATTGGTTCTTCTCCTTTGTTAAGTATTTATAGCGTGATTCGTATAGGTAACGCAAGTAAAAAGTTTCTTTATGTTATCAATGCTTTAGAGTTGAAGGCGCCGGGGTGGTTAACCCCTTGTTTTTATGCACTAATTCAAGTTGCTTTTACTTTAAGTATATAAGTAACGCCATCAATCGTAACTTCGGGACCTACGCAAGACAGTTCTTCTTTTGATACACGTTTATCATTCAGATACCATGCTTTACCACCGTCAGCATACTCAACAGCAGGCCCGTCTTCCCTATGGCGTTTACCATTCAGATACCATGCTTTATAACCGTCAGTATGCTCAACAGCAGGCCCGTCTTCCCTGTGTAGTTTATCATTCAGATACCATGCTTTACCACCGTCAGCATAATCAACAGCAGGCCCGTCTTCCCTATGGCGTTTATCATTCAGATACCATTCTTTACCGCCGTTAGTATACTCCATAGCAGGCCCGTCTTCCCTGTGTAGTTTATCATTCAGATACCATTCTTTATAACCGTCAGTATACTCAATAGCAGGCCCGTCTTCCCTGTGTAGTTTACCGTTCAGATACCATTCTTTATAACCGTCAGTATATGCACGTACTTCATATGTCTTGTAGTTCATTATATTCTCCTTTGTTAAGTCTTTATAGCGTGATTCGTATATGTAACGCAAGCAGAAAGTTTTGTTTAGTTTCAATGAGTTAGCTGATGAGGCGCCGGGGTGGTTAACTCCTTGATCTTAAAGGGTTTTTAGGCGGTAGGCCCGCCTCGGACTTGAACCGAGTCCCCCCCTCTGCAAAGTTGCCGAGATAGTTGCAGCTATCAGGGCAGGGCAGCACCATGCGCGGGCCAAGGTAGCTAGGCGCTTTCACGCCTAGCTTAATTTTTAGGCGGCGTCAGAAATCTCCTCTTGCTGTTCTGTTTCAGCCTTTACCATATCAATAACTGCCTGAATTGCTTCCTTAGTCGCGCCCATAAGGCCGTCAACAGAGAAAGAAACAAGAGTTTCCAGTTCGAGCAACATTTCCTTTTTTGTAGGGCCTTCTTCCCGCTTGGCTTTAGGACCCTTTTCTGCGGCGACGTAAACGCCTTCCCGCACCAGTTTTGAGCGAACCGAACGAACGGCCTTGCCCATTGCTTCGGCAATGGCTTCGACCGACTGACCCGCTTGATAGTCCGCGATCATTGCCGAGGTTTGTGCTTCGGTGTAGTTTGCTTTTTTCTCAGTAGCCATGTCGGACTCTCCTATGTTGTCCGTTTCTGTATAATCTTTATACGCTTTCCATCAGCATCATGCAAGAGAAAAGAAGTGTTTAATATCAACGAGTTACAATATAAAAAAGTGTGTAATATCAATGAGTTAGCTGCCGAGGCGCCGCCCCTTGCAACTCATTGAATTGCAAGGGTTTTTTCAGCTTTGGTTGGAAATTTGTAGCAAGCTGGACCCCGTGGAACTACGCGGGAAAGATAAAATTTTAGCCGTGGGATAGGGGCAGCCATCTACCCCACAAGGCCAGATTGCGGGCTTGTCGCCCGTCTCTTTCCAGCAATTTATACCACAGTTTTTGCAGGTTCTCGAAGGTTTAGAAGTTTTTAAATTTGGCGTCATATCAAGCCCCCACCACAAGATCAGCTTTGCCATCAACCCCAAGGCGAGTATTAATAGATTTCCAGATAGCACCTGCAAAATTGGCAGGGCTGGACACTACGGGCAAAGCTTTGCGCCGCGCAAGGGCTTTTTTCAAGATGTCCCCCTCAATTACGCAATCATGCCATGCAATATGTCGCTCTTCAAAATCTTCCTGCCCAAACTCATAACGAAAGGCGCTTTCTGCGCTAGTCGAATAATACTTACCGGACGCGCTAGGCATGGCTTTGTAATTTTTAGGAACGCTCGCGCCCCAATAGGCCCAAATATCCATAAGCTCTACTTTACGATTAAGCCACCGGGCAGCAGGATTCCCGGTAATTTTCTGCAATGTTTCTGGCATATATTTAAAGTCAAAGGCGGCGTTATATGCGCAAGGTATAACGCGGTGGCCTGCGTCTTGAAAGTCCGCAATTTGTGTATTGTAAATTTCGCGCACTTCCATAATGTCTGCTGGTACAATGCGTTTTGCATAGGTATCATCAAAATAGTGTCCAAGCTTTTCTTTAAAAAACGGCACATCCAGCTTAAAGGCTTCGCGGATTACATAAGACCCTTCCGCGTACACATTACCTTTGCGATCAATAGTCCGCCAAGCAATATCAAAGGCAATACGGTGTTTTAAAGTAGTTTCAATGTCTGTTACCATGAAAAGGGTTGGTTTCTTAGCCATGTCGCAGGTTCCTTTGTGCTGTCTGCGTTTCCTTAAAATAGTTATACCCCGTGACGCTCAGCATTGCAAGAGAAAAGAAATGTTTGTTTTCAGCCACTTACAAACTAAAAAAGTGTGTGTTTTCAAGGTGTTAGCTGGTAGGGCGCTCCCCCGCATAACCTATTGATTATGCAGGGTTTCCTCAGCAATCTGGATTAAAATCTTGCCATTCTTGAGCTTCATCGGGTTGCCCGTCTTCTTCTTCTTCTTCGTCCTCTACATCTTGGGCACAACGCCAACATAGCTCGCCGTGCCCAGAAATCCCTTCTATGCTGTCTATATGAAAGTTCCAGCCACAACTTTCACAAGGCACAATTTCGTCATAAATTATCTCTCCAACCTGCCTTTGTTCTTTAAGTGTGAGATCATAATATTCATCAGTATACCTTATATCATAAGATCCGTCAGACGAGTCAATAATTTCGTCTGCAATAGCGGTTAGTTTATCGTTCATTTTTTAGCTCCTTTTCTACATGGGTGAAATCGCAGCTGATATACCCCAAAAAAGCCGTTATCGCCACAATCATTTTTGCGGGTGGAAGCTTGTCCGGCTTTCATGTCGTTCTCTCCTTGTCTCGGTCTCTTATATATAAGACTAATTTATGCCCCTGTCAACATAAAAGAATCGTTTGTTTTCAGCCACTTACGCTACAGGGCGCCGGGGTGATTAACCCCTTGTTTTTATTTATAAAAAACGTGACTATCAATTTTAACTACTTTCTCGTAGTGGGAGACCCAGTAAGGGCTTACGTAGTTTGCGTGATACATAATTGCCGTATCCACCGGAGAAGATGTTTCTGCAAACCAGTCTATCAACACTACTTCGGCTATCAGTCCGGCGTCTTCCCAAGCTCGCTGCTCTAAAGTATTACTGCTAGGTTTGTCAGACTTTCCATCATGGGTCCAACTAAACTGCTTATTCTGCCATACTACACCACAAATAGTGTTAGGATAGCGAGTGTCGTTAACTCGGTTTAAAGTTACCCAAGCAACAGCTACTTGCCCTAGGCGGCTTTGATTACGGGCCTCAAAGAATATATTTTGCTGCAAGCAATATTTTTCTTCTGTAGATACCTGCTTTAGTTTACCTTCCGCATGTACTTCGTTGATATTGTATGCACCTACTGCTACAATAGCGCAAGCAACGCCTGCGTTAATAATACCTGCTACGATTTTCATTTTTTGTTTCCCTTGTTGGTATAACTATTTATAGCGTGATTCGTTGTATGATACAAGAGGTAAATTAATCAACAAATTCAATGCTTTAGCTGGCGGGGCGCCGCCCTACATAACTCTTTGTTTATGTAGGGTTTTTATTAAGCTGCTTTTTTGTTTCTGCAAAGGCCAAGTTCGGTTGCTAGGGCATGATAAGCGCCTTTAACTAGATTATCAGTATCTAGCCACGTCCACAAGTGGTGATGTGTAAATGCCACATCAGAGATTGCATTCGGTTTAGTTGAGTGACAGGAGCCGATAGCGTAAACTCGCTTATTCATTCCGTACGCCATCCCAATTTCGACAAGCGCGCCCCGCTGTTCTTCTGTTTTATCTTCGCTGAAAAGCAAAACAAAATCACTATCTCTTACATCCTCATAGCACTGTTGCCAAAGCTGGTCCTTATGATTTACTACAATATCTGAATCTTGATCGAGGTCAATCCAGCGAGATTTAACTGGTAAACCTATAACGTCGCGCAGCACTTGAAATTTAGGGGCGTGCCAAATTTTTCCGGCTGTATAAAAAGAGAGAGACATTTTGTGTTCCTTTTCATCTGGTATAACTATTTATAGCGTGATTCGTTGTATGATACAAGAGATAAATTAATCAACAAAATCAATGCTTTAGCTGACGGGGCGCCGGGGTGGTTAACCCCTTGTTTTATTGTATTAAAACCAGACTGTCTCATATTTCATACAGTACCTCAGGTCCTCACACCCTTTTGGGATACCATAAGTTATAATTGCTATAATGGCCATTACAAGGAACCAAAGCAAAGAAAGTGGATGTAAAATCCTTAGATATTGTTGTGCTTCTCCGTAGTCGTCTAGTTCCCAATGTACCATACCAAGAGCATTGAACAGGCGAAGAACAGGCTTTCTTTTTAGCTTAGCCGATTTACTTTCTGAAAAAATATTCATAACTTAGACTCCAAGTTATTTTGCAGCATAAAATTGAAATAGTCTTCGTCATCCATGCTTTGTATAAGCATAGCACTAATAAACTCTGCATACTCTTCAAAAGTCATATCCATATCTTTTCTCCTTTGTTAATTCTTTATAGCGTGATTCGTTGTATGATACAAGAGGTAAATTAATCAACAAAATCAATGCTTTAGCTGGCGGGGCGCCGCCCCTGCTATCTATTTGATAACAAGGGCTTTTTGCACCGCAGTAACTTCAATTATGTCTGAAGCATAAAAACCTTGCAGTAACAAAACAACATTTTCCCAAGTCAAGTCAGCCTTAACGAACTTATCAAATCCTTTATACCATACGCTATCATCATTCTCATTTTCGCATGTAACTACGATATTGCTCGTCTCTGTTAGCTCTCCGTAACAAGAGGTTTCTTTACCAAACCAAATAACTTTGTACACTTCAGCCATGTTTTGTCCTCCTAGACGGTAAAAAAATAGAGAGGGGCGGGACTTGCGAACCTTCTGCTTGATGCTGGCAACCCTAGCTCATTTGATTATCAGAAGCGGCTTTTGCCGGTGCTATCCCGTATCTCCCTCTCTATAATTCTTTATAACATAATAAAACAGCAAAGAGCAACCTTAAAGTTTCGTTTGTTTTCAATGCTTTAGCCAGTGGGGCGCCACCCCTGCTATCTATTTGATAACAAGGGCTTTTTTATCCTTCAATAAGAGCAATCGGAGAACCTGTCATAGACCGCGGGAATGCAATTACTTTTGCATTGCGCTCGTGTTCGCAGCCCTGCATCTGACACGGCATAGCGTGAGGGGCGGGGGCATTTCCATGCTCTGCCCATAGATTGATTCCGCATTTGCTACACTTGCCTGCTGGTTTGGTAGTGATATAGTTGACTTGCATTGCTTTCTCCTTTGTTGCCTATTTATAACATAACAAAACAGCAAAGAGCAACCTTAAAGTTTCTTTTGTTTTCAAGGCTTTATATGCTCAGGCGCCACCCCTACTAATCTATTGATTAATAAGGGTTTTTTGTCATGTTTCCCAAGTCTCTCCTATTGTCTTGCCGCCGATCAACACCACATTTTCTAGATTTTCTGGCATATTTCCGACAATATCAAACCATTCATAATCCGCCTCATAAATATCAAAACCGTCTATATGCCTATGCAACACCGCCCCCATCAAGGTGCGCACACTGACACTATGATCCGCATATATCAGCTTTGAATTTAGGTATAGACCTTGCCAAGTGTCTGCATCTACAAGAGCGATTTGCTCACCCATACGCTACACCCCACACAGTTGTTCAATAAGATCCTTAGCTTCTCTCAAGCCAAGCCTAGGAGTGAAAGCATCACGCAAGGCCTTAATCGCACTAATTTTGAGACCCTGCCTAGCGAGTTCCCGAACCTGCGCAAGATTATCCGCGCGGGAATAATTTGTGTAAACAGTGTTTGAAGCACCTTCCGGCGGTAGCAATTCTCCTGCAAGTTGTGCAGCTTCGATCAGTGTTCTGGAAATATATTCCGAGTCAAAATCATCGGTAAGAATAAAACCGTTCGATACCATGCGAATATTGCTAAGTTTCATGTTATTTCCTTTTCATCTGTTATAACTATTTATAGCGTGATTCGTTGTATGATACAAGAGGTAAATTAATCAACAAATTCAATGCTTTAGGGGTTGAGGCACCACCCCTGCTATATCTTTGATAACAAACGCTTTTTACGTTTACTTTCGACTATCAACTTTCAACTTTGCACCGGCGCGGTCGACGCCCACCCTTGCGAATCATCGCAAGGGCTTTTACATAATAATACACTTACGGATACGAGTCAAAGTCTATCACACAAGCTAGCTCAAAATCTTCCTCACTAAACGTCTGTGCTAACAACGCTTGCTGATGCTGCAAGGCAGCCACACAATCTTCACCAGCCATTGATGTGTTAATTGCATACTTAGAATCTATATCGCCATAAGCAAATAGGGTTAGGATTAGTGCAAAACTATACATGTTATTCTCTCCTTTGTTGTTATAACTATTTATAGCGTGATTCGTTGTGTGCTACAAGCACTAAGTTAATTAACAAATTCAATGCTTTAGGGGTTGAGGCGCCACCCCCGCTATACCTTTGATAACAAACGCTTTTTACGTTTACTTTCGACTATCAACTTTCAACTTTGCACCGGCGCGGTCGAAGACCCGCGTAACTAGTTACGCGGGTCTTCTGTATGAATTGCTATCCGACGTGGTTAGCCAGAGGAGTTGCCCAAATAGAGACCCTATATTTGCCTGCGCTTCGTGCTTCTGTACGGGCTTTTGCAATCCCATCAAGTGCCTTACCTCGCCAAGTAAAAGCGCGTGAAATATGCCCATACTGGTCTTCAACCCAGATAACGAAACTACCCATCTCATCTCTCCTTTGTTGCTATAACTATTTATAGCGTGATTCGTTATGTGTTACAAGCGTTAAAATAGTAAGCGTTTATAAGCACTTATGCAGTAGGGCGCCGCGGCACCTAAGTACTTGATTTTATTGGCTTTTAGGGGTACCAACCCTCTTCTACAGCCTGCACCAACCCCTTATAGTGTTCTTCGGCTGCCCTCAAGTCTTTAGACCGAAAGTCTGTATAGCAATGGTTTTCTATGGTAAGCTCTACATCCACAATATAGCTGATATTACTGTTTCGCATAGTACGCTTGAACAGCGTAACCTCGATATTGTTGTTGTTGGTGGAGGAGATTTTTGTGAGAGTAGCCATTAGGGCCTCCTAAGTGTTATGCGTTATATCTCTTATATGCCTAGACCTGAAGGTTGTCAAGCTTAAAAATTTGATCTAAACGAGTTAAAAAACGCAATAAAAACAAGCACTTAGCTGCAGCGGCGGCGGCCTGCTTAACCTATTGATTAAGCAGGGTTTTTACTATTAAACTGCGTGAAACTTGAGGCTGTAAATACCAAAAAAGCCATTGTCAGGGCAATCATTTTTTCTGGTGTTAGCCTGATTCGCTTCCATAATATCGAAAACTTGACGAGAGATCAGGGTTGCTTCTCTCTTTGTATGGACCCATTGAATGCTTCCAAATTCAATAGTAGCGTACTGGGTTCCGTCTTCGTTACGCATAGTCACAAAGCCTTTAGCCATGTCGTTATCTCCTTACTTCGATAGGTTATTTGTATAGTAGTTACTAGGACGTGTCAACCATGAAAAAAGTATTAGTTATCAAGCACTTAGCTGCAGCGGCGCCGCCCCCGCTATCTATTTGATAACAAACGCTTTTTACGTTTACTTTCGACTATCAACTTTCAACTTTGCACCGGCGCGGGCGAAGCCCGCCCCCTTTACAGGGGATGGAACTTCACGTTATATACACCAAAAAAGCCGTTATCAGGGCAGTCATTTTTTCTGGTGTTAGCCTGATTCTCTTCCATAATATCGAAAACTTGACGGGATATAGGGGTTGCATCGTTCTTGCGGTCTACCCATTGAATACTTCCAAACGCTATAGTAGCGTACTGGGTTCCGTCTTCGTTACGCATAGTCACAAAGCCTTTAGCCATCTCATCTCTCCTTTGTTACCTCTTTATAGCTTGATTCGTTGTACGATACAAGCGTTAATTTAGTTAGTCTTTTCAATGTGTTAGCTGGCGGGGCGCCATCCCTGCTATATCTTTGATAACAAACGATTTTTACGTTTACTTTCGACTATCGACTTTCAACTTTGCACCGGCGCGGGCGAAGCCCCTCGCAACTAATAGTAGCTTGATTCGCTTCGATTGTCAACTTCGAAAATAGACTAGGCGGCTATTAGCAGGCAGCGCGGCCACCTGCTAACCCTTTGATTTACTTGAGTTTTCGCAACCGAGCAGATAGGTCACTTTCTGTATTAGCTGCGAAAGCATAGGCCATAACCCTTTGATTATACGACCAAATTTCCTCTGGCTGGGACGCCACACGCACTGCGAATCGCCTAGCGAATCGGCTGGCCTTAGCGATGTTACACGCTTTGCAAAGGCATTGTAGATTGTCAACAGTAGTTTTGCCCCCGTTAGATTCTGCGACAATATGGTCACAGTCTAGGAAAGCCGCGAAGTTTGCCGAACCCCCAAAACCACAAGCGCGACAAATATGATTATCTCTAGCGAGAATTGTCGCGCGAACCTTATCGGATATCTTTGCCTTTGCCATGTCAGTCTCCTGTTCCCGTTAACTCTTTATCGCATTAACCGCCTTGATTCGCAAGCGAAATCGACCTCTAAATAAAAGAATTTTAGGGGTTGACAACGAACGTGATTCTGCTGTATAATTTTGGCGCTAGCAGCGATTCGTAGGTGCTATTTTGCATGAAACAACGCACTAAACGCTCTATTGACTATACGCGCGAATCGCGGTAAAATGGTGTGATGCCGAATCGACGTATAGAATCGGCGCTATATGCGAATCACTCCAGTATAACATGGCGAATCATATAGAGTCAATAGAGAACAAAACGTGAACACCCCAAACAAAGAAAGTGTGGCTGTTAAGCCACACCTACCTTTTTCTTAAATTCTGGGTCAATTTCTACTTGACAAGGTATTCCTTGGCGGTCACCGTTCTGTGCCGTATTGATTCGGCGGGCTAGGTCGTCCGTTTCAACCATTGAAAGAATTTTTGAGCGAGGCAACCAAAGAGGCTTGACAGCCATATTTTTAGCATCCGATTCGAATACGATTGCAATGGCCTTTTCAGTCTCGGCTACGGTGTAAACTAGCATTGCGAGAACCTTTTCTCTGACGGGCTTGGCGTTATTGCCTTACCTCTTGATTACTTATCACACGTCTTGCAACGATTCGCAAGAGAAATCGACCTCTAAATAAAAGAATTTTAGGGGTTGACAACGAACGTGATTCTGCTGTATAATTTTGGCGCTAGCAGCGATTCGTAGGCATTGTTTCACGTGAAACAATAGACTAAACGCTCTATTGACTATATGCGCGAATCGCGGTAAAATGGTGTGATGCCGAATCAACGCAAAAAATCGGCGCTATATGCGAATCATACCATTATAACACGGCGAATCATAT
>Ga0208303_1001251_pt1 | contig 10092 bp, 14 predicted proteins | sample CB_VirMetaG_2_FD_184537 | JGI IMG/M metagenome (GOLD analysis project Ga0208303, IMG submission 184537) | Freshwater to marine saline gradient viral communities from Chesapeake Bay - CB_1504_2 Viral MetaG (SPAdes) (version 4) | ecosystem: Environmental > Aquatic > Marine > Coastal | place: USA... | reverse complement strand
ACGACCCCAAGAACGCCTGTTGTTACGCAGCCCACAATGCCCGCGCCTACGATACGCGCACCCAAGCAGTTTGCTATGGGCGGTGAGGTTAGCCCGGGTTTGGTTACGGCTGCGGATCGTTTCTTGGCGTCTCTTAAAGGGTAGTTATGAACGATTTAAGCGCGAACTTATCTGAGCTTCTTACGAACGAGGAGTTGGCTGTTGTTGGTCCTCTTATGGATCGTTTGTCTCAGTTAGAGGAGCGTGAGAAGCAGCAGCAGAACTTCATGGACTTTGTGAAGCATGTGTGGCCCGGATTTATTGAGGGCCGTCACCACAAGATTTATGCGCAGAAGTTGCAGGACGTTGCTGACGGTAAAATTAAGCGTTTGATTGTTAACATGCCGCCGAGGCATACGAAATCTGAGTTTGCGAGCTATTTGTTTCCGACTTGGTTAATGGGCAGGGACCCTACGAAGAAAATCATTCAGGCTACGCACACGGCGGAGTTGGCTGTTGGTTTTGGTCGTAAGGTTAAGAACTTAATTGATTCGGAGGACTTTAGAGATGTTTTCCCTGATGTTAGTCTGGCGAGCGATGCAAAGGCGTCTGGGCGTTGGTCTACGAATAAAAAGGGCGAATATTACGCGGTTGGGGTTGGTGGGGCGCTTGCTGGTCGCGGTGCTGATTTGGCGATTATCGACGATCCTGTTTCGGAGCAAGACGCGTTAAGCGCGACGGCTCTTGATCACATTTACGATTGGTACACGTCTGGTCCTCGTCAGCGTTTGCAGCCCGGCGGTGCGATTATTATTGTTATGACGCGTTGGTCTATTAGGGACCTTACGGCGAAGGTTTTGGCCAAGCAGAGTGAGAAGGGCGCTGATAAGTGGGACATTGTGGAGTTTCCTGCTATTATGCCTTCTGGGAATCCTTTATGGCCTGAATTTTGGTCACTAGAGGAGCTTGAGGGCGTTAAGGCGTCGATTCCTGTTGGCAAGTGGAATGCGCAGTATATGCAAAATCCCACTGCTGAAGAGGGTGCGATTATCAAGCGTGAATGGTGGCAGACTTGGACAAAGGAAGACCCGCCCACTTGCAGTTATATTATTCAAAGTTACGACACTGCGTTTAGTAAGGGCGACAGGGCCGACTATTCTGCGATTACAACTTGGGGTATTTTCAAGGAACCTAACAGCAACGAGGATCATATTATTCTCCTTGATGCGGTTAAGGGGCGCTGGGAGTTTCCTGAGTTAAAGGAACAGGCGAATAATCTTTACAAGCTTTATGATCCTGACATGGTTTTGATTGAGCAGAAGGGTTCTGGGATGCCGCTGACGCAGGAGTTGCGTCGTATGGGTATTCCTGTGACTCCGTTTACGCCTAGCCGTGGCGCTGATAAGTTCACGCGGATGCACTCGTGCGCTCCTGTATTTGAGAGCGGCATGGTGTGGGTTCCCGAGACGAACTTTGCGGACGAAGTTATGGAAGAATGCGCATCTTTTCCCAACGGCGAACATGATGACTTGGCGGATTCGATGACTCAGGCTATACTGCGTTTTAGACAGGGCGGTTTTATTATGACGCCCACAGATTATAACGAAGAACACGATTACATTTCTAGGCGGAAACGCGAATATTATTAGGGGACTTAAAATGGCTATTACGGGAAGAAATCTACCGCCATCGAAACGCGGTGCTGATCCGAGAAAGATGATGCTTCAGAAGCTGATGGCAGAGGGTGGAAAAACGCTTTCTGACGCTGACAGGGCTAGTGTTCAAGAAGTTATGGGCGCTTCTGGGGCCGCTGGTTCTGGCGCTATGGGCGAGTCTGGCAAAACAATGTCCGACACTGACCGCGCTGTTATGGAGGCTCTTTCTGGTGGCGTTAAGGGCGACGGTATGGACGTTCCCGCTTCTGATGAAGAGGCTCTTATGGAGTTGCTCCTTCAGCGCAAGGCGAAAGACCGCGCTATGGAAGTTGATGCAATGAAGTCTGGTGCTAGAGGTTTTGCCAAGGGCGGCGCTGTTAAGAAGGCAAAGCGCAGCATGGGCAAGAAATCTCGTAATGGCTGTGTTATGGCTGGCCGTGGTGGCAAGTATAAGGGGACAAAATAATGGCCGATAAGAAGACATACAAGACTGCTAGTGGCGCACAGCAATACGGTAGTTCAGAAGACTTTAAGAAGCAAGGGGACGCCGCTTTTTTTCGTTTTCTAGAAGATCCAGTAGGCAAATATGAGGACTCTCTTATTCACAGTGCGATGGACGCGGGTGAATATGGAGCGCTGGCAAAGGAAGCAAAAACTTTGCCCTCTAAAAATGATTTGGGGGATATTGAGAAGCTTCTTGCGGGTTTTACAAAAAATAGAAGCAAGATTAAAAAAGCAAAAGAAAAGCCCAAGGCTGGCCCAAAAGGGAATGTTAAGAAAATGATGAACGGCGGCAAGGTCATGGGCTACAAAGACGGCGGCGAAGTCTGTCGTGGTGGTGGCGCAGCTACGAGCGGCACCAAGTTTCGCGGAGTGAATTAAATGACTAAAATCATCATCAACATCGACATGGAAGACCTGACATCAGGCATCAATCAGATGGTTGATGAGGACGCTATGGAAGACGAGATGGGCGAGGAAGAAGAGTTTTCTTGCCCACTCTCTACCCAAGACGAAGAGCTTAACGCTGAAAACCGTCAGCATGCGGTTGATGAATTCTCCTATGGCCCCGCTGTTGGTAGCTGGGAAAAGAAGAAAGCAAGTTGCGGCGTTTGTGAATATTACAACATCCGCGCTGAAATGATGTCTTGCGTTCTTGATGGCCTTGAGATTGATGAGGACGCAGAGGTTGGTTATTGCACCAAGCTGGACTTCACCTGTGCAGCTGATAACGTGTGTAATGCCTATGAAAAGGGCGGTCCTATGACTGACTATGAAGACATGGACGAAAACGAACCGCTCGAAGGCAACTCGCGGGATATTTTTTAAGTTAGGAGATCACTATGGCTATTGAGCGCGATATGGGTGCGGGTGGATTGCCCGACATTCCAATGCTCCCCGAAGACGATATGCAGATTGATCTCATGGAGCTTCCGGATCAGCCCGGAGTTTTTGAGTTTGATGACGGCAGTGCTGTTGTTGGCGAGTATGACGATGGCTTAGATGAGCCAATTGATGTCCCGTTTGATGGTAACTTGGCTGAAGTTATTGACGAAGGTATTCTTGGCGTAATTTCGTCTGATCTTGTTAATTCAATTGAAGACGATTTATCGTCTCGTGAAGAGTGGGAAGACACATACAAAAAGGGTCTCCAGTACCTTGGCATGAAGACTGAGGAGCGCAGTGAGCCGTTTGAAGGTTCTTCTGGCGTTGTCCACCCGCTTTTGGCCGAGTCTGTAACGCAGTTTCAGGCACAAGCCTACCGTGAATTGCTGCCTTCAGGTGGTCCTATTCGCACACAGGTAATTGGTGCGCAGAGCGACATGCTTGTAAAGCAAGCAGAGCGCGTTAAAGACTACATGAACTACATGATTACCTATGAGATGGAAGAGTATGATCCTGAATTGGATCAAATGTTGTTCTATTTACCCGTAATTGGCTCGACATTCAAAAAGGTTTACGACGATCCGCTTAAACAGCGCCCTGTAAGCAAGTTTATTCACGCTGAAGACCTGATTGTGCCTTATGGCGCGACTGATTTGGCTTCCAGCCCCCGCATTACGCACCGTATTTCGATGGATTCCAACGAAGTTCGCAAGTTACAACTTGCTGGCTTTTATCGTGACATTGATTTGCCTGAATCCGGCTATGGTGCAGAAAGTTCTGATGAAGTAACTGAGTCAATTGATGACATTCAAGGTGTGCATCCTTCAAGTTCATCATCTGACTTGACCATTTATGAGGTTCACACCTCTTTGGACATTGAGGGCTTTGAAGATATGGGCGCGGATGGCGAGCCAACTGGCTTGAAGCTGCCATATATTGTTACAATTTTGGAAGACACGAACGAAATCTTGGCTGTTCGTAGAAACTACGAAGAAATTGACGTTATGAAGCGTCAAAAGCAGTATTTCGTGCATTACAAATTTCTGCCCGGACTTGGGTTCTATGGCCTTGGCCTGACGCACATGATTGGTGGCCTCGCACAGGCCACAACGTCTATCCTACGGCAGCTTATTGACGCTGGTACACTGGCCAACCTTCCCGCTGGGTTTAAGGCCCGTGGGGCGCGTATTCGCGATGAGGACAGCCCACTACAACCCGGCGAATTCCGCGATATTGACGTTGTTGGTGGTACGTTGCAGGGATCGCTTATGCCTCTGCCATTTAAAGAGCCATCAGCTACCCTCTACAACCTCATGGGAACGCTCGTAGACGCTGGTAGACGCTTTGCCTCAATGGCGGACATGAAGATTGGTGAGATGGGTGGCGATACGCCTGTAGGCACCACTATGGCTATCATGGAGCGTGGCACGAAGGTAATGAGCGCAATTCACAAGCGCTTGCATTACTCGCAAAAAATTGAGTTTAAACTTCTTGCCAAATTGTTTGCCAATAACTTGCAGCCATACCCTTATTCGCCTTCAAGTGAAGTTGGCCCAGAGGTTAAGGCGCAAGATTTTGATGCTCGTGTTGACGTACTTCCTGTTAGCGACCCTAATATCTTTTCTATGTCGCAGCGCATTGCTTTGGCTCAGACAGAGTTGCAGTTGGTGCAGTCTAACCCTGAGATCCACGGCGGTCCACAGGGGCTGTATCAAGCCTACCGCAAGATGTATGAGGCTTTGGGCGTAACGAACATCGACGCTATTCTACCTCCTCCTCCTCCCCCTCCGCCTCCTGTAAACCCTGCAAAGGAAAACCAGATGGCTCTAATGGGAGCGCCTTTGCAAGCTTTCCCACAGCAAGACCATGAATCGCACATAGCGGCTCACATGTCGGTTATGTCCACTCCAGCCATGCAGATGAACCCCAATGCCATTATGGCCCTACAAGGCCACATTCAGGAGCATATAGGGCTTATGGCTGAGAACATGGCCCGTGAGGAGCTTATGCAGGGCATTCCTCCAGAGGCTATGCAGGACCCACAACAGTCTCAAATGATTATGCAGCAAATGCAGCCACAAATTGATCAGATGGCAGCGCAAACTATTGCTGAATTAACTGAGCAATTTGCACAGGCTGTTACACCTCCTCCCGCTGGTGATCCTTTGGTTGATATTCGCAACCAAGAGCTACAGATCAAAGCTATGGATAGTCAGCGCAAGGGTGAAGAGTTCCAGCAAAAGCAGAAAATGGAGCAAGAGCAAGAGCGCAATGATACGCTGATTGCCCAGCAGCGCATTGATATCCAAGAGAATGCTTTAAGCGATAAAACGCGGATTGCAGAAAATCGCATTAGAACGCAGCGTGAGATTGCTGTATTGAATGCAAGATCAAAAGGACAAAGACCGTGAGTTCATCTGTTAGAGAGAAAATGGCCGCACAAATTAAAGAGGCCAAAAGGAGCGTTGTAAATGCCACTGAAGAAAGGCTCAAGCCAAGCGACAATCAGCAAAAACATTCGCAAGTTGAAGTCGGAGGGGCGTCCGCAGTCGCAAGCAGTGGCGATATCCCTGTCATCAGCGAAAAAACCCCCAAGCAAATTACAAGCGGGTGGATTAGTAAAAAAATTCAGTCCAATCGCAAAACCCCAAAGGTTTAGTGGGGTTTTATAACTTTATAGAATTACATCTTGTTTTTCCCTATGTATAAGATACTGTATGGGTGGGAGATAAAACATGGAAGCTACTACACTAGCGCAATACTTGCTTAAAAACATTCGCGAGCGAGATAAGCGGTTGAAAGACAAAATAGCGGATGGTTCGGTTTCTTCTTGGGAAGAATACCGGTATCTTGTGGGCGAAATACGCGGAATGGCCTACGTTGAAGATGAAATTGTTGCCGCGATGAAAGGCATAGAAGTCGATTATGACTAAAAAATTGTTTGTTCCAGACCACGTTGCGCGAGCAATGGCAAATAAAGGAGCTACTTCTGAACTACCAAGATCATTGGAAAATGCGTTTGGTATTAAACCCCCAGAAGAAAGCAAAAACGAACAGAACCCTTCTGAATTTGATGGTTCTGTTATTGAGAGATTGCCACAGCCTACTGGCTACCGCATTCTTATCATTCCCTATTATCCTAGCGAAAAAACAAAAGGCGGGTTGTTTATACCTGACGCGACACGGGAACGCGAAGGCGCTTCTACTGTTTGCGCTTATGTTGTCCGCCTTGGGCCAGACGCATATAAAGATACCAACAAGTTCCCTAGTGGATCTTGGTGTTCCGAGAAAACTTGGGTTCTTATCGGACGATATGCTGGAAATCGCTTTAAAGTCGATGGACTTGAGGTTCGCATCATAAATGATGATAACGTTATAGCGACAATCCTTGACCCAACCGACATTTCGTATGTATAATGGAAGAGAGAGCAAGGAACATGTCTATGTCAGAAGATATTCGTGAAGACGACGACCAAGAAGGTAATACATCTGTTGTCTTAGATGACGACAGTGATGGCGATATTGAGGTTGTTACTTCTGGAAAAACCCGAACAAATGTTCACGAAGACTCAGGCGATGCCGATGATGATGAACTTTCATCATACACCGACAAAGTTAAGCGTCGCATTAATCAATTAACTTCACGGCGCAAACAGGCTTCTGAAGAAGCTATGGCAGCATACCAGTATGCCGAACAAGTTCGCGCCGAGAACTCACAGATGAAACAGCGCCTTGAGCAGCTTGGTAAAGGTTACCAATCTGAGCAAGAGGGCCGTATCAATGCTCAAGAAGTTCAGGCTAAACGTGCTTTAACTGAAGCATATGAGGCTGGTGACTTTGAGAAGGTTGCTGACGCTCAGTCTGCAATTGCTCAGATTGCTATCGCAAAAGAGCGTGTTCGCATTCAAAAAGCGCGTCAAGCGCAAGCTGACACGCAAGCGGCTCAACAAGCACAAGTTCAAGCACAGCAGCCACAGCAACCGCAGCGTCCTGACCCACGTCAAGACCCTAAATTGCAAAAATGGCTGTCTAAAAACGAGTGGTTTGGCCAAGATCGCGTCTTAACACGCGCCGCTCAAGCCATACACGAACAATTGGTCTTGGAAGAGGACTACGATCCTACTTCTACAGACTATTATTCGGAAATCGACAAGCGCTTGCGGTCGGTTCTACCGAACAAATTCAAGAGTGAACAGAGAAACGCTCAATCTGTCACTCCTGCGTCCGGAAACGGGCGGACACTAAAAACTGGGCGGAAGAAGGCGGTGGAGTTAACACCGGGACAGGTTGCTTTTGCACAAAAAATGAGGATTCCGCTGGAAACCTATGCAAGAGAAGTAGCCAAATTAAACAATCGGAGAGACTGATATGGTAGATCGGACATCACGCGACGTAGGTACGCGGGAGCGCATTGAGCGCAAACAAGAATGGCGTCCCGGTTCTGCCTTGGATGCACCCCCCGCACCTATTGGTTACAAACATAGGTGGATTCGCGAATCCGTAATGGAATTCGATGATAAGACTAACGTTCATAAAAAACGGCAAGAAGGATGGGACCTCGTTCGCGCAGAGGAATACCCAGATTACGTTGGCCCAATAGTAGACGAGGGACGAAACGCTGGCATCATTGGTGTTGGTGGACTTGTTCTCGCTCGAATCCCTGTCGAAATGGCCGAGCAGCGGAATAGGCACTATCAAGGTGTCGCAAGAAATCAAATGGAGGCTGTTGATCGCGATTGGATGCGTGACAACAACCCTGCAATGCCAAAATTGGCACCACAACGTAAAAGCTCTGTATCGTTCGGTTCTCGACGATCAGAAAATTCTAACTCTGAAGGAGAGTAAAGATGTCTAACCAAGACGCTTCTTTTGGCCTTCGCCCAAGCCGCACGAGCATTAGCTCGCAGCAACAAAATCGTTACCGTATCGCTTCCGGTTACGCGACAACAATATACCAAGGTGACCTCGTTGCAGTCGTCACTGGTGGTGGTATTGAGCGCGTAGCAGCTGGCGGTTCAGGATTGATTCTGGGCGTATTTAATGGCTGTTCGTACACTGATTCTACTGGTGCGCAAGTATATGCAAACCTATGGACAGCAAGCACCACTGGCACTAACATTTTCGCGAATGTTATTGACGATCCAAACGCAGTATTCGAAATCCAAGCAAACGCAGCATTTCCTGTTGCTGATCTGTTTGGCAACTTCGATATTGTTGACCAATCTCCTGTAGGAAGCGCCACTTCTGGCAATTCTCGCTTGGAATTGGCTGTATCGACAGGTGCTACAACGGCAACTCTGCCGCTAAAAGCTATCGACATTTCTCAAGATCCTGAGAACAGCGATGTTTCGTCGGCCAACACTAACGTGATGGTCAAAATCAACAATCACCTGTTCAGTGCTGGCACTGATGGTCTGGCATAAGGGAGACTGAGTTATGGCTATTTCTCGTTCACAACTCGTCAAAGAACTAGAGCCGGGTCTTAATGCTCTGTTTGGCATGGAATATAACCGTTACGAAAACCAACACGCTGAAATCTTCGATACAGAGTCTTCGGACCGCGCATTTGAAGAGGAAGTAATGTTGGTTGGATTCGGTAATGCTCCAACAAAATCAGAGGGTTCTGGCATCGAGTTCGATAGTGCTAACGAAGCTTATACCGCTCGTTACTCGCACGAAACAGTTGCTTTGGCATTTGCTTTGACAGAAGAAGCAATTGAAGACAACCTCTACGACCGTCTTGGCGCTCGCTATACAAAGGCTTTGGCCCGTTCTATGGCGCACACCAAACAGGTTAAAGCGGCTGCTGTTCTTAACAACGCTTTCAACTCCAGCTTCTCTGGTGGTGACGGTAAAGAACTGTGCGCAACTGATCACCCACTTGCTGGTGGCGGTTCATTCCGCAACGAGCCTACGACTCCTGCTGACCTCAACGAAACTTCGTTGGAAAATGCGTTGATCGACATCTCGACCTTCGTGGATGAGCGCAACATGATCATTGCCCTTCGTGGCACCAAAATGATCATTCCTCCTCAATTGCAATTCGTTGCAGATCGTCTGTTGGAATCAACGCTACGCGTTGGCACTGCTGACAATGATGTAAACGCAATTCGCAACATGGGGATGTTGCCAGAAGGCTACACTGTCAACCACTTCTTGACAGATCCTGACGCCTTCTTCATCAAGACAGACGCTCCAAACGGCTTTAAGCACTTTGAGCGTTCGCCTATGCGTACAAACATGGAAGCCGACTTCGACACAGGCAACATGCGCTTTAAAGCTCGTGAGCGTTATAGCTTTGGCTATTCCGACCCACGCGCTGTATTCGGTTCGCCCGGCGCTTAATTACCGTTTCCTCCCAACGGTAAATGGAAAGGGCTGCTTCGGTGGCCCTTTCTTTTTATTTATAGGTCGTGTATTGTAAGAACATCCCTGACAGTCGCATGGTGCGGCTGACACTTACCCCGACAGGAGATTCTCATGGGTACTACTACTTTTTCTGGACCAGTTGTGTCCACCAACGGTTTTACTGGCGCTGTAGTTGCTACTACTGTTACAAGCACAGGCGCTGTAATTATGTCAAACTTGCCAACATCTGATCCATCCGTGGCAGGACAGCTTTGGAGCAATTCTGGTGTCCTGACCGTCTCCGCTGGATAAGGAGATAGATTATGGCAGGACCAGTAAAGGCTTATTCACTAGCAGTAGCGACAGGCGCTTCCGCCATTGGCGGATCGCGTGCTAGGCTTCGGAACCTAGGCATTTATGCAACTGACGCTTCTACTTTCACCGTCACAAACGGTAATGGTGGAGCAACAGTTCTAACTGGTGCATTCCCTGCTGGCTACAATGAAGTATATATTCCTGATGACGGCATTCTTGTCGAAAACGGTGTATATGTTTCTGCGTTCACAGGAACTGGTGGTATTATGACCATCATTTTGAGCTAGGGAAAATTATGGCTTCTTCAATACGATCCATAACACAGGTCGGCATGACTGAGCCATTTGAACTTCAAGTGGCCCGTGGGCAAATCCCGGGCCACTCACAAATTGACATCTTTGGCTACCAG
>Ga0208303_1001250_pt1 | contig 10101 bp, 19 predicted proteins | sample CB_VirMetaG_2_FD_184537 | JGI IMG/M metagenome (GOLD analysis project Ga0208303, IMG submission 184537) | Freshwater to marine saline gradient viral communities from Chesapeake Bay - CB_1504_2 Viral MetaG (SPAdes) (version 4) | ecosystem: Environmental > Aquatic > Marine > Coastal | place: USA... | reverse complement strand
TATAATTGAATATCAACCCAACCAGGGGCAACAAACACTTGACCAAATACACTAGTAACACATAACCAGAATATTATTACAAATAAGTAAGATAATTTTTTCATATTTTTAATTTTTTAAAAGGCCTCCATTAATATTTCATCTACTGAATTTTGAATATCTTTCCTAGTAGCTTCCATCTGCATCATAATATTTGCTTGGAAACGTTTTTTTTCTTCTCCATTAAATACTATAATAGTAGGCACAACAACAATATTATGTTTTTTTTGTAGATCTGGATTTTCTTGAATGTCCACTCTCATAACCCCACAGTCGCCTAGTTCTTCTAACCAGTCTACACTATTTGTTTTATTAAAACCTGCATTGAATTCTACTACACAAATATCCTCATCACACATATTTTGTGAAAAGGATATCATAGAAAGTAATAGAAAAAGCAGTAATGTTAGTAACTTTTTCATAATGTTTTATCTTAATTTATCAATTTTTTCCTCGATACGTTTCATATCTTCTTTTAACTCTTTTACATCATCTTGAGTTGTCATAATAGTTTGACGTACTAATTGATCTTTCATATCATACTCCATACGTGTAATTTCGGGATCTGAAGGTAAAGGTAATTTTTTAGCTTCAGATATTTCAGCTTGTAGTGTAAACCACATACCTACAAGAGTAAAAATCAATACTGCTATACCTGCTAGTGTTTTTATACTTAATTTTAACGTAGTGTCTTCGTTTAATTCTTTTGCCATTTTTTAAAATATTACATAGTTCATTCCGAACGAGAAATCATGCCATTCTCTGTTCCAGTATTTATTATATTTACCTTCTATGAAAACACCCAAATGTTTATTGTACTTGTACCCAAATATTAAACCACCAGAATAATCATACCATTGTTCACCATCATTAAAGTTGTGAAATGAAAATTCACCACCATCATCATAATGCCATGGCATTAAATTACCCCATGAGTGTAACCAAAATGATTTTGTGTAGTAATAATAATCAAATCCAACAACTAATGAATGTTGTATCGTATTTTCTTGTTCGTCTCTTTTTTTCTCAGTATAATCAGCTAATACTTGTGGGATAACTACTGCTTCCCAAATCTCAGTATTTTCTGCTACTATATCTCCGTCTGGATCTATATATTGTATAATATCATGTGAAATAAAATTAACATTATAACCTTCTTCTAATGCTAAAAATGTGTAGTGTAAATTTCCATTGGATAATTTCCATTCTTCTAGGGGATCAAATCCATAGGGTTCGGATAAACGCTGTACTGCACCTATATTAAGTGATAATTTTCCTTTTTTTAGTGCTAGGGGTAAAAAATCTATTTTATCTAAATTTTCTATTTTATATCTGTAGCGTTCTGATGCTTCAAAATATCTAATATCTGCAAAACCATCTTCTAGGTATTCTACTTTAGCTACCCAGTTATCATTAACATATCTTAAAAAATGATGCTGGTCTATATATTCAATACCTTCTTGTCTTTTATAATCAACCTCAAATAAAAACTCAAAACCTTTTATTTTCCCTATAGTAGCGGCATCTGAAAATGTATTTTCTGTACCATTGTAAAATGTATTGGCGCGATTTTCATAACCTAAACGGGCTATTTTTCTAATTCCTAGTGCTAAAGAATAATCAAATGGGGTTTCTATGGTTGTTGTTTCTAATCCTTCGGTAACTGAGTAAACATCCACATTGGAGAGTGAGGTCCCCCCATTAACTGCGCCATAGAATGTGGCGAATTTAAAAACTTCTTTTAAACCTTGTGCTTCAGCACATAATGTTGATAACATCAACACTAAAAATAGCAACTTTTTCATATATGGATATTATGATATACGAAAATAAATATAAAAAAAAGAACAACCCCCGAGAGTTGTTCTTAAGAAACTTATACGATACGACCGGGACTCCCAGTCCTGTTTCATTAATACCGTTTGCTTTGGGGACCTTATTAGGCAGCCATTGCATATTCAACTTGTTCGCCAGTTGTGCGATTGATCTCTTTATGCCCTTATCATCCAGTCAAATCCAGTCACCCCCCCTTTTTATTCTAAACCTAAGTGAGTGAGCATCGTTGAGAGGCCCCTTAGGTTATATGAAGACCTAAAGGCTGATCTTACGGGAAGCGCTATAGGTTCTATTGTGGAGGTGGCGGGTATCGAACCCGCGTCCAAAAATGCAGCTAACATAAATGTTAACGATCATTAATAATTATAATCTTCTTCGTTTAGATTTAAATCTTCTAATTCTCCCTTTATAATATAAAGTTCTTCTAAAATCTCTGTTTTAGTCATTTGAGGATCTCTTTCTAAATCGTCTATAAGAATTTCTATTTTACTTATTAGTCTCTCCATCGTTTTTGATTTGTCTTAAAGCATACTCCCACTTTTCACAAATAGTTTTGTATTTGTGTTCAGGTTGTTTCAACATCTTTTTAAGTTGATTATCAAATTTTTCTTTTAATCCACTTTGAGTTATTTCTGTATGGATTTCATACATGGTATCTTCTGCTTGACTGCTCATGGTTAATCTTTTATTAATTCATGGTATGCTTTTACATATGCATCAACTCTTGAAGACAATGGGTTTTTTTCAAGAAGTCTTTTAGCATAATGATCTACCTCGCTTCTTAGTCCATAAGCTCCGGCTTCCATTAGTATTTGTTCTATTTGAAATTCGTCATCACTCATCATTTCAAATGTTTCACCACTATACCAATAATCATCGATTCGATTTCCTTCCTCGCTTTTTGGGTCTGTCCCCTGGAAAAAGTCTATAATGCTCTTCCCAGTACTTTTTCTCAGTGTTTTTAAGCGCAATTTTGTCAGCTTTAGTTGTTCGCTTTTTTCTTCCATTATCGTGAAATTTAGGTTCTTTTAAACGTTCTATTTTATAGTATAATTTTTCTATCATATCATACTCACAGTCTATTATTTCTACTAAATAAGGACCATTTTTATTTTTTTCATCATCAAAATGATATATAATATTTCCATAATCTAAAATATATTTAGTTTTTCTTTCTATGTTTTCTGAAGGTCTTCCTCTCATGATACTAGATCTCGTTTTAAAAATAAATTATTTAGTGTTTTTGTAATTTGATATATGTTTTTGGGATCAATAAATGTTGCACTTTTACCATACATAGTTTTAAAAGAATCAACTAATTCATTTAATTTAATAGATGTTACATCTGTTTCTATAAAATAACTTAATACATTAACACCTTTTTTCTTTATATTATTAACTGCTTTTGTTGTATCTAATATGGCTGTTTTACCTTTATATGAAAACCCACTACTTTCAAATGTAGGAAAACCATCACTCATATTAATTAAATAACTATCTAAATAATATGATGAGCTGGGAATATATTTGTTTAGCGCACTTAAACACATACCTTCTGGGGTTAATCCATATACTTTATAATAAGATAATTTTTTTAGATCCATTAATGTATGTTTTTTACTATCAAAAGCCAAAATCAATAATGGAATATGTGCTGTTTTTGATAATAAACTTGGATCCTCACCAGTAGTTCTAATAGATATGGTTAAATCTATATTTTGCATGTGTAAAGATACATAACCCAACGCAATAGTATTAGTTAATACTTGGTCCCATTTTTCACCTTGCATACTTCCACTACCATCAATTGATAGATGTATACTGATAGGTTTGTAATTTGCTCTATCGATTTTGTAAAATATATCATTTTCAAAATTAGCAGCATATACTCTTCTAGTATCAATTTTGCCTGACTTTAATCTTTTAGATGCTAAAGTTACTTGTTCGTTTGTAATTTGCAGTTTACGTAACAATTTTTTTCCTAAATTTATACCAGCATCTATATTATCACGGTGTATAAAATTTGACGCATTAAAAATACCATACAAATTGCTATTAATTAATGAATCAGTGATCCCATCAATTACGTGGACTTTTATATTACTGCGTTTAACTCCGTTTTTATCAATAGCAGATATTTGGTCTTCTTTAATGTTTGATTTGTTAATAGCTTCAATTTGGTTGAGTTCTTTTTGGGAACTTGTAGCTTTATGTATTTTACCATTTATAAACTGTTCTTGTTTTGCGAATGCTTTTTTAGTTTCTTCTCTGGATGGTGAATTATCGCTAACATTTTGTTTATTTTGCTGAACTTGCGATTTACGTTCTTCAGGTGTCATTAACATAAAATGAGCACTTAAAAATCCATATAATGTAATGGCAAGTTCCAATGAATCTTTAGTATGTTTTAATCTATCAATATTTTTTAAATCAATTGTTTTATATATTGTAGGTAAACATTTAAGTGCATCAAGATCTGTATTTTTATTAAATATATTAATAATTCTAAACAAATATGATTCCCAATTTTCTTCTCTATACTCAGGACCTTTTAATGCTTTATCAACTGTTTTACTGTAAAAATATCTTTCGTACATAGATCTATAATATCCTTGATATCCTGGTGCATTTTGGTAAATTAAAGAATCAATTCGGCGATCTTCTACAAAATTCAATAAAGTAGCAATAATATCATGACCCGATTGAATATTCCTTGAGTATAATTCATTTTTTAAATGTTTTAATACATTAAAATCAGTGTATTTACAATGAGCAGCTTCATGAAGCGCAGTACCCACTACACTATCTATGGTATTCATTGAAATAGTTGATGATATTGTGATTCTTTTACCATTTGTCATGGAATCACCATCATTATTTGCATGAAAATCAACTTTGATTTCTTTTTCTGTTAATATTTTAACAAAATTAGTAATAGCGCGTTGGGTGTTGGCTAATTCTAATAAATTAAATTTACCTTCAGGTTCGTATGTTAACCAAAAATTTGAATTATTCATATATCTTATGTATTTTATACCAAGATACGAAAAAAGAGTTGCTTCTCCAAGTTATTTTGTGATTTTCTTTTCAACATATACGCAAGTATCGCCTTCTATAAAACCTTTTTCAACTAATAATGGTAAAGATGTAGGTTTACACCAAGCATACGCAGTAGAATCTTTAAAATGTGTATTTACATACTCCCAACGAGTATCCCATAATTTGCGATATATGCCCTGTCGTCTATAATCAGGATGTACCCAAGCATCTAAGAACTTAACTTTATTATTTGCTTCTAATTGAAGATAAATATGGCCTACGCATTTATCTTTTGAATGTGCGATCCAACAATGTAACACATGCTGTGTAGTTCCCGAAGGTGGGATATGAATAATAGATATGTTGGGCAAAGTCGATAGTAATAAAAAATTTTGGTTGATACTACATATTACAAGTAGAAAACTACTGAATATTTTCTAAAGCTTTTTTAACAGCAGAAGAAAATGTTGTTTTTTCATGGTGATATTTTGTTTATACATATTTTTCCCCTAAATCTTGTATAGTTTCTTTTGCTTCATTCAAAGATATTGCAAAAAATTCACGATCTTTTGCAATTCTATGACCCTTTAATGCCTGGTGTACTTCTCCTTCTAATCTCTCCGCATTAAAGCAACGAAACGCCCATTCTAATGTAAAAGGAGTCGCTACTGATGTTGATCTAGATAATTGCTTTACACGCGTATCAATATCTTCGTGGCTAGTGTAGCCAATTTTGTACATTCCCGGTTGAGATTCATTAGATAACACGTATACCCACGAATCTCCTTCGCCCTGTCTACCTTCATACATGCGTACTTTACGTGGCAAATAGTAAGTTACATCTTCCCAACCTGGTTTAGTATTGGATGGTGTTAAAGTGTAATACGTTGCATCTGTGATATCTGATTTAAAGTCCTTTTTTAATGGGACAAACTGTTCTGCTTCTTGTGGTGTTATTCTTTTCATACTATTCAATAATAAATTGTTCTTTGGATGTTACTTCTGGGAATTTGTTTTTATATTTTTCCCATTTTTCTAATGCTTGTTCTTGAGTATCAGTATCTTCTCCCCCACACCAATCTGTACCAAACCCATTCCAATCGTAATCTGCAGACTCAATATCAAACATTTCGTATAATTTTTCTTCATCAAATCTATAACCTTTTTCATAGTCAGTTAAATAGAAGTAATCTTCTTCTCCAATTCTCTCTATTTCTACCCAATCTTCACCATCATACTCTAGTATAGCTTCAGCTAGAATATGGCATTGGGCAGATATTTGTAGATCTTCTCCATCTTTTGTATTAAACATAAAGCTTCCTTTTGTAAATACTTCGTGTAAAAACACGTTTTTTACGTCTCCTTCTTTTGCCATTATTCAAATATTATTTCAAAACTATCATATAAAACTATATCTCCTTCTTCAAACCATGCCTGACCATGAATTGCAACGGTATCTCCTTTCATCTCCCACACAGGAGCCATCATCCCAAAAATGGAATCAACCTGCTGATCAGCATAACTAGTACCATTAACAATAGGTACTGTCATACCCCCATAACCTGTAACAGCGAAATTTTCCCAACTCCATGGAGATTCACCTGTTGGTACATTGCCTATTTCTATATATGTATATCCTAAGGTATCTGGGGTATACCAAAATGCATCACTTCGCCATATAACTTGTGTTGGTAACCCCCATTTGTCTTTATTAGTAACATATGCTCCAAAACGGTGTAGTGTTTGGGGTACATTCTCTATAAGGGATAAATGATAATACCCATTATCATCTTGAAAACATCTACCAACCATTTCAAATTGGTAATTTACTTCGGGTTCTAAATCATCCTTTTTACAAGACAATAAACAAGACCCAACTAATAAAACTAGCAATAACCTTTTCATATCTTATTTTTTAGAGTTTCTATAATCATTATAAAGTATAACCAATAAATAAATTGGAAATAAGGGATATGCAATTAATACCCAAAATCTATCTTGCAAATCCCACTCTGAATCTTTCATTAAAAATTCTAATCCAAAATTCGCTAAAATTCCTACTGTTAAATAAATTAAAATAAAACTCATATCTGTATCTTTTTATATTATACTATAAGATACGAAAGAGATTTGGCTTCTCCAAATTATTTTGTGGAAGTTTTTTGAGTAGAACAACATTCATCTACTTTTTTAGTAGTAGAGCACCCACTAAATAGTGTTGTTAATACTAATAATGTTATCATACCAACAACAGCATACCACGCAAATTTAGCACTAGATTCGTATTGGTCTTTTCTTTTTCCTTGATTATTCATATTCTCCATAGATATTAAATGTTTGTGGTGGTTCTGGTTCTGGTGGGGTAATTTCAAATTCTTGATATGTGAATACCTTACCCTCAGCGGCTTTAATCACATAATTAGTTTCTTTTGTTTGCTGGAAAACCCACTCAATTCCTTCGGTTAAGGATGAAAATATAGGTTGTTCGGCATCTACTGGTGTCCATCTATCACCAGGAGGAAATCTTTTTAAAACTTGTTTTAGTTGTACATCTAATTCGGCCATATTTTTTATCTTTTTTCTCAAAAACTACTCGCTTTCCACCCACACCCACAGTCCTACGTATATACAGGGAAAGGAAATCAATCAAAAAACCACAAACGAGGTGCTTTCTTTATCCTCAACCACACACATACAGTGTGTTTTATTATAAATTCTTTAACTACGTTTACCACGTTTAGGTTTATATTCGTTAATAACTAATGATTTATTTTTATTTCGAGCCATCTCAGCCGCCACTTGTTGATATAGTGGAGAAGATAACTCACACCCATTGTATTTACGTTTCGCCATATGTGGTAATATACGAAAAATATCTGAGGTATCCAAATTTACTTACCTTGGCCTCGATATTTAGTTTTATATCCGGTTTGGCCTTTGCTTGCATTTTTAGAATGCACACCAGGTCTTTTAGATGTAGCTTTACGTCTTAGTGTTGTTTGTGTTGCTTTTCTCATTTGTATATGGTATTAATGTACTTTAAGATAAATATATAACCCAAATAGGCTCGATACAAAAGATCCGTCAAAGTCTCTTTTTTGGGATCTGTATAGAAATAGGGTAAATGGGACTTTTTGGAAAAAAGAACCAAACATGCGGAGATGCACGTGGATAACGCGGTTAATCGTGTATATTGTCTATGTTTACAGTGTTACCAACGACAATAATGAGTAATAATGTAATAATGAGTGCTGTAATGGATGTCATAATATAACCTTTTTTGGGTGTTAATCGTACTCCGACATTCGAATAAGGTACGAATAACATTATAATTTTATTTTTTGTAATATTGGAAGTATTCCTTTCTGTCTGCTATAACCTGTCTTACTGCCATAGCCAAACCTAATGTGATAAATAGTGTGATGAATATCATAATGCTAACATATACACTGTAATCATAATAATAACATAGAGCGCGGAGGTAATGTCTAACTTTTTTTCTTGTGATTTCATATCAATTTTTGTTGATACATAACAACCCATGAGGATATACCTACATTTTAAATATTACATGATTATTACGTAGTTATGGTATGGGGTATATGCGTATATATGCTCGATGGTGAAAGGGTGTATGAGATGGATGAACGCGTCCAAATCTTGCGCGTACCATACACGCCCGCACATGGCACGCAATTGTGGCGCGGGCAACCCGCCATCGCCCCGCTATCGTCCCGACATCAGATCAAGAGAGGATCTCTTTCGAAATCCTCTCAAACCAATCATCTCTAAAAAATTATTCAACGAACTTCAATGTTTTTAAATCTAATTCAATTTTCACTGACTTACCTAACACATATGTATATCCTTTAACTTTCGTACGTCCTATGTAATCTACGTTACACACATGACCTGTCAACTCATTGTATATATAACCTTTGCTATCATATGCATACACACTATTTCTGATTTCAAATTTAACACCACTAACGAATTTATTATTTACATCGTTATTGAACGCTTGTTTAGCTAATCTAGCTTGTCTGTTTGATTTTTTGTTTACTGGACGGCCTGTATTGTTTGTTCTACCATCGATTTTGATTTCTTTTTTTACCTCAATGTTTACTTTGTTCATGTTGTTTGTTTTTATCATTATTTACAGTGTAAATATACGAAAGGGAATTGGCTTTTCCAACCCCTCTCGCATAAGTCTTTATTTAATTGCAACTGCAGATTCAACAATTCGTCTGTAACCTGTAAACTTATAGTTTGGATTGTCAATTACAACACCATCTTTAATTACTAAAGCATGTTTTGCAACCATCACTATGAATGTACCTTTATTAAATTCAGCACAAAATGTTTTAACTGTATGGCTTACTTCTTTATGTGTGTATGAATGGTTAACTACTTTACCTGACGCACTTCTAGTAAGTGGGTGAATCGAATACACTCTAGTTTCAGGGAAAAAAGAATCACTAAACATATCAAATTGAGCAAAACCCAATTCAGCTAACTTGGGAAACATACCTTTAACACCCTTACGTGGTTGACGCTCAAATACATTTGCAGCAAACTCATGTGCCATGTTGTATGTGATGTTGAATGCATTGGCGAATGCACGTACAGCACAATCGTTTTTCTCGTTGATAGCTAATGATGAACCTACTGTTACATCATATCCGTTTTTAAAGTTTTCTAGTTTCATATCGTTCTTTTTTTATTTACTCTGTAAATATACGAACAATATCTGGGGGCTCCTACCCTTCTCGCATAAGTCTTTAACAACCTTACCTTAGACTGTATGTTAGGCCATACAAACAAACATTCAGACAGCCAAATTATTCATATGACTTGTTTAACTTGTTTGTGAACAATGTGAAAGTGGTGGTTGTTCATGAATGTTCGAGAGGCTCGATATGAAAGTTTGGCTCTGCTATACATGCATATGTGACATCCACCCTCCTTCCCTACCTACATAACTTTAACTTTACATACACACTACACACTATTGTATATCTTTATATCAAACTATACACATATTTACATATACACATATGTTATTCAACATACACACATTATGCTAGTACGCGATGCGAATTATCGTAGTATAACATGAAAACAATGTATTTAAACGCATAAAAAAAGCACCAAATCATCGCATGTGTTTACATTGTATTACAGTGT
>Ga0208303_1001249_pt1 | contig 10102 bp, 16 predicted proteins | sample CB_VirMetaG_2_FD_184537 | JGI IMG/M metagenome (GOLD analysis project Ga0208303, IMG submission 184537) | Freshwater to marine saline gradient viral communities from Chesapeake Bay - CB_1504_2 Viral MetaG (SPAdes) (version 4) | ecosystem: Environmental > Aquatic > Marine > Coastal | place: USA... | reverse complement strand
TATCACTTTTATATATATATATATAGTAATAAGAGGAGAGAGGCAAGGAAACGCTGATAGAAATGGAGTGATAAACGGAGTGATAACGGAGTGATAAAAGGAGAATAGTGATAAAAAAAATATATTTTGAGATGTTTGTTTGTTGTTTATTACAATAATATTAGCAAGACCACAGGTGTAATCTGGAATAATAGTTTGCTTTTTCTTTATTATTTTTTGTTAAACGACCATCCTTATCAACTATACCACTACTACGCTTACAATAATTTTCTTTTCTTTTTTTATCTTTATGTTGGGTAAAGTCTTTGTATCTACTATCACCAAAATGTATTATTTTGCCTTTTGGTGTTAATACTTTAAATTTTTTATTTTTTTTATTACTTTTTTCAGGTATGCCTTTTCTCATTTATATAATAATAAAATATTTTTATTATGAATATTTAAGTATTATTTTCCAAAGCTTGTGCGACAATTTCGTCATTCAATACTTCTCTATCACATAAAATACAATCATAACAACAACTAATATTCTTACACCTTGATAATGACATAGAAGTAAATATGGTGGTTATTAATGTTGCTAATACAGAACCTGATACACTTATTACAGCAATTAATTCTGCTCCTACCATATATATATATTAATTACAGCAATTAATTCAGCAGACATTATATATTAAATAAATATTTTTATTATGCTATTGTTTCTTTAAAATTTTTAAATGAAGGAGCATTTACTAATTTATTAATAATTCCTTTTAATCCTTCTATATGTTCCTGTTGTTCTTGGTTCATTTTAATTAGATATGGTATAAATTCGTGATATTTAATTCCTGCTTTTACTTTTTTATTCCAACCAAAAGCCTCATAATTAATATCATTTTGTATATCTTCAAAATCAACATTTTCATCTAATTCTTGAATATCATCACTATTTGCTACTACTAAATGTCTAAATTCAGGTGCTTCATAATAAACTTCTTGTGCTATTAATCCTGCTTCTTTTATTCTGTCTAAATTATATTCTCTATCTTTTTTATCTTCTGTTCCCATTTCAAATTGCTTATTATAAATTTGAGGTCTTAATTTCATAATGCTATCAGTAGCATTTGTTATTAATTCCTCATCAAATTTAATTCTATCATCTGAACTATTATATGTTGTATGTGACCCAGTAAATCCAGTAGCATCTAATTTAATATAATAACTACCTCCATTACTTTCTATTATATTAGCAGCACCTGCTCTTAAATTTAATTCACCAGTTGTTTTATGACTTTCTAAATATGCTAAACGACTAGAAGCACTTTCAGCATTTGCTTTTGTAGCATAAAACGCTATGCCTTGATAATTGAATGAAGAATTATCCATAGCAATTTTTATAGGGTCATTTTTATTATAACTCGCAGTAAAAACACAATCTCCATCTATTATCATAGCATTTACTGCTGTTGTTGTATAATCAACACCAGTTTTTATATCTACAAGAGAACCCACATTAATAATATCATCTGTTGTAGTAAAAGAAAATAAATCACTAGTTTCTGCTTTATTAGTAATTTTAAATGAAGTATTAGTATGATTTACTAAAATTTGGTATCCTGCTGTTGGTGTTGTATAATCATCATAAAATTCAACAGCATTTTTTATCATTAATGAATGAACCGAAGCATCAATTGGTTTTAATGTATTCGTATCAAATGTAGTCCATTCACCAGTTCCTATATCGTTATTTGTTAGTAGTGTTCCAGTAGTTGAAGGTAAAGTAAATGTTCTTGTTCCATCTGATAATTGTGGAGCACTTCCAGTTAAAACTAATTGATTGCTTATTGAATGTTTCATAGTTGAAGAAACAATATCTGTATCATTATCAAAAGTAAATATATTTTTGTTGTTTGCTAAATTTGTAATTTTGAATGTATTATCAGTATGATTAACTAAAATTTGGTATCCTTCTGTTGGATTAGTATAACTATCATAAAATTCAATACCATTTTTTACTAAAATTGCTTCAATACTAGTATTTTCAGGTTTCAGCGTTACGCTATTAAATTCTTCCCATTCCCCAGTAACATCATTATTAGTTAGCAAAGTCCCAGAAGAACTTGGTAGAGTATATGTATATGTTCCATTTGATATTTGTGGAGCAGAACCAGTTAAAATTAATTGGTTTTGAATAGTAGTTTTCATAGAAGTAGTGAATTCATTAAATGTATTAATTGAGGTTAGGGTTGTTCCTGCTATATTTTTTAATAAAAATGAATCACTATTTAGGTCGTATATATATTGAAACTTCATCCCAACACCAGCAATAGAAAAATCTAAAATACTTTTAGCACCACTAGCATTAGAACATTTAATATCTATCGCTGATGTATTATATATATTGTTTTTTACTGTTAAATCTGCTTCAATAGTAAAAATATCATTAACTGCGTCGTGATTAAATACAGGATTTGTATAATTCCATAAAGTAAATGTATTTGCTGAATTTTTAAATTCAAATTTATAGAAATCAGGACTACTATTATTAGTAAAATTTAATATACTCACATCATTAGTATTACCATCATTCATAATTTTAATTTCAGCAGCATCTGTTCCAAATACAGTTAATGCCCCAGTAGCATCTAAATTCATTAATTGTGTTGTATTAGCAACATACCATTTGAAATTACTACCAGTTCCACTATTTACTGGTAGATTACTTAAATAAAATGTGCCGTTTGAATGATATTGGTTAAAAGGATTAGTGCTACTATAATTAGTAGGGTCATAGAAAGTAGTATATGGTGCTGAATATTCAACTCTCCAAATATTATTAACTGTTAAATCATCTAAAATATCCATTTTGTCCCCACATAAAATAGATTTAGTTGTTTCTAATGAATAGGTAGAACTGCTTGGAGTGCTTGTTCCAATCAATACACTATATGCTGTGCTTGTAGGATAAACGACACCAGTATTAGTATTAGAAAAAGTCCAATATTGAGTAGGTATTCCACTAGTTAATGCTATTGTCCCACTTTGATTAGGATAAGTAAATTCATATTGACTTTGTCCTGAATTTTTTACTTTCATAGTTCCACCACTTAAAAATGAAAAAACATTACTATTTCCATAATCTAAATGTATGCCTGTTGAAGTTCCTAGACGAGTATTTAATCTTAAATCAGTCCCATTTGTATGATATTTCAAATACGCATTACCGAGACTTTTTGGATAAGTTGGGTCATATAAAATACCATAAGTGTTTGAACCAATAGTTTCGTCTGCTATTCTAATAAAAGATGGGTCGGCATCTCCATATTCTAATCCTGTTGCTCCACTATTCATTTTGATATATTGTCCTGCTGTTCCCAATCCAGTTAAACCTTTCATACTAATTGTAATTGGTGAGTTGAAATTTGTTTGTGTTTCTACTATGGGTAATGTAGCAGATAAATTTGTATTTATATAAACATTTGTAGTATCATTTGATAATCCATTAAGGCTTCTCACGCTCATCGTAATATAATATAATATAATATATTAAAATACTTTTTTTTGCGATTTAATATTTAAAAATAAAATGTTGTATATATTATAATATGGGTAAAAAAAAAACAGAGATTGTTGAAGAAGAAATTGACAATACGCATAATTCTAATCAAAAAGTTGAACCGATAAATGACACAGAAGAAGATAATTCAATCCAAAAAACAAAACCAAAAAAAAGAGTTCAGAGTGAAAAACAAAAGGCAGCATTTGCTAAATTAATTGAGGCAAATAAAAAAAGATTTGAAGAAAGACAAATAGCAAAAGAACAAGGAAAAGAACCTGCTAAGCACGGTCGTCCAAAAAAAGAAAAAGAAAAAGTTGTTCCTGTTGCTACTCCTGAACCTGTTGTAGAAGAAAGTTCAAGTGAGGAAGAAACACCAGCACCAGTAGTAAAAAAGAAAAAAAAGAAAAAAAAACAAAAAATAGTAATTGAGGATGATAGTTCAAGTAGTGAAAATGAAATAATCATAAGGAGAAGTAGAAGTAAAAAGAAAAAAGAACCAGTAGTAGAAGATAAACAAATAGAAAAAACTAAACCCATACCTATCCCACAAGAAACACCAAAAGAAGTAGAAGAACCAGTAGCAAAAAAATATACTCACAAAGAATTATTAAAAGCTTTTGGTTTATAAAATAAAAAAATAATGTAATATAATATAAATGTGTGATACAAATGATATATCAGAAATTAAAATAAAAAATGCTGTTGAACCAGCAGTATTCGCATATAGTTGTGATGATAAAATACCTGATATACCTTATCCTTGTCCTGATAGTATATTCAGATTGGCGTGTATAGGTAGAAGTGGTAGTGGAAAATCTAATTTAATACAACATTTAACACAATCTACTGGTAAAAAAAGAATTTATAATAAAAAATTTAGTAATGTATTCATAGTTTCACCATCTATTGCTTCACAAGCAGATAAGCCTTCATTACCAGCAGATAGATTTTATACAAGTCTAAAAGATTTGCCTGAAATATTTGATAGATTACAAAATGAAGATGATATGGAGGGAAGAACATTAATAATCATAGATGATTGCGGTTCTGAAATGAAAAATAGTGGTGAGGATACAGAAATTTTGAAAAAATTAGTGAATAATGGTCGTCATATCGGTAGGGCTTTGGTCTGTGAGGCAACAGGGCGACAATTGGAAAGTGGTGCTGTATCAGTAATATTCGCAGCACAAAAAATGACGCAATTACCAAGGTATATCAGGTCTCAATTGACACATTTAGCACTATTTGATTGTCGTAGTGTAAAATCTGAATTACAAACATTATATGATGAATTTGTTAGTTTTGATAAACCAGTATTTAATGAAATTGCTAATAGGGTATGGAGCAAACCTTATAATTTTTTATTTATAGATTGTAGGAGTAGTAAATATTATAATGGTTTAAAAAGTGAATTTATAATAAATAAAAAAAATTATTTATAAAAGTATAGTTTAAATAAATAAAATATAATATAATAATATATAATGATAGATATTATTTCATCTGATATTAAAATTTTAGAAAATATTAAATCTACTGATACTTGGAATGATTTAAAAGTAAGTTTTAGAAACAAAATATTACCATCAGGTAATTTAGATAAACAAATAGGAACAAGATGTGCTAAATTATTGCGTGGATTAGCAAAAAAAGATAAGGTGAGTGCCTCTACAATTAATAAGGGTTGTCCCTTATTAAATAAAAAAAATACTAAAACCAAAGGGGATAGTATTGCTAAAATGGAAATGAAAAAAGAAAGTGATATGAAAATAAAACAACAAAGAGATAGTAAAGCAAATGCTGATAATAGAAGAGAAGATTATTATTCTGCTTTACTAAATGATATAGTTAAAAAACAAAATGAAGCTCAAAAACAAGTTATAGCAGGTCAGGTAGAAACAGTAAATAGAATATTAGTAGATACAAGACAAGAAATAACAGAAAAAGAACACGATGATTATTTAAATATGAGATTTAAACAATATAAGGAAAGTGGTGGAAAAAAAAACTGGTTAGGTCATATGGGAGATATAATGGATGAAGAAATGGAAGAATATAGACAACAAATGCCTGTTGATGATATGGAACGACAAATACAAGCAGAAGAAGCCTATGCTAATGCTAATAGAGAATATAATAATTATCAAGAATTTGTTATTCCTGATTATTCAGTAGTAAATGACCCATTATTAAATGACCCAAGAAATTTATAAATTTAAAATATATTATATAATATATATATTATGTTTCTTGATGATAAAGATGATGGATATATTCCTTTAAAATATAAATCTAAAAAAGATGAGGAAGAAGAAAAAAATACTATTGAGAAAAAAAGAAAAAAGAAAAAAATTACAGAAAAACAAATGAAAAAAATGGAAGCAAAAAACCCGATGTTTGCTTGTTTTGGTAAAGATTATTTACGGTATTTAAATAATAATTAAATATTTGTATAAATTATGAATGAACCATTTGAATATAAACTTTCAAAAGAAGAAGAATTAGAATTTGAAAAAGAATTAGAAAATTTAAAAATAGAAAAAAGTAAAAAACATATTCCTTTTTTAAATTACAATATATCTAAATTATCAGATGAGGAATTATTTGCTGATTTACATTTAGTAAAAACACAAACATTTTATTTAGATTTAATAAAAAAATTATCAGTAGATAATGAAACAAAATTACAACTTGCTCTAAATTTTCAAGATGAAATTTTTACAAGTTATCCAATAGAATTTAGAAAAATGATAATTAGAAAAGAATTAAATATTTCAATAGATAAAAATGAGATTGACAAGAAAAAAAAAGAATTTGATGAAATAATTAAAAAAGAAAAAGAAGAAGAAGAAATATATAATAATGCTTTAAAAAAAAAACAAAAAAAAATGACATTAGAAAGAAAAAAAGTAAGTGTTTATTTTTAGAAATATAAATTATTTTAATATTTTATTTATTATTTTTTGATATTCAATATTCATATCTTTATCCTCATTAAACATTCTAATAAAATCATTAATTGAAATATCTTTATTATATACTTTTTTAAAAAGTCTTTTTGTATAATTTGTAAAATTATTTTTAGTAAAAGGTTTATTTAATTTATTTATAAATAAATATTTTTCCCCTGTTTCATTTCTATAATTTACTAATGGTAAAAGTAGTTTATGTAATAAAGTATTAGTTCCACCAATAAAATATTCTGTAAAAGATTTTTTACTTTTTTTATGAAAATTTTTTACAATAAAATAATATTTTTTATTTATATCATCCCATACTAATAAATCATCATTATAATCATTACTTTTTTTATAGTCATTAATTATTAACATTTTACTAAAATTTATTTTAATATTTATTGTTAAAATATTATTAAATAAATGTAATAATACAAAATTTTGATAAGAACTCATATCATCTAAATCTGCTTTTTGTTCTTTTAAAAAAGTATTTATTTCTTTTTTAGAAATAATAGCAGGTTTTATTGTTTTATCTAATGTATATTTTAATATACTAAATAATTCATATAATAATTCTTTATTTTTATGATATATCATTTGTAATCCACTATCTAAAACAACAGGTAATTTACTTAATGTAATTAAAATAGATAAATAATTTTTTTTTGTATTTTGAGAAAATTGGTTGTCTTCAAAATAACAAATTAATTCTTGTAATCTCAAAATAGGACTATAATAATCTGTTTCATTATAGGGTTCAATAATTTGTAAAATTTCAAAAATCTTTTTTATTTGAGTAGAATATTGTTTTATAGTGGAATTTTTGACATTACTATCTACGAGTGCTATTTTTACTAAATCAGTCATATTAAATTATATTGAAATTTAATTTTTAAGTAGTTTAATATAAACTATATAAAAACAAAAAAACTATATAATATAAATGACAAATACTATTGATAGTGTATCAGATGAATTAAAATTAGAAACACATAAATTAAATTTACAAAAACAAAAACATCAATATGTAAAATTTAAATTATTAAATTTACATAAAATGAATTATTTTATTAGTGCTGGAATAGATTGGACTTTATGTCCTTGTGGTAAAATAATTGCTAAAAAAAATATTAAATGTCATAATAAAAGTAAATTTCATATTACTCATTCATAATACTTTTAATACAAGTTTTTTTTTTTAAATGTTTTATCAGACTATCAGACCTCATAATTCTTTTACAAATAGGACATTCTTTTTTTTTACTATGTCTTTCTCTATCATATATTAAGCGTTCTTCTTTTGTCCGATAAGATTTGCGTTCATTTAAATTTGGTTTAAAAAAGTTCATATATTTTTGTTCTATTTTAAATAAATCTTTTTTTGTTTCTACTTCTACCTCTTCTATTTCTTGTAATATAATATTAGTAATATTATTATTACGACAGAATTTATATAATCTATATTGATAAATATTATCTTTTAGTTTGAAATTATGTTTATATTGTCGTGATGTCAAAGTTTGAGTAGTTGAACCAATATACATATTATCATTTTTCTGAATTTTATATATGTATCCAATCATTTTATATTTAATATAGTTTTTTTTTTAAATAAAAGAAATTAAATATAAACTATTTAAAAATTAAATTTCAATATAATATAAAATGAGAAAATATAAATATAAAGTAGGTTCATTTGTTTGTTTTAATAAAAATGATTTAATTGAATATTTAATTTCTGAAAACCAAAATTGTGAAAAAAAAATTAACAATCATATTCTTAATAATTACTTTTCTAATAAGATTAAGAAACCTGCTGACTTTTTATTAACAATTGAAAGAATTAGAATTTAGGAAACGCTATAAATTTATGTGGAAATTTTGTTTTATATACTATTATTAAAGGGTATAATTCTTCTAAAAAATATTTAAATTTTGCTGATTTTTGTGCGATATTTAATTCTTTTAAATTATTTGTTTTACTATGTTTAATGTGATATTGGTGTATTTCATCTAACATTACCCTTGCTAATTTTATTTCACTACAAATATATGAATATGTTAATTCTTTTTTTTTCATTTTATTATATTATATTATAATATATAAATATGGAATGCTACTATTTGAAAAATAAGCAAATTTGCCCCCAACATCCAGTATTATCAGAACACGGTGAATATGAAAAATTCATATTAGATAAAAGAGTTAGAAACGAAAGAAATAGAATTGGAAAATTTGATGAAGATGATAAAGGAATACATTTACCTTTACAACCTATTGTGTTAGGTGGGAAACTATACTATCATAATACTAATTCAAATAATATTTTTAATAGTGAAAAAAAATTTATTGGAGATTTTGATAAACAAATGAACCAAATTAGAGTAATTGATGATAATAGGGAAGATGAAGATTAATTATTTAAATTTTCTTTAATTTGTTCTTCTAAATTAAATAATTTACACATAAGGGCAAGTTGATAAATTTTTTCTCTAATATAACAGATATTATTTGTTTTATTCATATATTCAATAACATATTCATAAATATCATTATCATCATTATTTTTTATATACATTAATAGTGAAATATCATTAGTATTATCAGGGTTCATAAAATATTTATTTATTTCACCCCAATACATATTTCCAATAAAGGTATCAACAAAGTCATCATAATTATAATCATTAAAATCTTTTCCTTCTTCTTCTTTGATATATTCTACAAAATCTTCAATAATTGAAGTATCATAAAATAGTGTGTCAAAATTAGTAGGCATTATTTTTTAGTTGGTTATTATTCAGTTTTAGAATAATCAATTTTAAAAATGTTTTTTTTATTATCCGCAGATAGGATAAAATAAAAAAATATTTTTACTTTTTTTATTTTAAAAAAAGTATTTTAATTTATTTTTATTTATTTTTATTTTATTTAATTATTCATATTATTTTTCCAATTACTGATAATATCAGTATGATATGTATTCAAATTAAAACATTTTAATACTTCCGCAAGATTATAAATATTGTTGGTTTCTAATTTACCACTAAACGCTGATAGTTTTTTTGTTTTTTTAATTAATTTACATTTCATAGTTTTTTTATGAAGAGCAATATTTAATACTGCTGTATCACAATCAGGACAACGAGGTTTAATTTGTTTTTTTGGACGCTCTCCTAATACCGTCATATTACTTCTAATTCTATGTTGTCTTACAATTGGATTATTTTGAAATTCAATAATAATTTCTTTTATTCCTTTATTATCATTTAAAATTTTTAAATTATCACAAATTTCTAAATATTTTCCTTCTGGGACAACGGCAGATAATTCCTCAATAATTTCAAGAATTTTATTTAATGATGACATAAAAATTTTAGATTTGTCTTGTTCGGATGTGCTGATAGGCATTATTTCTTGGTTTGTTATTCTTTGGTTTTAGAAAAATCAATTTTAAAAATGTTTTTTTTATTATCCGCAGATAGGATAAAATAAAAAAATATTTTTACTTTTTTTATTTTTATTTTTATTTTTATTTTTTTTTATTTTTTATTTCATTAATAACAAATGTAATTTATTACTATGTTTAAGACTTTC
>Ga0208303_1001248_pt1 | contig 10106 bp, 18 predicted proteins | sample CB_VirMetaG_2_FD_184537 | JGI IMG/M metagenome (GOLD analysis project Ga0208303, IMG submission 184537) | Freshwater to marine saline gradient viral communities from Chesapeake Bay - CB_1504_2 Viral MetaG (SPAdes) (version 4) | ecosystem: Environmental > Aquatic > Marine > Coastal | place: USA... | reverse complement strand
CAAGATCGTCACCGATGGTATCGGTCTCGGGTAATTCGGTAACAGGGTCCTCAGGCTTTTTGATGACGACTTCGTCATTCTTTGCCAGCTGGATCCGGTAGTTCTCAATAACCTGCAGCTCACAACCCATTATCCGGGCAAGGTGATCGGACGATATAGAGGGCTTCTCCTCAATCATCCTGCGTACACGGTTCTTGTCTGACTTGTTTAGGCCATTCCTTCTCATCATAAATACCTATAGTAAAAAGGGGCCCGAAGGCCCCTGTGGTTGGGATTAAACAGTGGTGCTTGCGTGAATCCGCACTACCTGCTCGTCTTCCACCCGGACTGCTCCGAAGGTTGACGCGCAGTAGATACGCCATGCAAACGACACGGTGGGATCTTCTGCAACCCGGCACCAGATGTCCTTGTTGACCTGAAGGCCAAGGGCCTTACGAGTCATCGCGATACACCAGTTCTGGCTGTCATCGACAGCAGTTGAGCTGTCAGGTAACAGGGTTGAAACAACCCATGTATAGCCCATCCAGCTCTCAACGTAGCCTTTGGATGTCAGTGGCTTCATGGCGTTATAGTCACCAGAGGTGGCTTCAGTCAGCTGCAGGAGCTTACGCGCCTGAACCGGGGCCAACACAAAGACTTTCTCTTCATCAGGGTCAATGTCATTGTCCATGAAGATCTCAGTTACCTGAGTGATCAAGTCATAAGTGAATGCAGCCGCTGTAGCACCAGACCCAATGGTCTGACCTGTAGGCATGGCATCGGTACCACCTGAACCATTAGCCGCTGTATCAGCAACAGCTGCAGCGATAATGGAATTATCGTAGGCCCGGCGCATTGCCTTACCCTGAGCAACAGCAATATTGCTGTTAGGGTCAACCAGCATCTGAACAATATCTTCCTGCTCAGTGCTATCACCCGTGTGCCAAGTCTCAGGCGTTGAAACCCGGCGACTGAATGGGTAATCCTGCTCTGGAGTAGCTGTCAGGCGAGTGGTTTTCTCAGTGGCTTCCTGTGTGCCCAGACGCTCCCAATTGTGAGCTTCGGACTGGATTGAACGCTCTTCAACCCAAGGGCGAAGGCGGGAAATGCCCTGCTGGGCAAGAGCACGAACGGTACGCTCGTATGTTTGTACATAAATGTTTTCTACTGAAGCTCCCATGACGAGGCCTCCTTTGATCAGTGAGTGCCGTTTAGCCAGCCGGAGACAGCCAAATCAGCTTTTATCGGTTCACAATCGCAGAGGCAACCCCGTAATGGGACCTATCATCACTACCAGCAACCCCGAAGGACTAGTAATAGCAATGAACCTAATGTGCTTTGTAGACCCCTAAGGGTCTAAAGTCAAGCTCTCAGGCCTGCTGAGCCATCTTCAGACGTTGGATATGCCAAAGGCATCAAGGCTAATCGCTTCTTCGTCAGGATGGCTTTGTCCTCGGGCGAGATACCCTTAACAAAGAGCTTCTTCTCAATCTCTGCCAGCTGTGACAAGGCCTCATTGGGATCCATGATCCGGTTGCCATTGTCCTTACCCTGCTCGCCAAGCTCTCCAGCTTCAGCACCCAGTGAATCATGCAGGTTAAACAGCCAGCGCATGGTCTCACCATCGGCTTTGCCGGCCTTAATGGCATTCAACAGTCCCGGTGGCGCACCAGAATCCTCGGCCAGCTTGATACAATCAGCCTTACGCTGGTCATAAGCAGATCCCCATTCCCCTTTCAGGGCCTCTTCCTGCTGGGTGAAGTGATCATTAGCCTTCTCCAAGGCTTTAGCCTCATGCCCGGCCTGCTCGGTGACGTACTTCTCGAACTGCTTTTGGGTCATTTTGGCGCCATGGGCCCAAGCCATCATCTGCCCAGCCTGTTCACCGGGAAGCTCAACCCCTTCGGGCATCTTGTATTTGTCAGCTGCCTCCGGCAAACCCAGCCTTGAGAGCACAGCATCCAAGGCATCCTCATCATCCAAGGATGGGGTCTCCATCAGCCCGGGATACTTCTCAATAACCTTCCCTCGGAAGGTCCTGACAGTCTCATCATCGGCATCAGGACCCGGTATACGCAGGGAATTGCCCTGCCATGCCGCCGCATTCTGCAGTGCTTGCACTGCCTCTTCAGCTGTCTTTGCCGATTTCAGGTAGGGAGCCTCCCGTAGGGCTTCCGGTAGTTGTTCCAGAAATTCACTCATCGCGTTATCACCTCAATTGATTCAAGATCCTCTTCGCTCAGGTCACACAGACTGCACAATTCCGCAATCAGGTCCCGAGCACCAAGGTTGTAGTAGGTCTGATAGGGGTCAGAACCCCTCATCTCGCCAGTGGTATGCAGCTTGGTCATCCTCTTCAGCAGTATCTTCCCTTCGGGACTACCAAAGACATGCTGGACAAGCTTGGCCCTCTCTCGTAGAGCCATCTTCCACCTATCTTCTTCAGCCATAAACCCTCCTCATCAGGTTTGTTATTAAACGATTTCTTGCTCCATCTCACCCTCACCCTCTGGACCCTGAAGGCTCATCATGCCAGCCCCCACAGACTGGGTAGCATCACCCTTGGCCTGTAAGGCAGCAGCTTCTTTCATCTCCTCCATACGCTCCTCATCAGCTTTGACTTCGTCATCCACCTTCTTCTCATCACGCATCATCTTGGCCGGGACAGTCAGCATGCGACCCAAGCCTTTGGCTACCTCGACATAGTCAGGTACCTTGAGGACCTTCTGGTCCTGAGTGGTAGCAGCAATGTTACCTAGGGTAGCGATCCACCGCTCAACACCGGCTACAGCATCGACCTGTTGGGCTCTGTTCAATGGACCCAAGTACTTAATGTCCATTGCTGACTTGCCATCCTTGACCGATTCCGGGATGGCAGGAAACTGACCGGCCCGATACAGCATGTTGAACGTGCGCTGTATCAGGAGATCGAGGAAGTCAGACTGCAGCCTACCAAGGGTAGGACCTAACAGCCGCTGCATCAGGTCATACCTGATCTGTGCTTCAGTCGCCGTCATTGCCGGGCTGTTCTTCAGCTCAAGCTTGTCCACAAAGAAGTAGCTTTGGATAGCTTCACGCAGGTCCTCTATGCGCAATTGCGAGACATCGAACCGAGCCCCAGACTCAAAGGGCCTGATCTTGCTGATGTCCCTTACTACCGTAAGACCGGCTGCCTTCAGCACCAGATCACTGATAATGGTCCGCTCTTCGGCCAACGTAGGAGGATCAATCACCTTCTCGGCTGACCGTAGCACCATCTCAATCAACTGATTGAGCGTCAGCACATCTGCTAACGCAATCATGGCAGGTGAGTTACCCCACATGCTGTCGTTGGTCTTCCTCCAACGAGGTACAAAGGCTGGCATCTCGTAGTAACCACCCTCATCCCCAAGGGGATCACCAGAAGACCGGATCATGTACTTAAACCCGTAGGGTCTCCGCTTTGGAGCCAGCTTCTTGCCCGGGCCACCTGCATCAAAACTAGGCCTATACTTAGGCCTCTCGAAGATGCAGAAGATTATATCAATCTTGGTGTCAGGTTGGCTGTCCTTCGCATCCATCACTGTCTGCGGTACCTTGGTACCGAACTTGCTGATGATCTGGATGGGCGTCCAGCTGAGTAACCGGTATAACCGGTAAACCTTGCCTTCCCAATTCTGCTCAAAGTAGCATTGCTTCAATGGAATTGAGGCAAACTGGATGCCTCTCCACTGGGCATCATCAATCGGCTCTTCAGTGATTACTGAAGTACCATAGCCACAGATATCCTGATAGGTCTCGTTAACTTCAAGGTTGAAGTTACTCTCCTGTATGGCGTCATAGGTGATCCTGCTGCACTCCTCAAGCCATTCCTTTGACTCCTTGGAGTCATTCATCTTCTCGTCTTGGAATGTCAGGTCGAACCATCTGATTGATGGGCTCGTAATTGACCCGTGCAGGCTAGCTGCAAGATTCTGGTGCGACATTACCGCAGTAGAATCGTACACCTCACGCTTACGCCAATCGATGCTGGTCTCCTGCCGCTGGTCCTGAAAGAAGCCACCCCGATAGGGGGTAATGAATCGTTCGATAACATCCCATGTCGACTCAACTGTTTTACGTTGAGTAAATAAGGCTTCAAACCGCTTCCTGATTAGATCTGTTTCCATTGCTATCCCCTTGACCGCTGTACTGTAGGTACAGTTCGAGCACCTCTCGAGTCAGTCGGTGAATCTTCGATTAAGTGGTAGCCTTCACCCTCTCCCACCATGGCATATTCCAATCCCTCACAGATGTGAGAGTAGATATTCTTGTTAGGTTTCTCCTGAAACCTCTCATCACCGCTGACCTGTATCCTTCGGAGGTGGTAACCACCGGCCAAACCCTTGCGTAGGTACTTGCACTTGCTGGAGATAACCAATCTCGGTACACCCATGATGGTCAAGGTGGACAATTGCTTGGCTACGGCCTCACGCCTGACCACAGGATCCTGAGTTGGAGCAGCTTGCATTGGAACACCAGCATCGATGAAGGCATCCCATATCACCTTCTCATCATATTGGGACCTTTGGTCACCAGCTGGATCACCCCAGCCAATCACCTTGCTACTCGGGTACTCACCACGGAGCTTCGCAGCTATTCGTTTAACGAATCGCACGGCTCCCATGTCATCAGTCACCACCTCATCAATGGCTCTCCATCCATTCTGGATGAACTGGAGGAAGGCGCATGCAGGGGTCAGACCAAAGTCTGCCCCAAGGAAGATAGGTGCTCCCGGCACATAAGGGATCTCCCCGGGACAATGGATATTGTCCTGATACTCAGGAAACATGGGCTTACCTTCAACTACAAAACCATAGTTGTTGGCAAGGTTGACGTTGACCCAATCCTCCTTGTTACCTGCAATCTGGTACTCGTAGTAATTAGGCGGGAGATTGTGCAGGTTCTCAGCTTCTGGGTTAAGAACCCAGTCGCCATTCTGGTTCTTGACGATACCACCGGGCTGACTGAGGAATACCCACCCTTCGGGTTTATCCTCTTCGGCTAACCGGTAGTACCAGTGGTCCTCATCCGGGCTGTTGGTATCACCAACCAAGCCCCACCAGAAGTCCTCATCGATCTCTGATCGACGCGGGTAGCGGCCACACCGTCCAAAGAGCATTTGGAGTACAGCGAATGGCAGCTCCTTGACCTCATTGCACCAACCTCCAGTAAGCTGGAGACCACGCAGCTTCTTGACGTCAGCCGGCCTATCAAGTGAGATGAAATGCATCTCACTCTGGATCCTGTCACCAGTGTCATGGTCCTCGAAGTCGATGTAGTGCACGAAGTCCTGCCCATTATACTTACCCACTTCAGGCGGGACTACATCAAGCCACTCAGGGATCGTGGTCCTCTTGAGATCCGGTAAGGTATTCCTTACCGCCGCCCACTTGCTGCGCCTGATGCCGTTGATATCCTTGGGCATAATGCACATCATATCGAAGACGTCGACCACCACAGCTGTTGTCTTGCCTGACCCTAAGGGTCCTCGAATGAATCGGTGATGGTAGTCCAGAGTATCGTGGAATTGCGCCAGCACAGGCCCCTGTGGCTCGTAGGCCAACTCATAAGTTGGAGCCTTTTTGGGAGATTCCATTACTTGGGCTTCCTCTTAACGGTGCGTTTAACGCCAGTTAAGTCGCGCTTGATCGTGACTGCACCGCTCATATTCAACTTGTCGTTGAAATGGCCTCCCATTCTGGCCAGTGAATCGAAGCAACCCCTGCTAACAGCAGGATCTGTGTCCTTGCATGCAATTGCGAGGGTCCTGTACTGCTCTTCGAGCCAATCCCGGGTGACACCAGACTCTTCCACGAATTTGGCCTGAGCAGCTTCAACCTGCTTTGAAATCTTACTATTCTTTAACAGGTTGCATCCCATGACATGAGCACTTTTCTCGCTGTAACCCGCAGCAATTGCGGCCTGCGTGGCATTTCCATGGATCTGGTAGTGTTCTACGAACCTTGCCTGTTTTTGGGTTAATTTGGTTGCCATGTGATGAATTCCGAAGGAATTTGATGAGATCCTAGTCGTTTTCTATGAAAAGATCACGCATTTGGTTTGGTTTCCCCCCTTTTTTTATCATTTTTGTCTCTGAAAGAGACAAATCGAGATTTTTTTGGGCCTACCACACACCCACCACCCACCACCGCGTCTTAAACTGACTCGCATCAATTAAAAAGGTAATGAGTATAACGAATTACCTTTATTAATTGATGGAGAGAACCGATGGGAAACCGAGCAACGATAGCAGTGCCAACGGCAAAACATATGATTTACCTCCAATGGAATGGTGGACTGGGCTCTGTAAGAGCCTTTACTGATGAGGCTCTTCGCCGCAATGGTGGCCAAATAAATGAGAGCCTCATTTATGAGCTGTATGGAGCTATTCGGGATTTCTTCAGCTTTGCTGGGGAGAAAAACCGTGGCCGTGATGGGTTGAGCCTCTATATTGTTGACAAGGCTAGCAAGTGTGAAGGAGACAATGGCCACTACAGCATTACCCCAAAGGGTAAACTGGATACCAGTGAGGCTAGGCTCATCGAAGATTTTGTATATACAGCCAAGAGCTACAACAACATCACCGGCTTCTTTCAGAAGATGGAATCAATGCAGCTTAAAGCTGACTGGGACGCTGCGTAACCGTGGCGTCTTAAACTGATGTCTTGTGTGTATCTATAAAAAACCTCTTGAACCGAAGGTGAAAGAGGTTGTTTTAGAGATACTCACAAGGAGCTAACTGATGAGCGATTTTGACCCCACCGAAATTTTCACCGAAGAATTCGAGCTGTATGGCCTGTCTGTTGTTGACGGAGTCATCATTGACTGTGAGCAGTGCTACATGAATCTCGAAGAGATTGACTGTGAGGAGAGCGAGTAATGAATAAATTCATTAACACAATGGCCACTGCCATCATCTGGACTGGGGCTTTAGCCCTGATAGTTATCTACTTTGGCGCTGTTTTAAGCCTTTAAATCGGAGATTTACCATGAAAAAGAAATTTGGCAGGTTTGAAGCGGAGCTTTGTGAGTTACCTGATGGCCGTGAAGGAGTGGACTGTTTTGTCCACTGTGGCGCCTACAGCAGCAGCTTAGCTGTTGCCATGGCCTTCGGTCTGATCGATGACGAGATTCCCATAGGGAATAATACGGTCAGGGCAATCGAAGATTGGGCCGAAAAGCACGGCTACTGAGCGCCACCCATGCAGGTCTTAAACTGATCTGTGTGGGTGTTTATTTATAACCTAATGAACAAGGTGAATTAGGTTAATAAATAAACATCCACAAACCGACTTGGAGAATTGCCATGACCGTTATTTACCATGCTGAGTTGCTTAGCAACATTCAGACCCTTGCATCGAAGATGGCCAAAGAGCTGCTGGTTGTTGGTAAGCCCTTTTTAGGGGCTTTTGAGGCCTGTGAGATGGCAGGTTTGGATCGTAAAACGATCCTTGGAAAGGTCTTTATCGCTGCTTACAGCGACAATCAACCCCAGTGCTGGGTTGCCAATGACAGTGATGTAATCACTCATACTGGGCCAATGCCACAAGATGATGATGATGCTTTCTATCGTGACACCCCACACTTTGACATGTAATCGGAGATTAACCATGAAAGTGATCATAAACAAAACGTATCTTCACCCTGAATATGCTCCAGAGTGGGAGCGTCCAATGATTAGCAAGCTAATCGACCTCTGCCTTGAGGCTGGTGGCTCGGTAACGGTTCACGATAGTGAAGAATTCATCCTTGAGAAGTGCAGCGACAAATTGGAGATTATTACTAATCTCGCCACTTCCGGAGAAGACACTATCAGTGTCCATGATAAGGCTGGCGAGTGTTATGGCTGGTTTTTGCTGATTTACAACAATGGCTCCGAAGGAGACCCGATGATTGTAATTGCTGATCATTCAGACAATGAGGCATGCGGGGCAATTTGGAACAAATTAAACGATGAATTTGGAGAGTGATATGAGCAACAAACCTACGGTTTTGATCAACAAAGCGAAGCTTAACGGTTACAAGCGACTGATTGAGCTGAATGAGGACTTAGCCGAAGGCTATAAGTGGTTTATCGGGGCTGACCTGAGCACCCCTGAGGCTAAAGGACAGTTCGACTATGTCGATAACCTTGTGAAGCTGATCGATGAGATCACCCAGCTGGTGGACCAGATATGAAAAAGCTAAGCCTAAAGGCCGACAGAACACTGGTTTATATACATAAACTTAAACTGGAGCTACAAGATGCCCGGAGTGGTATGCAGCATGCTGGGAGCCGCAAGGAATATCTTCGATATTCAAAGTATGTCGACCAGCTGGACCGTGACATTGCTATAGCAAAGGAGAGATTGGACCGTGAAACAGCGTAATTTTGTCGCAAAACATGCCCGGATTAACCGGGCCTCTGTCCACAAGGACCGCAAGAGAGCTGCAAAGCAGATCCGCGGTCACAAGCACAAGCGCACCATGTCTTAAACTGATCTCTTGTATGTGTATTTTCTGTCTTTGAGCAAAGCGAAAAGACAGATAAATACACAAACAAGGAGCCGCCAAATGCCGATAGCAAATCCAAAACTGAGTAAAGCTGGCAAGATGCCATGCCGATCTTGGAGCCTTGAGGCTCTGACCACCTGCCCCGGATCCAAAGGATCTGATGGTGAGTTGGTCCCGGCCTGTCAGGGCTGTTACGCCACAACCGGTAACTACCGGTTTCCTAATGTGAAAGCTCCTCGGCTTCACAATCAGGATGATTGGCAGCACTCTGGCTGGGTCGATGCCATGTCAATGGAATTGGACAATGACCGGTATTTCCGGTGGTTTGACTCCGGTGACATGTATTCCCTGCCGCTAGCCAAAAAGATGCTAGCCGTGATGAAGAATACTCCGCACTGCAAGCACTGGTTACCAACCAGAATGGGTAAATTTGCCAAGTTTGCTGATGTAATCAGCCAGATGGAGGCGCTTGACAACGTAGTTGTACGGCACTCTTCGGATGGCATCAACGGTGAGGTCCTAAAGGACCGGGCAAACAGCTCAACCATCGTTCCTGATGCTTCCCACACTGTTGCTAAGGCAACGGCCTGCGAAGCATACGAGAGAGACGGAAAGTGTGGTCCTTGCAGAGCTTGCTGGGACAAAGATGTGCAGGTAATTGCCTACCCAGCACATGGCAAGAAAATGCTATCAATCATCGCTAAGGCAGCCTAAAGGCTGAAGGAGAACAACATGACATTTTGTCCACTATGTGACGGCTTCCCGGAATCCTTAGGGATTCTTGGGTGGACCGAGCACTACCGGTGTAACGACTGCGGCTACCAGTGGTCAGTGAGGCGCGATCCGAAGGATGGCACAACTGACGAAAAACAGCCTGACCTTTACGAGAGTTAGGGGTGTATTTAAAAACTTATGAACCGAAGGTGAATAAGTTTATTAAATACATCCCCTATAAGGAGAGACCGATGGGAAAAATTACAAGCGTAAATTATGACGGCAAGGTGATGGTGCTGGTTGATGAGTACGGCAAACCGGTCCACAAGGGCGATAAAGTTAAAAACTTTCGAGGCGAAATCGAAACCATCTGGGATGGTCAAGCGCCACACAAGCCGTCTTCGACTGGCAGAGTTTATGCCGGACCCCACAAAGCGGGAGTTTTTCCCGGTGCTTTCAACCTGAAATGGGAGTGATTGGAATGGGTATGCATCATGCAGAGGTCTTCGACCTCGACAACGGAGGATTTTTCACCACCATCCGGTTCGACACCATACCGGAGGTAATTAACAGGGCCCTATACCTCGCTGAAAGGAATTGCTATGGCCGGATCGAGATCCTCGTCTTCGACGACACTGATACCGTGGTTATGAGTTGTGAAACAACTAGGCCTGCAAGGGAGATCGGATAATGAAAAATTACAAAGCAAACATAGAAGTGACCGACTCGATTAGTGATGAATTTTCTGATCATGTCTTCAAGGGGGTCAGCTTTAGGCTGCAAAACAACGAGAAAAAAATAAACCAGCTGCTTGAGCTTAAGGCAAAGCTGGAAGCTTATAAGAGCTGCAGCCACGAAAATCTTGAGGCCTATTATGGGCCGGTCGAGGGCTACAAGAA
>Ga0208303_1001246_pt1 | contig 10109 bp, 6 predicted proteins | sample CB_VirMetaG_2_FD_184537 | JGI IMG/M metagenome (GOLD analysis project Ga0208303, IMG submission 184537) | Freshwater to marine saline gradient viral communities from Chesapeake Bay - CB_1504_2 Viral MetaG (SPAdes) (version 4) | ecosystem: Environmental > Aquatic > Marine > Coastal | place: USA... | reverse complement strand
ACTTACCTCCAATGAGCTTTGAATCAAATGAGGATAGCTTAGATGGATTTGACTTAGCAGAATTTGAACCAAGATAGGTGTTCAAAATATATGTTAATTTTGCAAAAATAAAATCTAATGGAATTAAAAGTAAGAGCCGTTGAGGCAGTAGAAGAAAAGTCTATTCAGGAAGTTGAAGAACAACTGCTTGAACAGCACGAACAAAAGTTTAGTGAAGAGACTATAGAAGAGGAAGCTCCTCAACAAGAAGAGCAACCGGAGTACATAGCACCTGAACTAAGTGAAGATGACGTTCTTTCATTTATTAAGAATAAGTATGGCAGAGATATTAACTCACTTGATGAGTTGACTGCAGTTAGAGAGTCTGAGGAGTTACCTGAAGATGTATCTGCATACTTTAAGTATAAAAAAGAAACAGGTCGAGGTATTGAGGATTTTGTTAAACTTAACAAGAACATTGATGACTTAGATTCTGATACGTTGCTAAAGGAATATTTCTTTGCTACTGAAGAAGGATTGGATGCTGAAGATATAGAGTCTATGATGGAAGACTTTATGATTGACGAAGAGTTCGATGAAGAATCAGATGTAAAGAAAAAGAAAATAGCACGAAAAAAGACTATTGCTAAAGCCAAAAAGTATTTTGAAGAGCAAAAGGAAAAGTACAGAGTTCCCCTTGAGTCAAGAGGGAGTTCTATTTCTGAAAGTGAAGCAGAAGAGATTCAGGCGTATAAACAATATATAGAGTCCGCAAAGACCTATGAGGAAGAATCAAACAGAAAGCGTGATTGGTTTCATAAAAAGACTGATGACGTATTCGGAAGTGAGTTCAAAGGTTTTGAGTTCACGCTTGACGATAAGAAGATTGTTTTCTCCCCAGGCGATGCAGCAGAGTTAAAGAAAATACAGTCAAATCCACAGTCCTTTATATCAAAGTACTTGGATGAGAGTGGTATGATTTCAGACGCTGTTGGATACCACAGGTCATTGTCTCTCGCAATGAATCCCGACAAGTTTGCTAAGTTCTTTTATGAGCAAGGTAAAGCAGAGGCTACTGACGATGTAATGCGTAAGACGAAAAACATTAATATGTCTGAACGCTCAACACCACAAGTAACTTCAAAGGGCGGGTTTCAAGTAAAATCTCTAAACGACACTTCGGGAAGAGGACTAAAAATAAAAAGTAAAAATTAAAAAATTAAAAAATCATGGCAGTTTTATCTACCCCGGGTTTTAACTTGCAGCCAAGTGCTGAGAAGGTAGCCCTTTCGACAAATTACATTACCAACTTTAACTTCTTGAATCAGTATCTTCCAGATACTTATGAGAAAGAGTTTGAAAGATATGGTAACCGCACAGTAGCTTCATTCTTAAGAATGGTAGGTGCTGAGATGCCTTCTAACTCTGACCTTATCAAATGGGCTGAACAAGGAAGACTACACACTAAATACGTTAACGTAACTACTGTAGATGCAGATGGTACAGCTAATCCAACTTTTACAGTAAATGATTCAGGTGTAACTAACATAGCTATCAGAATAGGTCAAACAGTTATGTTGAGTACTGGAGCTGTTAGCGTAAAAGCTATTGTTATTGCAACTCCTACATCAACTACTTTTCAAGTAGCTTGTTACGATTTAAATGGATTAGCAGGTTCTGGTTCTACTTATTCTGTATTTGTTTATGGTTCTGAGTTCAAAAAAGGAACTAATGGAATGGTAGGTTCTTTAGAAGCAGAAGATGTATTCTTTGAGAACAAACCAATCATCCTTAAAGATAAGTATGCAGTATCAGGTTCTGATATGGCACAAATCGGATGGGTAGAAGTTACTACTGAGAATGGTGCTAACGGATACTTGTGGTATCTTAAGTCTGAGCACGAAACTCGTCTACGTTTTGATGATTACTTAGAGACTGCAATGATTGAAGCTGTTCCTATGGACAACGTAGCTAATGCTGCTATTGCTGATGGTTCTGAAGGTATCTTCTATGTTGTTAACAACAGAGGAAACGTTTGGTCAGGTGGTAACCCAACTACTTTAGCTGAGTGGGATACAATTATCTCTCGTCTTGATAAACAAGGTTCTATCGAAGAAAATGTTATTTTCTTAAACAGAGCTTTTGGATTTGACGTAGATGATATGTTAGCAGCTCAAAACTCTTACGGTGCAGGTGGAACTTCTTATGGTCTATTTGACAACGATAAAGATATGGCTCTTAACTTAGGTTTCACAGGTTTCCGTAGAGGTTATGATTTCTACAAAACTGATTGGAAATACCTAAACGACCCTACAATGAGAGGTGGTCTTACTGGTACAGGTGCAGTTAACGGATTATTAGTTCCAGCTGGTTCTACTTCTGTTTATGACCAAGTACTTGGTAAAAACGCTAAACGTCCTTTCTTACACGTTAGATATCGTGCTTCTGAAACTGAAGACAGACGATACAAAACTTGGATTACAGGTTCTGCAGGCGGAGCACAAAACAGCGACCTTGATGCAATGGAAGTTCAATTCCTTTCTGAAAGAGCTGTATGTACTTTAGGTGCTAACAACTTCTTTATCTTTAAAGATTAAGGAATATTAATTATAGGGGTGTACATTTGTGCACCCCTTATTTTAAATTATTAAATTAAATCAAATGAAAAATAAAACAATACCAACTGATAAGCACTACAAGCTAAAATCAAAAGAGACTCCATTGGCATTTATGTTGCCAACAAAAAATTCTTCAAGATATCCATTGATGTATTTTGATGAAGAACAAAACATAAACAGAGCATTAAGATATGCTAGAAACCAAAAATCACCATTTGAAGATGAGCAAGATGGCAATGCCATACTAGAGCCAATCATATTTGAAGATGGTTTTTTAAGTGTTCCAAAAAATAATCCTGTGCTTCAAGAGTTCTTACATTATCATCCCATGAATGGCTTACATTTTGAGGAGATAAATAACGAGAAAGATGCACAAGAAGATGTTGAGGTGTTAAACCTAGAGGTTGATGCTTTAATAGAAGCTAGACAACTTACCCTTGAGCAGATTGAGAATGTTGCTCGTGTGTTATTTAATGTTGACCCATCTAAGATATCTACAGCTGAATTAAAAAGAGATATATTAATATTTGCCAAGAGAGAGCCAAGAGAGTTCTTGCAGGTAATAAAAGACCCATCTCTACAGCTTCAAGGAACTATTCAATTATTCTTTGATAAAAATCTATTAACTTTTAGAAAGAACAAAAAAGAGGTGTGGTATAATACCTCTTCAAATAAAACAAGAATGCTTACAGTGCCATTTAACGCAGAGGCTATGGATACTGTTACATCATTCCTACAGAGTGATGAAGGTATAGATTCACTAGTTATGCTTGAGAAGCTTCTAGAAGAATAAGGTTTTTTTTTGTATTATATTTGCAAAATAATTATTAAAAATATGAAAAAGTACTTATCATTTATCACTTCAGCAGGAACAGAATATATTTCTACTGATTCAATTATTTATGTAGAATTAGCTTTAGCTACTTCAATTGTTTTACATACAATAGCACAAGATGTGACGCTAACAGGAACAGGTTTTACTCAAGTATTTGTTGACGAAATTTACGAAGCTTTATTTAAAGCTGCTGAAACTAGTTGGACAGATGTTGTATCTGAGGTTAAAATACCTGTAGGTGCAGCTGTTACATCAATTGATGTTGCTTAATTAGAGTAATCTAACAATTAATTTAAGAACCTCTTCTAAATGGAAGGGGTTCTTTTTTTTTATTATCTTTGTGAAAAAGTTTAGGATGATAAACTCAGTACGAAATACAGTATTTTCGGTTCTCAACAAGAACAACTATGGATATATATCTCCGCAGGATTTTAACTTATTTGCCAAGCAAGCACAGTTAGAAATCTTTGAGAATTATTTCTATAATTACAATACTCAAATAAATAAAGAGAATGCCAGAGTATCTGGCTCAGGATACGCAGATTTAACTAAGACAATAGAAGAGGGGATTGACGTATTTTCTGTAACTAATCCTTTAAGCCTTAGCAATACACCACCAACAATAAGCAATGTATACCAGCTACCATCCCTAACTACAACAGGAGATGATTACTACTTAATAAATAAAGTACTTATATATGATAGTTTTATTGCAAGTGGCACAACTACAAATGTTGGAGTGACTGAAATAGAACTAATAGATGCAAATGCTAATTTCATAACAGATGGAGTTTATGCTGGTGATGTTATTGGATTAGTTAGTGATGGCATTACACAGTATGTAACCATTACATTAGTTAACTCTGAGACATCTTTATTTACTACAGAGAGTGAAGTCACAGCTACACCATTTAATTCTAATGGCATAAGCTACAGTATATACAGAGACTCTCTACAGGAGGCTGAAAAGGTTTCTCACAGTAAGATTACTATGCTTAATAACTCATTACTCACTAAGCCAAATCTTACATTTCCTGCGTATACACAGGAAGGAGCTATATTAAAAGCGTTTCCAAATAGTGTAAACAAAATAGGACAGGTTTTATCTCAGTACATAAGATACCCTAAAGACCCTAAGTGGACTTATAAAAGTCTTTTAAGCGGAGAGCCTGTGTTTGACCAGTCACAACCTGATTATCAAGACTTTGAGTTGCCTATAGATGATGAGACATCATTAATAATAAAAATACTCCAATACTCTGGTGTACAAATAAGAGAGGCTGATGTAGTTCAGTTTGCTAATATAGAAGAACAAAAAGAAACTGCAGCAACACAATAATGGCATATATATCACAATATAAATATTACGCAAATGAGGGGGCAACTCCTGAAGATGAAAACTGGGGTTCATATCAATATGTGAGTCTTTATGATATCGTTAACAACTTTATGTTGATGTATAGCGGCAATCATTCATTAGTAAATAATGAGGAGAGATATAAGATTTTGTTCCATGCAAAGAGAGGTGTACAAGAGCTAAACTACGATGCATTTAAAGAGATAAAAGTACTACAGCTTTCTGTAGGAGATAATCTAAGATACATTCTTCCATCTGACTATGTTAATTGGGTTAGAGTAAGTTTATATAAAGATGGCGTTCTTAGACCACTTACAGAGAACATACAAACAAATTCATCTGCAGAGTATCTTCAAGACAATACAGGTAGAATACTATTTGATATAGATGGCAACATACTTAAGCCTGAGTTTTCTGACATAGATTATGATAGAATAACAGGGCAGACTAAAAGTATATACTTAAATGGTAATAGCCAGTTTGATGGTGTAGCTGGATATAACTACAATGGGGATTGGTATTTTGATTATGCAGTAGGACCTAGATTTGGTCTTAATACTGAAACAGCTAACTTTAATCCAACATTTGTTATAGATAAAAAGACAGGTGTAATTAACTTCAGCTCAGATATGGCGAATGAGTCTTGTGTTCTTGAGTATGTGTCTGATGGTATGGAGGGTGGAGATGACTCTAAGATTACAGTAAACAAATTATTTGAAGACTATATATACGCTCACATTGAATACTCCTTGCTTAACAGTAAACTAAATGTGCAAGAGTATGTTGTAAGAAGAGCACAGAAAAGAAAAACTGCTTTGCTTAGAAATGCTAGAATAAGAATAAGCAATATCCATCCTGGAAGATTGTTAATGAATATGCGAGGAAAAGATAAGTGGTTGAAATAATATGGCGAATATTACAAGAAGTTTTATAAAAGGGAAGATGAACAAGTCCGTTGATGAACGGCTTGTACCTGATGGTGAATACATAAACGCAGTCAATGTCAGAATGGGTTCTACTGAGAACTCTGAGATTGGCGTTATTGAGAACACTAAGGGTAATGTTTCTCTAACCAAATTAGCATACAATGGTCTTGACTTAAGTAGCTCTGCTAGAACTATAGGAGCTTTCCAAGATGGAGCAAATGAGACTATCTATTGGTTTGTACACGATGAAAACTTTGCTACTAGCCCTACCGATAAAATAGATTTAATAGTATCGTACAATACTAAGTCTGATATCATAAACTACCACGTTATTAGTATGAGTGATGGAGGGTCTTTGAATACCACTCTAAACTTCAACCCTAAGTATTTAATTACCGGGGTTGATAAAGTAAATGATTTGTTATTCTTTACAGATAACTATAATGCACCTAGATGTATAAATGTAGGAAACTCTTATGCTAACCCTAATGTATCTGGAGTAGATTACGATGGCGACCCAACTTTACTGGAAGAAAGGCTGCTTGTTATAAAAAGACCACCGCTATACGCACCTACTATTGAATTAGTAAATATCCCCGAATCTCAAGATAAGTTTTTAGAGGATAGGTATATATGTTTTGCATATAGATACAGATACGAGAACGGTGAGTACTCGGCAACATCTCCATTCTCAGACCCTGCATTTGCACCTAAATTATTTGATTTTAGTGCAAACAGCTTTTTAAATGAAGGCATGGTGAATAGCTTTAATGCAGTTAATGTATCTTATAACACAGGAGGTCCTTTAGTTAAAAGCATTGATTTGTTATTTAAAGAAGCTCATAGTAGTGTAATAAAAGTCATGGAAAAGGTAAATAAAGAAGATAGCGGACTTGGAGACAATGCCACTACAACTTTCTTATTTAGCAATAGTAATATATTCACTATACTTCCTGACTCTGAGATATTAAGACTGTACGATAATGTCCCTAGATTTGCTTTAGCTCAAACTATTATGGGCAATAGAGTTATCTACGGCAATTACATAGATGGGTATGATTTAGAGCGAGATGGGACTCCTACTCAGATAGAATACGGAGTAAGTTTAATAAGCGAAGCTCCATTTGGTGTAACTGAAACAGGATATGAAGCACCTGTAACTTATAATATAGTATCAAGAGGCATTACAAGAACTCAAGATAGTTTTGGATTAGTCAATCTAAGTACATTTGTTAATGATTTAAAAAAAGGCTCTGTATTAACTTTTGAAATAAGCTTTACACATAGCAGTTTTGCAGGTCCAGTAACGCCTTCGTCTCAAAATTTATCAATAGATATTTCATTTCCTTTTACTTTAATTAAAGATTATGCAAGTGTATATGAATTAGCTACTAGTGATGAATTTAGAAATTCAGTAGGTGTAAATAGTCCAAGAAACATATTAGATGTATACTCTCCAACAGGAGATGACTCTTGTAAGGGCAATACGTTTACAGATGAGTTTAATTGTAATGTAACTAATGCTTTAACATCTACTACTCCAAGCGGTTCTGTAAAGAAATTTGCTAGTGCTGTAAGTGGAGCTCCTTTAGTTGGAAATACAGCTTATGAAGATAATGAGGCTATAGCAATATTCGCATACCCGTCTGGTATATTAAAAGACACCATAGGGTTTGGGTTACCTTATATGAGATTTGTAGATGATTTAGCTGATGGTGCTAATACTACAAATGATGTGTATGAGTTTTATGATGTAACATCTGTTTTTGCAACATTACAGCTTACTGATTCTTTAGGTAGCCTACATAGCAATAGAGGGTATGAAATAGGGATGGTATATATGGACGAATATGGTCGTTCAAGTACAGCAGTTGTTAGTGAGAACAATTCACTAAGCGTGCCTTGTAGTGCATCTGACACTAAAAATAATATACAAGTAGCTATACCTCCACGACAGATAGCTCCTAAGTGGGCTACTCATTATAAGTTTGTAATTAAGCCTGATGAAGAAAACTATGATGTTATATACAGTAGTATATATTACCAATCTCTAAAAGACCAAATGGCGTATTTCCTTTTAGAAGGGGAAAATTCAAGAAAAGTTGAAGAAGGAGATAGATTACTAGTAAAAAAAGACTCTTCAGGAGCAATAGGTAGCTGTGTCTATGCTACAGTCCTTGAAAAAGATACGTATGCTTCTGAGGATATAGTTGAAGGGAGCGTGGCAGGTACTTATATGAAAATAAATCCAAACAATCTAAATATAATAGAGGGTGAAGATACATATAGACCTTCTTCTAATTTTAGAGAAAGTGAAAGCGATTGTGGGCTTCTTATAGGTATTACCCTAGGCACTACTGATAATCCGTATGTAGATTTAGATATGCCCGCTGGTTCTACTATAGATATTAAAATACAAATCGATAGAAAAGGCTCTTTAACAAACTGCCCAGCAAGAGATTATAGCTTAAAAACTACATTGACAGCGAATAAGTATTATGCTAATGTGTATGATTTTTTAGTTGCATCAAATTTTCAAGAAATTTTAGATACAGGCACTGGAAATGTAAAATATAATTGGATTGGTAAAAATATTAACACCGCTTGTGAAAACAATGAGGCTTTTGTTTGGTATAAAGAAGGAGACGGAGCTACAACCGAAAGTATAATATACTTTAACAACATTAAAGCTTGTGGTTATACGAAAAATAAAGTTTCTAAAATACAAGTAGACTTTAACATAAGAAGAATAGATACAGTTGTAATATTTGAAACTGAACCTCAAGATGCTTTGCCTAATGTATGGTTTGAGTCTGCAAACACTTATGCAATTGATTCAAATGGATATCACGAAGGAAGTTATGGTGTATATCAAACATCAACAACGCCTGCTATAATTAATACTGATTTCTATAATTGTTTTTCATTTGGTAATGGTGCAGAGAGTTACAAGATACGTGACTCTATAGTTGGCAAAACATTTAATCTTGGAAATAGGATATTTAGTACAAGCGAGAAGGAATATAGAGAGGCTCATAGATTTGCAGACTTGACCTATAGTGGCATATACAATGAAGAGAATAACGTAAATAAACTAAACGAGTTTAACTTAGGTCTTCTTAACTTTAAGTCATTAGAAAAGTCATTTGGTCCTGTTCAAAAGCTTTTTGGTCGAGAGACTGACATACTTACCCTACAGGAAGATAAGATATCATACGTACTACAAGCAAAAGACATCCTGTCGGATGCAGGCGGAGGTAGTGCTTTGGTAGCAGTGCCCGAAGTATTAGGCAAGCAAATCGCTAGAGTTGAGCAGTATGGTATATCTAATAACCCTGAGAGCTTTGTTCAATGGGGTGCTGACAAATACTTTACAGATGCTAAACGTGGAGCTGTGATACAGCTTAAAGGAAGCGGAGGTCAGAGTGAGCAGTTATCTGTGGTATCTGAGTTCGGTATGCGTACTTGGTTTAGAGACTTGTTTAATGAATCATTTAACACTCAGAAGTTAGGTGGGTTTGACCCATATATGGACGAGTATGTACTTACATCTAACGATATACTTAAACCAATTCCTACAGAGTGTATAGATTGCGGAACATCTATAGGGAATATAGTAGTTACCGAACTTACGCCATATAGTTTCTGTGTTAATGTAGGAGCATTAGTTGGAGACATAGAAGTAAGCTACACTATTAGACCTGACCTTGTTGTACCGCCTAAACAGTTTTTTGTAGCTTACACTTATAATGACATTGGATATGAATATGCAAGTGCCAATCCTCCAGTATCTGATTCGTTTATAATCAACAAAAACTCAGTATCTGCTCAGACTATTTATTTTACAATAAGTAATGGTTCTGCGTTTGATGAGACTCGCATAGAGAGTTTAACAGTAGGATGTCCTCAAGCTGATTTGATAACAATAGTTCCTATTAGCTTAACAAGTAATGCGGATAGCGGCAAGTACATACATAGTGAGTATAGTTGGACTGATGGCTCGTTTGTCTCTCCATTACACTCAAGGTTAGTTGAGTTTGCAAGTGACGCTATATCTAATCCTATAACATCTGACTATGCATTAATAGAAGGCAGACAAGGTGCTGGTATTATACCATCTGATACAGCCACTGTTACTATAGCTTCTAATAAAATAAACTTTGATAACTTTGTATTTAATGATACAGTAAATAACTTTAGATACTTTAGAAGTAATACTCTTTATCCTGATACAGATGCAGGTATGTTAGATTTATTAGATGAAGCTATAATAGCTACTCCAATACTGAATACAGGCACTAATAAATATTACGCTAACTTTGCAATGCCTTCAACAGGAGATTACTTATATCTTATTTGGGATTATAGAATATCTACAGAAACTGACCTATGTT
>Ga0208303_1001245_pt1 | contig 10126 bp, 25 predicted proteins | sample CB_VirMetaG_2_FD_184537 | JGI IMG/M metagenome (GOLD analysis project Ga0208303, IMG submission 184537) | Freshwater to marine saline gradient viral communities from Chesapeake Bay - CB_1504_2 Viral MetaG (SPAdes) (version 4) | ecosystem: Environmental > Aquatic > Marine > Coastal | place: USA... | reverse complement strand
TATATCCTTGCCGCTTTGGTCTGCATCTTGATATTTCTTCTTTAATGCCGCCCAATATTTTTTGTATTCATCATCCGTGTTTACTTTTGGTATTCTAACTAAGGCTTTTAGCCCGTTCTCACCACTTGGCGACATGAAGACAGAATACACACATTCATCGCCTTCAAGGGCGGCCCGTATAATTTTGGGTTCTTTTAATCCGTCAAAGTCTAATATGCACAGTCCAGTTCCCTGTATAATACCCTCCTTATTCCGTTGGGATAGCTCCGCCCCAAAACAAATAATAGGTAGCTTACGCTTTTCCGTTTTGTATTGCTCTGGTGGTAGTGTTCGTAGCCTCTCAATAAAATCTTTTTGCTTACCGCCAGTTTGTATGAGGTTAAGCACAGTTTTTACATCCTGATATTGCGGATTGTCTGTGTTTGTTAGGCTTGGGAATATTGTTACTTTCATTATTAATTAAATAATTTATTATAGATAGCTTCATCACCAGACGGTAAATTTCCAAATTTTTCCACCTTATTTATATTTTCTTTTTCTTTATATGTACTTTGTATAGATATGTCCTTTTTAGTTGTATCGTTTACCGTTGACGGGTCAACCGTTGACGGGTTTTGATACATCGGTGAGATTTCAGCAACACCGTTACAAGGACGGTCATATACCATATAATTTCTGCCAATAAACATTCCGTTTTCCCTTACCATCTCAAGAGGAGCGAAATATCCATTATCTTCCAGCTCTTTAAACATTCTTTTTAATTTCTCCCGACCAATTTTATATTCTTTAATAATCCAAGACTTATGAATTATCCAATCATCAGGTAAAGACAATAGCATTAACAACAGCCCCTTAGCCTCAAAACTCATGTTCTTATTTTGAGCCACAAGATTATGTGTAATTAAGAAGTCCTTCTTTAATTTATTTTTAGTCCGCTTAACAAATCCTGATTTTTCCATATTATTTGGTTGTATTAGTAAATAAAAACCCCCGATAATTAGTGGACTTGCGAGGCACTTTTATCGAGGGTCTTAAATCTTTCCGAAGAAAGCCAAGAAATACTTTAAAGGTTTCGCAAGTCCTTTATACCGATTGGAACTACAAATATACAACTATTCTTTAAACTATCGAACAAAATACTTTAGTTCCAAAGCTCATTCTTACAGCTAACAAGCATATTTAATAAAAAAGCCATAAACAACAGCACTACGGCAAAATAAATTCTCAATTTAATCTTCTTTTCTCTTTTCATAATTCATTCTTTTTCGTTAAACATTGTATTAACCATCCCATTCCTAAAAACAATATTATATGCCACCAAAAGCTGATAAAGAATACAATTAATAGGGCGAATGTAACAGCCCCCGCAAGGGCTAATAAAAACATTTCAAATAGATTCATTTTCTATACCTCCCTAAATACTTATCATAAATATACTTTCCTTTCATTTTCTTTATACTCCCCTCGAATGTATCAGCGAAAAATAATCCCGCCACAATCAAGAAGGCAAACAAAGCTAAACAGAATATAAACCCTACAAAAACACTCATATCATAAATTATTAAAAAAGTTACACATTGCTAATATTCTCATTTCATACGCAGAAAGACAAGCGTTTTCATATTTCCACTCCAATCTTTCTATGTCATCTTTGATTTTAAGCCTCTCACGCCATTTCTTAACGTCTTTCTCGTTCATGTGGTGTAAGACATCCAATTTCTCTTCAACGGGGCTGTCAGACGTTATTTCAACGCCAAGTCCTTCTAAGCCTCCTTCGGCTTCTATTAAATCTATCATCATTGTTTAAAAATCTTTTTATACCCCCAAATGAGGTAGTTATTCATTGACTTGTAATTCTCGAACCTTTGAATTGTCTTTAAGGAAACTCCGAGTAATTCACTTATTTTTTCTTGGGACATTTTTGTCCTATTGCGTAAATATATGCACTCCTGAATTTCCATTAAAACATTAGCTTCGTATTCTGCTTTGTTAGTGTTTTGGGGTGTTTCAGTCATAGGACAATTTTGTCGTGTTGCTTACACATACGTTATAAACTATTAAAACGCTTTATGTGGTTTTCTATGTCTACATACACATCATTTACATTTGACATATCTGCAATTCCAGTATATTCGCAGAAGCTTTTTAACAGTTCACGTTGTTTTATAACATCACCTAAAACGCTATTTTTATTTACTTGCTCCTCAAGTTCTGAAATATACCTAAGTACACTTATTGGCACCTGTTTATAATCCTCTTCTGCGTTTGCTTTCCAGTAGTTTAAATCTTTTTCTGTTCTCATTATCTTTTGTTGTTTAGTGGTTACTTAATCGTAAATAAAACCAGTCGTTTAGCTGTGGGCGTTGTGCTCAATACTACAAGTCGAGCGACAACTGGTCTCTTTTCCAATTCCTTCCATATTTTCGGTTTTGTATGTGATGCTGTAAGTCGTGACCTAAGTGGCATTTTTGACAAAGAGCCTTTAGGTTATCAAAACGGTTGTTTGTCTTGTCATGGTCAACATGGGCAACTGTAAGCACTACCTTGCTACCTGTTTTAGGATGTGGCTGATAGTTTTCAGCACCGCACCACTCACATTTGTTTTCAGCCCTGTTAAATCGTATCAATCGGCTTATAAGAGACCATTTTGGGTGATATTCTGAATAATCTATTGGCATAATTTTAAAGTTTTGTTCATTGAATCCGTATTGAGCACAACACACGCTAAAAAGCCATACAAGTACAGGCGTTTAGCTACATCGTTATGTGCAATGCTACTAATCGCTTAACCGTTGTTTAGTTATTTCTATTGCCTTTTCGCTTATATCGCAACCAATAAAGTTTCTATTCAAATCTTTACAAACTTCTGCAGTAGTGCCACTACCTAAATAATAATCGGCTACAACATCACCTTCATTACTTGAAGCCAAAACAAAACGTTTAATTAGCTCTTTTGGTTTTTGGGTAGGATAACCAGTTCGTTCTGAATTTCTACAAGACAACATATTTACCTCTACAAAATCACGAGCTTCAACTTTCCTTACAGCAACATTTTTAGAATCACAAAAATCACAATTATCATAATATCCACCAAGCTCTTTTTCAAATTTTACTCTGCCTTTCATTTTTGGTAAATATGATTTATCAAACTGTTGATTAAAAACATACTCTTTGGATTTTGTATAAAATAATATAATGTCATGATTTTTTGTAAAATTTTTTTTAGCTCTGCCACCAGAACGATATAACCACACAATTTCGTTTTGGAAGTTATCATACCCAAAAACCTTATCCATTAAAATCCGCATCCAATGGTTAATTCTCGTATCCATTTGCAAGTAAATAGAACCGTTTTGTTTTAGCACTCGTTTCATTTCGATAAGTCGTGTTAGGTAGTGGCTTTCAATTACATCACGTTTTGGTTTTAAGTCTTGGTATTCGCCAAAGTTTCTGCCAGTTCCATAGAGTATATCGCTATAAATTAAGTCTACACTTTCGTTTGGTTGCGATTTAAGTAACTGCATATTATCAACGCACTGCACATAACAATGGCTATAATTAATAGCAGGTTCAGTGCTTAACATTGCTTCGTTTATTTTTATTTTAGTCATTTCTTATTCTAAAGTTTTAGTTTATAAATCTGCTACTAATCATAGCCCAGTACGTTACCTACAAGTGCTTACTTCTGTGTTCCAAATAAAGTTTGTGCTTGCAAGTCTTTTTCTTTTCTTTTTTCTTCCCACGCTTTTTTAATACGTTCTTCAATGATATTACAGTATTCATTTGATATTTCGCTACCAATCCAATTACGGTTGTTTAAAATGCTCATTTTAGCAACAGTACCACTTCCCATAAAGCAATCATAAATCAAATCATTTTCATTACTCCAAGTTAATATATGCTTTTCGCTTAAACTTTCAGGAAACATTGCAGGGTGTTTGTATGCTTCTTTATCTTTAGTGGTTCTCATATAACCTGTATCTTCAAGCCAAACGTTATCCATTATCCTTTCTTTGTTCCCTTCTGATGTAAATGATGTGGTAGTTCCATCTTTGTTTCTTTGTGTAGATTTACGTTTCTTATTGCCACTTTCGCATTTTAGCAAATTTGTGGTTTTTGGTTTTCCTTTACTAAAAACGAACATATACTCAAATTGCTGATAGTATCTATTTGTAGGCGGAAATGGATAACTATTTTTTTGATATATCATTGTATCGTGCAGGTTAAATCCTTGTTCCTTAAAGTACAATGCTTGCTTAAAACTTGTGCCACTTTCAGAACCATCTATCACAGAATCAGCAACTACCCAAACCAAAACACCTTGTTCCTTAGTAACCCTATAAAGTTCCTTAGCGATTTCTTCAAACGGAAATGAATATCCATTATAGTCTCTTAATCCATCGTATGGTGGTGATGTTACTGTTAAATCCACAAAGCAATCAGGCATCCGTTTCATTGTTTCTAAATTGCTTTCATTGTAATTCCTGTTTATCTCAATCATATTTTTAATTTTTTCAAAATTATTTTTGCCATCGCTCAAAAAAGAAAATAAAAAGGTTTAGTTCTTCGATTTGAGTTTAGCGGTTAAAAATCGCACCAGTAGGTAACAATGTATATGCGCAATGCTTCCTATCGTCAGCACTTCGCATATACTCGTCCGTTAATCCCAATCTCTACCACCTTGCAATAAATACAAGGCGTATCCATCAATTTTTTCAACCTTAGTACCATAGTCAAAATCTCTATTATCATCAGGGCAAACACCTCCATAAACCTTTGGTATTACTTCACCTAAAAATTGATATTTGTTTCTTATTTCTTCTCCGTTATTCAGCATAAACCAATCGCCTTTTTTTAGGTCTTGTATTTCGCAAAATTTGTTTTTTATTTCAGTCATTTCAATATCCCCCATCTGTTGTGTCCCATCTTATTAAGACCACATTTATGTAATAGCCTATCCCATGCTCTTATACTAAATGGATGATATTCTCCATCCATCCACATTATCCACACCCCTTGTTCATCGCCGAAATTTGGGGTTTTATATTTTGTTCTCATTACATACATTGTTTTGCTGTATATAAACAGCTAGTAAATTTAATATTTTCTTTATTCCATTTTGGTTTTTGCGGGGATTTAATTGTTAAATCCCAATTCCAAATTCCGCTTTTTCGTGTAAGTCTAAAATATGTTTTCATGCCCTTAATATTGCTTCTTTAATCTCCCACTCTATTAATATATCATCCCACTGACGCTCGTTTAATATAAATTCCTCTGACACAATGGTAGCGTAAGTTTCGTAATCAATCCCAAATAAAAACTCCTTTGGATATACGGGGTATATGTATTTGTAAAACACACCATCTCCCAATTTTGTTAAATTAATTTTATCTCTCATAATTCTAAAAGTTTAAATCCTATTTCTGTTATTCGCTTTGCTTGAATTTATCTATATAAAACAACTCCATTATCATTATCAACCACTACAAAGAAATTTTGGTCATTCAGAAATTCTCTGTTTATGTGGCGGCATAAATATTCAGTAAAATAAAACATATCATTACTGTCCACTCTATTTACCGCGCTTTCCATTAATTCATGCCAACTCATTTCAAAGAAGTCATCTTCAATGTTTGAATCTATCTCTAATAAACTGTATCTCATAATTCAATCCTCCTTTTTAATTATTAGTTAATTTTAATACCTAGTTCCATCCTTTTCAAATTCGTACCCGTTACACCTCATCGTTTCGTCTACTTGTTCGTCGCTATTAAGCCAATCGTGCTCTTCTTCTAATGCTTTATATAATTCACTACACAAATCACCGTATTTGTCCATTACGAAATCCTCAAAATCCTCTTGAAATCCGCTAATCCAATCATTAAACGTCTCAGCAGCCCACCAACTAAAATTAGGCTCTAAATTTATATCATGTGAACAGCATCCACTATGGTAGTAATGTCCTCTATGTTTCCCCCTTCCAGTCACATATCCTTGCGTTTTCAACCAATTCTTACGCATTGGGGATAAGTTTAACCCGTCTACAAATTCATGGAATAATTTTTCATCTATTTCGCTATATTCAAACATAGCACCATCGCCCTGCGACCAAAAGCCACTGAAATATATTTTGTCTATTTCAAAACCCGCTTCTTTTATCAATTCCATTTGGTGTTCATACACTCCATCGTACCACTCGTAATCCAACCCTCCATCACGCCACCAATCTCTAGCTTTTTCCTTTGCCTCATCCGACAATTCATCGAATAAGAATAGTTCTTTTGCAATTGTTTCTGTTCTCATAATTCCTTTGTTTTAATTTCCGCCCATCCAAAGAGAGGATAAGACGGGTTAATAAATAAACTCCATTTTAATTCCGTTAGCCTCAAACATTTCTTTTAAATACTTCTTACTAACTCTCTTTGCTTTATTGTCCCAGAAGTGATATATCTTAAAATATCCCTCGTGAGTTTCGAGTTCTTCAATAACATTATTTAAGTGGTGTAAGTTGCAAAACACTTGTTTACCCACGCTTGTAACCACTTGAAAAACTCTTTGCCCGTTGTCTAATTCTATTTTCATAACACTCTATTTTTAATATGTAATTCTAATATTCTAATTTGCTCCTTTGCAATTTCCAATTCCTTAGGCTCTAAATGATGTCCTCTCATTAAAGCAATAATTATCTTTTCTTGTTTTGTTAGGTCTTTCATAATTCTCTCTTTAAACAGTTTTCTTTTTTGTTGTGTCGGGCGATTATTCCGTATTTGTCGTAAGCGTTCCAATACCCTTGATTCCCGTCCATAGCCTTAAATACTTTACCCTCTTTGCGTAGTACATCATAAGCAACGTGTTTATAGTGGTCTCCATACCCATATTGCATAGGTATTTTATATATCTCAGCGTTTGGCATACCATAATTTAGCACTACTTCGGCAGAAAAATAGCTATTCCCGTTTACTTTATCGAACCATTCTTTTGCGTTTACGTCAACTGTTTTAATATCTCTTGTTTTCATAATCTTATTTATTTGTTTATTGTTTCTTTAAAATTAGGGGCAATTCCTAAATCAACCACATGAACCCTTAAACGGTCATAATTATTAATTTCCGCCCACTGTTTACCCTTTTTTAATAGCTCCTCTTTATTGGTGTATCCCCTACATTGGTAGAGTATTTCTTCCATGTAATCAGGTTCACCAATTTTGCAGCCATAGAGTAAAGTCTCTTTTTGATGTTCTCCAAACATAACTTTTCTTTTTTAATTTCCCGCCAAACATAGAGGATATAAACCAAACAGCCTCATTATATTGGACGAAATACATTTTTAATCGTTTAATTCACTTTCTAAATCAATTTCATTCACTTGCCAAATATTCAAAAGGATGTGATTATTCCATAATTGCTTACGGCCCTCTCTCCATTCTTTAGCTTCTTTGCCCTCAAAGTCAACTTCACTATTATCAACATCTACCAAAGTATCCCAATGCAATCCATTTTCATCCATAAAGCAATGTTTAAAGTCAAAAGCATAGTTCAATTCCTGAAAGTATTTCTCAATGGCATCCTTTACATTTTCCGCGATAATCTCGGAGGATAAAGTGTATCCATGCACATGTTTACCCTCACCGTTTTCGTAGCTATCTACGTTGACATCGTGCCAACTTTTAATCTTGTAAGTATTCATAATTTAAGTATTTGAATGAGACATCATACATAACAGCCAATTTAACGGCAATATGAATGAGATTTCATTTGTTTTAATAGTTTATTTAATTTCCCTCCACTTACCATCAACTCTATACGCAACTTCCCGCGCAATATATCCACCGTTATACCTTACCGTAACGGTTGAAAAACCATTTTTGGTGGCAAACATTTTTGCCCCTCGTAAAGTTTTTGAAACATCAACGTGTACATCATTAAGTAATACACCATAAATATTATTCATAATTTCTAAGTTTTTAATTTCCGCGCCTAAAAAGAGAATCGAACTCTAATGAACAGCTTATTACTATTCAATCAAACCAGATTAAGGCAAAATAAAAGCAGTTTTACATCATGCTTTAGGATGAACCCTTATGAGTTTAATATTCAAATCCACCTACTTCATCGCAAAGCATGAGAAAATCATCCTTAGAACAAAATAGTTGCCCGTTGTCGTTTGCTTCTCTTTCTATGTCTTCGTCATAGTCTTTACCTTCAATAGTACCGAAAGACCCGACATTAAAAGTGTGACATTCTAATAAAATAAAGTCACCATCAGAAGCTATGGCATCTTGAACATCTTCATAATTTATGGTTTGAAGTACTTCTTTTAAGTTTTCCTTTGTTATCATAACAATTTAATTTTAAAATTAGGCCCAAATATGAGCGAATTTGTTTGTGTATTCAAGATTCAATTTAAATACCTTCTCAATGGTTTTTTGGCTCTTCTTTGCCGCAAAACTACCAAATTGAGCAATCTCAAAACTTACTTCAGCATCATCCTCAATGGCCGTTATTTTTACGCTTAAAGGCTGACTCATTTTGACCCTTGCACCTTGCAAGCCTTTAACGCCTAACTTTTGTAAGTTATTAATGTGTTTGATAGTATCCTTTGTAAAATCTGCCATTTTAGATGCTAAATTCTCTAAATCTTCAACCCTTATAGCGTTTGCAATGGCTTCAAAAGTTTTTGTTCCTTTAGTGTTTGTTTGTGTTAATTCAATTTTAAAAGTTTTCATAATAATATAATTTTAAGAGTTTGAGCAACTAAACAATAAATTGTTTGTCCTAAACCTTTGCCAATTCGCGGCAAAGACCAAAGGGCATAACCTTTTGCACTCTTATAATTTAACATCTATCTAAAGACGGCCATTAAGCAGGCTCACTTAATTAATACAGAACAATATTAAAGGGTATTGTTATCCCTTGCAAATTTTATCGACGAACAACCACTTTCTTCGATGAACGTCTTTTTTTGTTCTTCAATCTTTTGGCCTCACAAATTAATACTTCTTTTTGCTTGCATTCTAACCATAAAGCATCATCATCCATCTTTTTAGCTATTCGCTCTGTGGCCTGATGTTTAGCATTAAAGCCGTTCTTCTTTTTATGCCCAGTCTTTTTAATTTTTGCGGAACACTCAAGGGAACTATCACTTGTTAATACTTTAAATTGTTTTATGTATGTGTATTGCTTCATAGTGTTTCAATTTGATAGGACAATATTAAAAAGCCTTTTTGAGATGACCAAACAAAATTTAATATTTTTTAAAAATTAACATTTTTTAATTTTTAAGTTGTTGAATGTCAGTGAGTTAATAAATTAGTTAACATGGTAACTAATATCAATATGTCTTGTATCCCTTGTAAATGGGGCCATTTTGGTAATTTAATAATAATAGGGAACTATGGAAACGTTTTGGGGTATTATTCGTTTCCTGTACCCATAAACACAAAATAAACATTCTTACCTTTGTAGCCACAAAATAAAATATTATGAGTAAAGATGTAACAGTTAGGTTTAGATGTAGCCACAAAGAAAGCGAACAACTCAAAAATGTAGCTACAAATGAGGGGTTAAGTATTTCGGCTTATATCCTGAGCAGGTTATTTGTAGCCACAAATGAGAAAAATGAGAATGTGACACAAAACAAAATAGAACCAATTAAGGCCGCCAAAACAAAGAAGATAAGCAAACCTACTGAAGAACCAAAGCAAACGGTTAAAACGGCTTTAAATAAGCCACAAAAAACAAAGGGTATTTATTCAAACGAACGCAGGCAAAGCGCAAAGAATAGCCAAAATAGAGTGGTGCTAAAGTTTTGAGCAAAAAAAAAGGCCCGCCAAACTTAATTAACGGGCCTGAATTGTTTTCTGTTTGCCTCTTGTTATTCGGGCGAATTATTGTACAAAAATGGCACTTTACTACCGTCTAACCTAACCAAATTAACGGTGAATTTATCGACCGTTTCTAGGTATTTTAATGCTTGGTTCCTCCAGTCCCAAAACAACTCTAAAAAATTACATCCGTTTGTGCAACTTGCTCCAGCGTTTTCGGCTATATGTAGCCAATATGCTCCAGCTCCAGCTTCATACATTATCCTTCCGATTGTTCTCAAGTTGTTATAACTAGGCTTTAAT
>Ga0208303_1001244_pt1 | contig 10131 bp, 9 predicted proteins | sample CB_VirMetaG_2_FD_184537 | JGI IMG/M metagenome (GOLD analysis project Ga0208303, IMG submission 184537) | Freshwater to marine saline gradient viral communities from Chesapeake Bay - CB_1504_2 Viral MetaG (SPAdes) (version 4) | ecosystem: Environmental > Aquatic > Marine > Coastal | place: USA... | reverse complement strand
CCTGAATTTGTAGAAGCTTGCTATAATAATTTATCTACAATTCATGGGATTCAATATCCAACGTTAACTTATACTAAAGAAGAACACTCAAAATTAAGATACAAATTTAAAAATTCTGAAAAAATTGAGAAAAATTACTCCCAAACATATCAGGACTTATTTATATTAAGTATGTTAGATGGAAAAGAAAAAGGCACTTATGTTGAAATAGGAGCAGCTGATCCTTTCCATAATAGTAATACAGCTTTATTAGAAAAAGAATTTAACTGGACAGGGGTATCATTAGAAATCAATGAAGAAGAAGTAAATAAATTTAACTCTCAACGTTCTAACGTGTGCCTTTTACAAGATGCTACAGTTGTCAACTATGAAGAGTTATTTGTTAATAACAACTTTAGTGAGGTTATAGATTACCTTCAAGTTGATTGTGAACCGGCTGAAATAACATTTAAAGCGTTACTTTCAATTCCTTTTGATAAATATAAATTTAGAGTAATCACCTTTGAACATGATTATTATTTAAATCATTCTTTAGATTATAGAAATCTTTCTAGAAAATTCTTAGAAGCTCATGGTTATAAAAGAGTAGTAGGAGATATAGCTCCTGACTCAAATAGTACATTTGAAGACTGGTGGATACATCCTGAATTAGTAGATTCTGAAATTTTTACAGCAATGGTAGATTATTCTGAAAAAATTAAAAGAGCAGATCATTATATATTAAATGGCTAATCAAGATTGGAAAATAACACCCTATGCTACTATGGAGATTACAACTAATCTACCTAAAAAAGGCTGTGTTGTTGATTGCATTTTTTGTCCTCAAAGAACTTTAGTTAAAAATTATAATGGAACCCGTCATTTATCTTTAGATGACTTTAAAAGAGCAATAGATAAAATCCCAACAGAAGTTAGAATTACTTTTGCTGGTTTTACTGAGCCTTGGACTAATAGGCATTGTACTGATATGTTACTTTACGCTTATGAAAAAGGACATAGAATAGCAGCATTTACTACAGCTGTAGGAATGACAGTAGATGATGTAGAAAGACTTAAAGATGTTTCCTATGATAATGGTCCTAACGCTGGTTTTGTTTTACATTTACCTGACCAAGAAAGATTAGCTAAACATCCTATAACTCCTCGTTATATAGAAGTTATTGAAGCTTTTGGGCTTCATCAAGATTCTTTTAACACATTTCATTTAATGTCAATGGGTACTGTCCATGAATTTATTAATCATATTTTTAGTCATGCTAGCAATCCTGAAATGTGGTCTAGAGCAGGAAACTTAATAGGTGAAGCCATTCTAAAACCAGAACTGCTAAATGTTAAAGAATTATTCAGATCAGTATATCATGGTGAGTCACCTAAAACATGCGGTTGTATAGAAAATTTATACCATAACGTGATGCTTCCAAACGGAGATGTATCTTTATGTTGTATGGATTATTCTTTAAGTTATATTATAGGAAATATGTTTGAACAAGAATATGAAGATGTTATTCCAAAATTAAATTCTTGTTATGATATGTGTCGTTATTGTGAAAATGGAATTAACCCTAATTAAAATATGAAATCAATAATTATAGTTTCTGCTTATTGCCCTGATGATGAAAGAAAAACAATGCTTGAAAATTGTATTAATTCTCTTCAACCTATTAGAAAAGATTTTGATATTTTAATTTCAAGCCATTCTTATATTCCTGAACATATTAGTAAAAAAGTAGATTTTACTTTTTATGATGCTAACAATGATTTAATATATGATTGGGATTTAATGAATCTTCCATGGTTTTCCCCTTATGATGGGTTAATAATTGTATCTTCATTAGTATCTAATTTTAGTACATACTCAGCATGTAATAGAATAATAATGGGTGGTTTAGGTATAGCTAAAAATTTTGGGTATGAAAAAGCCCATTATATAGATTATGATGCTATTATTAATAATTATTCTGAGTTTTATGAAAATAATGAATTACTAAATAAGTATGTAACAATCCAATATAAAAAAGAATACAGAAATTTTGATTGGAATGTTGAAGGTGGTGTAGGTGTTTTCCAATCAATAAATTTAAATAAAATAAATAAAATTTTTACAACATATGATGAAAAAGAGTTATTAAAAATTCTAAAAGAAGCCCCTAATAAAACAAATGAAATTATATATCAAGATTTATATAAATTAGATGGAGAAGAAATATTGTATAAAAACTGGGATGATTTACTAAATCAAGGAAATATATTTAATCAATCTATATCTACACAAAAAGATGATTTAAATGATTGGACTGTTCCTTTTTATGACACTAAAACAGGTAAATTAAATGTTATTGTTTGGAACTCTAAAAAAGATTATCCTATTAATACTAGTTTTATCATAAATCAAGAAAAAATAATCACAATAAATAATATAAATAAATACCAATGGAGTATAAGAGAAGTAGACGATATTAATAATGTTAATGAAATATTAATTATTGTTGATAACAAAATTAAAAACCACATCCTAATAAATACCCCAGAATTAAAAGAGAAATTTAAACGTAATAATCAAACACAATATTGGTTGTAATAAATTTATTAAAAAATGTCAATAGAAAACATACACTTATGGAATGCTGATAGAGGAACATATTTTGATAGAAATGTGAATATTATCTCTTGGAGTGATGATTACAAAATTAATGTTGGAAAATATTGTTCTATTGGTAGAGATTGTAATTTTTTTCTTCATGCTAATCATAGACCCGATTGGATAACAACTAGTTCTCAGTTATGGGGACCCGTCACACCTGAAATTGCTGAATTACATATGCAAATGGGTCATCCTGATTGTAAAGGAGATATTGTAGTAGGTAATGATGTATGGATTGGGGCAAAATCTACAATTATGTCGGGTGTAAAAATAGGAGATGGAGCAATTATAGGAGCAGGTTCTGTTGTAGCTAAAGATGTTCCCCCCTATGCGATAGTTGTTGGAAATCCGGGTAAGATTGTTAAATACAGATTTAATGAAGAACAAATAAAAAATTTATTAAATATTTCTTGGTGGGATTGGAATGAAGATAAAATTAAAAAAGAAGCCATGTTATTATGGAGTCAAGATATTAACTTTTTTATAGAAAAACATAAATTATGATTAAAGTAGAATATAATTCTGAAGGAATTAAAGTTGAAGTTGGAGAAATTAGTAAATACAATAAAAATTTACCTTTAACTTTAAACATTAAAAAACACGTTAGTGGGGAATTACAATGGTCCACACAATTAAATGATTTTTGGTATGCGACATTTCCAAATACCGAAATGTTTGATGTTGAAATTACGGATTCCAAAGATAAAATTATTTACGTAAAGAAATGGGATGTGTTTGAACACGGAAATCATTTCTATAAATCTTTGTATCTTTATAATAAAAATTTAATATCAATTGGTTATTTTCCAACAGGACTTGTTATTGGAACTCATGATGGGGAATTTGGAGAATGGGTACCTATTGCTCAAAACAGAGAAGCCAAAATTATTTTAGTTGAAGCTTCAGACAAACAATTTAATAAATTAAAACAAAACTATATTAACAATTTATTGGTAAAACCAATCCAAAATTTAATTACACCAAATGGTGGCCAAGTTGAATTTTTTGAAGGTGGTGAAGGTTATACAAATACAGTGGTTGAAAATGTTATTAGACATTGGGAAAAAGAAGAAATTAAATCAACCAAAAAAGATTCAATTAGTATTACTGACTTAATTTTGAACGAGTGTAATGGAAAAATAGATTGGTTACATTTAGATGTTGAAGGTTTGGATGCTCAATTAATTATGGGTATTGATGAAACAAAAGTTAATTTGCCTAAATTTATAATATTTGAGGATTATAATTTATCTCAAGATAAAAAAGAGGAAATTTATGGATGGCTTCAAAATAAGGGTTATCAAATATACTCTGAAGGTGGGATTTGTGAAGCTATTTATTTAAATTAATAAAATTATGACTAATAAACCAAAAGTATATGTTCATGGTTCTTATATAGGAACTACAGGTTATAACCAACATACAAGAGACTTTTTTAGAGAGTTATCTAAACATTTGCAATTAAAAGTTAGGAATTTTACAATTGGTAAAACATGGGATGGTCTTAATAATACTCCTCATGATAATGAACCTTATATTAATGAAGTAGATAAATCTATACTACATGAACAGATATTATGGAATGATAATGGTGGAAGAGATAACCATAAAATATATTATGATAAATCTAAAGAATTTTTACATGATTTAAATATTATTTTATGTGAAACTAATCATCATTTATTTTATGATGGGTATAATAGCCCTAAAATAGCATATAATGTTTGGGAAACAACCCAACAACCAGAGGAATTTTTTAATAAATTAAAAGAATTTGATGAATTATGGGTTCCTTCAAAATGGCAACGTGACGTAACTATTAAACAAGGCTACCCAGAAGATAAAATTAAAGTTGTTCCTGAAGGAGTAGATATTCATACTTTTTACCCTGAAGAAACAACTCATGAATTAACATCAGATGGTAGATTTAAATTCTTTTTAGCAGGTAGATGGGATTATAGAAAATCAACTAAAGAAATTATTGAAACCTTTTTAAATACATTTGATAAAAATGAACCTGTTGACTTAATTGTTTCCATAGATAATCCCTTTTCAGGAGATGGTTTAGAAACAACAGAAAATAGGTTAGAACATTATAGTTTAACAGATTCAAGAATTAAAGTAGTTCATTTTCCATCTAGAAAAGATTATATTAAAATATTAAAATCATGTAATGTATTTTTATCTTGTGCTCGTTCTGAAGGTTGGAATTTACCCTTAATTGAGGCAATGGCCTGTGGAATACCTTCTATTTATTCTAATTGTTCAGGTCAACTTGAATTTGCTGAAGGAAAAGGAATACCAGTAAATGTATTAGGTGAAAAACCAGCAAATAATTCATCATATAATCATTTTAATAATACTGTAGGTAATTATTATGAACCTGACTTTAATCACTTACAATTAATGATGATGTATTCTTATAAAAAGTATGATGAATGTAAAAAAACAGCTTTAAAAGAATCAAAAGAAATTAGACACGACTTTAGTTGGGAAAAAGTAGGGCAAATTGGGTATAAAACAATAATGGAGTTTTATGAAAAAAATAAACATAAAAATACTCAATTAAAAAATAAAATAAAAATTAGTTATTTAGACGGTCCTAAAGTAGAAATACTAGGAAATAAACTAGAACAATACCATATTGAATTTTTAGATGAAAATAATAATATTATCCATGATGATACTATTACAAACAATATGTGGACTTCATGTTCTAGAAAATACTATACACAATGGAAAATTAGAATTAATGGAAATATAGTTAACCAATTTACTTTAAATAATAAACGAGTATTAATAGGATTAGAGTCAAAATCTATTGGTGATACAATTGCTTGGACACCCTATGCTGTTGATTTTGCTAAAAAACATAATTGTAAAGTAATTTTAAGCACATTTCATAACCATTGGTTTAAAGGATTAGAGACATATAAAGACATTGAATTTATAGAACCAGGACAATCAATAAACTGTGATGTTATATATCGAATAGGATGGTTTAGACAAGAACAAAAATGGGATTCGTTTGACAAATATCCTACTCCTGTAAATTTAATTCCCTTACAACAAACAGCAACTGATATTTTAGGTTTAGAATTTAAAGAATTAAATTATGGTTTAAATTTTAATAAAGGTGAAAATCCTATTGATAAAAAATATGTAGTTTTTGGTCCTAACGCTACTGCTGGTTGTAAAGAATGGAATTATGAAAATTGGGTTGAATTATCTAAAATAATTAAAGAATTAGGATATAAAGTAGTAACAGTGACTAAAAATCCGTTTTATATTCCTAATACTATAAATGTTTGGGGTGAACCTTTAGAAAAAGTAGCTAATTATTTACATCATGCTAAATCCTATATTGGATTAGGCTCAGGATTATCTTGGTTTAATTGGGCTTTAGGGAAACATACTTATATGATTAATGGTTTTGCTAGACCTGAACATGAATTTACATCTAATGTAACCCGAATTTATAATAACAACGTTTGTATTTTTTGTTGGAACGATGAAGTTCATACATTTGATGCTGGTGATTGGGATTGGTGTCCCGTTTATAAAGGAACTGAAAGACAACACATTTGTCAAAAATCAATAACACCATTACAAGTTTTCAATAAATTAAAATTATAATTTTTTTTTTATAATGAAACGAATATTAATTGAGGCAAAAAATTTATCACTAGGAGATACTGTGGCAAGTATGCCATATATAAGTAAGTTCATAGAAGTGAGTGAAAATAATAACATTTTTGTTATCATACAAAAACATTTAATTCCTTTCTTTAACACCGTATATACAAATGTAAACTTTATTGAAAATGATTCTGATGAAATTTTTGATAAAATTATTTTTTTAAGATATAATTACAATAAATCCATACAAAAAGGTTATGCTGAACAATTGGGTTTTTTTGATGCACCGTATATCCGACCTAAAATTCTAATACCCGAATTAGGAAGAAAAATAAAAAATAAATATGTTTCTATAAATGTTCATTCAACATCTCAACTAAAATATTGGAACCATCCAAGTGGTAAAAAAACTCAGATGCTGTCACCAAATTGGAATGAATTGTGTGGTATGTTACGTAAATCTAATCACACACCTGTTGTTGTTGAGCGTGACGAACTGTTTGGTGACCCAAAATTTTTTAATGGTCTACCTACAAAGGCAAACAAAAAATTTGGTCAATCTTTGTTGGAGTCAATGTCTTTAATTTATCATTCAGAATTTTTTATTGGTTTATCATCTGGAATGTCTTGGGTTGCTCACGCAATGGGAAAACCTGTTGTAATGATATCAAATTTTACTGAGGATTGGAATGAATTTGATTTGAATTGTTCCGACTATATAAGAATTACTAATAAAAATGTTTGTCACGGATGTTGGAACTTAATTGGAAAAGAATTTACAGTTGATGGATTAAAAGATTGGTATTGGTGTCCAAAACATAAGGGTACTGAAAGAGAATTTGAATGTCATAAATCAATAACACCTGAAACTGTATTTAATGAAATAAAAAAATGGATAGATTAAGTTTAGATAATTTTGATTGGGATTGGATGAATCAACCTATGGAGGTTGAACCTAATGTGTTTGTGTATCACATATATAGTGATGGTACAAAAAAACATATGAGTTATTATGGTCGTGATTTAATCATTGAAGAAATATTCAATGAAAAAGTTTATGAAAAGTTTTTTGAAGTTAATAATAATGATTTAGTTGTTGATGTTGGAGCGTCTTTAGGCCCCTTTACCTACTCAATATTACATAAAAACCCAAAACATGTTTATTGTTTTGAACCTAGCATTAAAGAATTCAAAACTCTAAATAAAAATGTACGTGGGTATCCTGTTACAACAATAAATAAAGGTGTTTCTAATATTAATTCAGTTGTTAAGTCAGATAAGTTATTTGGTGGTGAATCTGAAATGGAAACAATAACATTTAAAACTTTTATTGAAAATTACTCTATAGACCAAATTGATTTCTTAAAAACTGATTGTGAAGGTGGTGAATACGATATATTTAACTTAGAAAATTTAATATGGATTAAAAATAATGTTAAAAAAATTGTTGGTGAATGGCATTTAGAAACACCTGAACAAAAACAAAAATTTAGAGAGTTCAGAGACGTGTTTTTAAGATTATTACCAAAACATGAAGTTTATTCTGTTGATGGTGCAAACATTAAATGGGATTTATGGAATGAACATTTTATAGAGTATTATAATGAAGTTATAATTCATATAGATAATCGTTAATTTCCTTAAAAATAATAATATTTATCATAAATGGCTTTAGAAACATTATCAAAAACAGGTATAGTTAACGGACAAACAGTCCAAGACTATCATGTTACTCAATCTATAGATGCTTTAACTGGAACTGTAGGATACGCTTTAACAGTTTCTGGTTCCTTTACTCTTGTTGGAACAACAGGCAGTGGTTACTTTGCCAGCTCTGTTATTTCAGAACAAATCAAACCTCAAAGTGTAGTTAGTGATAAAGGATATACTGTTCCTTACCTTAATGGTACTGGATCAAGTTCCCCATTAAATTATAATGCATATTTAACTTATAATCCTGTAACTGATTTATTAAATACTACCTCTTCTTATGCTACTTCAGCTTCTCAAGCTATATCAGCATCATATGCTCCACCAAGTACACCAACCTCATATAATCCTAGTTATGTATTAATTAATGATTTTAATAATACATCATCTGGTGTTCCTTATACTATAGACAGTAGTGTACCTTCTGTTATTTATATTTCTCAATCAGTATCTCCTCTTGGTCAACAAAGTTTAGGTCTTTTATTTAATAATTTAACAGCCCAAGATGATGGTAAAATAATTACTTTTAATGCTTATTATGATTTACAAAATCCAAATTTAACTTCTGATGATATTTATATAACTTCCTCCGGAGCAAATATTTTTGGATTAGGAGGTGTAACAATAGCTATTAATGGTAATAATACATTAACTGCTTTAGGAATAGCCAACCCAACTAGTTTTGACTGTCAATGGGTAAATGGTGGAGGAGGTCTTACACAAGGTTGGTATTTTATTAAAAAATCTTAATATTTATATTAAATGGAAAAAATAGTTTTAACACAAGAAGAGTTAAATGAAATAAATAAAGTTTCTCAAAGCCAAAAAAATTTAATTGAAACTTTTGGGTTTTTAGAGTATCAAATTCAAGATTTGGAACTACAAAAATTAAAACTTGTTGAAGATATGAAAATGCAAAAATCTCAAGAAGTTGAAGTTGCTAAAAAAATAAATGAAAAATACGGTGAAGGAACAATAAACATCAATACTGGAGAATTTATAAAAACAAATTGATTTTTGAACCCTTTGCCAATATTTATTAACAAATAACGACTTAATAAGATGGCATCAACACTAATATCCCCTGGCGTACTCGCACTCGAAAACGATCAGTCATTTATCACCCAACAACCGGTAACTGTTGGAGCAGCTATTATTGGACCTACAGTTAAAGGTCCTGTTGAAATACCAACAGTAGTTACTTCTTACTCACAATACCAAAATACATTTGGTACTACATTTACAAGTGGTAGTAATGTTTACACTTACTTAACCTCTATTGCAGCCTATAATTATTTTGCTAATGGTGGTGAAAGTTTATTAATAGCTAGAGTAGTATCTTCATCAGCTGATTGGACATCAGCAACTAACAGCCCTGATATTTCAGGCTCAACATCAGCTTCAGCCGCTTTTGTTATTGAAACAATTTCAGAAGGTGAATTAATGAACAGTAGTTCAAGTTTAGCAAATTCTGGATCTTTACCTAGCGGTTCAGCTGATAATTACAGGTGGGAAATTTCAAATAGTGATACAGGATCAGGTACTTTCTCTTTATTAATTAGAAGAGGAGATGATGAAACAAATAACAAAATTGTTTTAGAAACTTGGACTGGATTATCATTAGATCCTCTTTCTGAAAACTTTATTTCTAAAATAATTGGAGACCAAACATTAAACTATAACTCAACTAATAACCAAATCCAGGTTTCTGGATCTTATCCTAATAATTCAAAATATATTAGAATTAAAGAAATTAACAATTTAACACCAAATTATTTTGATAATTCAGGTACTGCTAAAGTAGAGTTTACAGGTTCAATACCATTAAATGCTAGTGGTTCATTTGGTTCAGCTACTGGTTCATTAATTAGTTCAACTCAAGGTAAATACTATGATAAAATAACTACTAATACTCAAGGTTTATCAGGAAGTGATTACATTAATATGGTTAATTTACTTTCAAACCAAGATGATTACCAGTTTAATGTTTTAGCTACACCTGGTTTGCTTGATGATGTTGCTACTCATAAAACTCAAATAACAAACATTATTAATAATACTCAAAATAGAGGTGATAATCTTTATGTTGTAGATTTAGCAGCGTATGATTCAACAGTAGCTACAGTAACAGCAACAGCTGG
>Ga0208303_1001243_pt1 | contig 10135 bp, 12 predicted proteins | sample CB_VirMetaG_2_FD_184537 | JGI IMG/M metagenome (GOLD analysis project Ga0208303, IMG submission 184537) | Freshwater to marine saline gradient viral communities from Chesapeake Bay - CB_1504_2 Viral MetaG (SPAdes) (version 4) | ecosystem: Environmental > Aquatic > Marine > Coastal | place: USA... | reverse complement strand
CTGCAATGATTGGACACAGGAGCGAATTGATTATCTACGATTCCGACCAATCAACCAACCGCACAGGCATCGAGGACAACATTAACTTCTTCTACGATATATATTAATGAAACCGAAAGTCATCCCTATTACGCAGAAGCCTAAAGTAGAAAGCAATATCTTTACGTATTACAACATCAATAAACAAAAATGAGTAACTATCTAATCGTACCTCCCGAAGGAGGGCTTACATCTGAGGAGCGAGCAGCAGCTATCTCACGTCAGTTGTACTGTATCACCCGTCCAGAGTCTATCCAGAACCCTGACGAGGCTAACTTCAACCTATTTGGCTCTGTCATCCACCCTACTACAGGGGAGGCAGCACTGTCGATTATCCTAGATTGGCTTATCTATGTCAATGCAGCGGTAGACCTGACTGAGCTACAGCTCTTGTTTCCCCTTATGCCAGAGGCGGAGAAAGACGCGCTCACCACAACCATCACGACATCACCTACAGTGGTCTTCGATACCATCATTCCGACTGAGTGTACGGTGCGCGACCAAGCCTATATGGAAGCCAACGGATGGTTCCCGCCAGAGCCAGAAGAGGTAACTGAGGACCAAATTGGAGAAATCGTTGAATAATGGCTAAGCATACTCATACATTTACCGAGCCTGCTTTTTGGCTAGCGTATACCGACCCTCAACAACTGATTGATAACCCACGTAATAATTACGGTTATTCAATTAAAGGTGAGGTTAGTACGGGCCAGCAGTATTTGGAGATTTTTGAAAGCGAGCCAGAGATGGCAGCTTATATTGATTTGCAAGTAAATATTACGGGGTGGTATTACGAGTGTGTAAACCGTATTCCCTACCCGCCCAATCCTAACAAGTGGGAATGTCCTGAAGAAGAATAAACTGCCTAAATGTAGAGTTATGAATTATGAGGTTATCTCCATTGCAATTGGAGCGTTGGGCGGTATTATAGCAACTTGGGTCAAGTTGACAAATGAGGTGACCACAATTAAAGCAAGGTTATTTTCTTTGGAAAAACAAGAAACTAAAGTTCAGCAAAGCTTAGATTTTTTAGTCGATGGAGTAAACGATATTAAGTTGCTTCTAGCTAAGAAAGGGATTGAATGAGAGACATAAGCAATATTATCCTCCATTGTTCGGCAACGCCAGGGGGTAGAGATGTAACGGTAAATGATATAAGGAGGTGGCATCTTGCTAACGGGTGGGATGATATCGGGTATCATTTTTGTATCTACGCGGACGGTTCAATTCATCGCGGTAGGGACCTTGATAAGTCAGGCGCTCACACCTACGGACACAACAGAAACTCTATCGGCATATGCTATATAGGTGGCGTGGATAAGGATATGAATCCTACTGATACTATGACTGAGATGCAGGATATTGCGGTCATTGAGTTGGTTAAAAGTTTACGCCTTATTTTTGGAAAGTTAAGTCTTCACGGACACAACGAGTTTTCAAGTAAGTCTTGCCCTTCGTTCGATGTGCAGGATAAATACAAATTCTTAAACGAACAGATATGAATTTTTTTACAAGTTTTTGGAGTGAAATTTTGCTCGCCACAATTACAGCAGCTGGTACTATTACTGCTTTGACTGAAACAGAGAAAGACGATAAGGTCGTCAATGTATTGTCTCGTATCCTCAACGCGGTTGTAATGGGCAAGAACCGCCGCAACAAATAAGGACCTATGCCTAAGATTAGCTCATACGGAACCGTTACACCTAGCCCGTCTGATAAGATTGTGGTTAGCGATGCTAACGACTCTAACGCCACGAAGAATATTACCGTAGGCTCGCTTTCTTCGGCTACAGCCCCTACTTATTATGTCGACGCGTACTCGAATATTGAATCGATAACAACCATATCGCAGGCGGATACTTATGTAGATTTAAATGTGACGCTTTCTCAGGGGCTGGCTGACGGTTATTCAGTTTCAGGGAATTTGGTAACAAATACCAATACACCCCAGACTACCTTGCTTTCGCAGGTAACCGTAGCTATGACGTTGAGTACGGGAAACAATAACGTTGTTACAACTTTATTGTCTAATAATGGCGTTGATATAGTGGCGTCTACACAAGATTCAACTGCTCCTGGAGCGGGCGACGACTTTATTTTGACTATGACGTGTATCACAAACGTGCTTTACAATCAAGCGCTAAGGGTTCGGATAAAAAATAGCGTTGCTACAGATGTTACTTGTAAGCACATAAACTTCGTGGTTCATTCTATCTAAGTTATGCTTATTCGTAAAATCTCTGTAGGTCCCGACTATAAATCGGCGATGCATTACTTGCTGGGCCAAGAGGTTCTCGGGGGCAACTATAAAATACACCTCATCAAAGTTGAGGATAAATCAAATTCAATTCAGATATGGATAGAGCGCAGTAACGAGATAATTCTTTGGAAACATTTCTCGCATACGATGCCGCTGTCCGTAGAGTATAATATTAACTTTTAATGAGGTCACCAGACTCCTTTATAGTAAAGCCAAAAAATAGCAGCAGATACGATAACAAACGAAAGGCCGACGACGTTGAGTTTATTGTAAGTTCATCCCAAGAAGACCACAGGTTTTCTAACCGCTACGCTATCGTACAGTCCGTTCCACTTTCTTATTCAGGCTCTATCGAGCCAGGGGATACGCTTCTAGTGCATCATAACGTATTTAAGTATTATTACGATATGTATGGGGCTCAAAAAAGCGGTCGCAGCTATTTTAAGGACGACCTCTTCTTTGTGACTGACGACCAGTTCTTTCTATATAAAAAAGATGATAGATGGCGAGCGCACGGGAAGTATTGCTTTGTGGAGCCTGTAGAAGAGAAAGAATCGTGGATACGTAAGTTCTCAAAAGAAGAGCCCCTTATCGGAAGGCTTAAGTATGGAAACGACCAGCTCTTTGCCCTTGGTGTAAATGAAGGCGATGAGATATCGTTTCTTCCTGATAGCGAGTATGAGTTTACTGTAGATGGGGAAAAACTGTACCGTATGTTTACTGATAACATAACGCTGGTATTATGAACTCGAAAGAACTCAAAGAAAAGATTATCGCCGCTGGTCACAGAGCGGTTGAGCAGCTTATTAAGGTAGCTAAAGAAGATATCATAAAGCCTGACTTAGAAGACGAGCTGGCTGCCGACAGGTTAAAGAACGCAGCGGCCACCAAGAAGCTTGCTATATTCGATGCGCTAGAAATACTTAACCGTATTGAGCAAGAGAGAGAAAATTTAGATGCGCTAGCAAAGCGTGGTGATTCATCTACCAATACCAAGCAAGGCTTTGCAGAAAGACGGTCAAAATAAACTCCTTATTCACCTGAAAGACGTAGTGCCTCAAAAGGTACTGGCAAGGAAAAATAAAGCTAAAAGCTGGGAATACGGTTATAACGAAGACTATGACTTTGTCGTTATATCAAAAGACGGTACCGTAGGTGAGGTAGTAGAGATACAGGGCGTACGTATTGCGCTCCCTATGGTTTCTAACAACCCTATACAGCGGAGTAAATCCAAAAAAGAACAGTACTGGCAGCCGCTAGAATACCCCAAAGAACTTACACGTATCAAGACTATATTTCAGTGGAACGAGATGCCCGCTGATTTTAAAGATAGGTGGGTAGATTTCGTAGAGCGCGAGTTCGACAGACGTGAAAGCGGCGCTTGGTTTATGAATGACGGAGTGCCTACTTATATAACGGGCTCACACTATACGTATCTCCAGTGGACTAAAATTGACGTAGGGTTACCTGACTTTCGAGAGGCCAACCGTATATTCTATATTTTCTGGGAGGCTTGTAAGGCAGATACCCGATGTTTTGGTATGTGCTACTTAAAGATTCGTCGTTCAGGATTTTCTTTTATGGGTTCTTCGGAATGCGTTAATATCGGAACCCTAGCTAAGGACGCTAGAGTTGGGATACTTTCTAAAACGGGTGCTGACGCCAAAAAGATGTTTACCGATAAGGTGGTTCCTATATCAGCAAACTACCCGTTCTTTTTCAAGCCCATACAGGATGGTATGGACAAGCCGAAAACGGAGCTTGCATACCGAGTGCCCGCGTCAAAAATTACCAAGCGTAATATGTACCTCGATGAGTCTGAGGAGCTTGACGGACTTGACACCACTATAGACTGGAAGAATACAGCTGACAACAGCTATGACGGAGAGAAGCTTTTGCTCTTGGTTCACGACGAAAGCGGTAAGTGGGAGAAGCCAGAGAATATCCTCAATAACTGGCGTGTCACCAAAACTTGTTTACGATTGGGTAGCCGTATTATCGGTAAGTGTATGATGGGCTCTACGTCCAACGCGTTAAGTAAAGGAGGTGGGAACTACAAAACCCTATACACTCAATCTGACGTAAACAACCGCAACGCTAACGGTCAGACTAAGAGCGGTATGTACAGCCTTTTTATTCCTATGGAGTGGAACTTCGAAGGCTATATCGATAGGTATGGTATGCCTGTATTTCATAAGCCTACAGGTACGGTAAAGGGTATTGACGGGCAGTCTATAAAAATGGGAGCTATCGAGTATTGGGAGAATGAGGTGGCGTCGCTTAAAAACGACCCTGATGCACTCAATGAATTCTATCGTCAATTTCCGCGTACTGAGTCCCACGCTTTTCGAGACGAAAGCAAGCAGTCTATATTTAATCTAACTAAGATATATCAACAGATTGACTATAACGACGAGATGATAAAGGAGCACTACCTCACTCGTGGGTCGTTTCATTGGAAAGACGGCCAAAAAGACAGCCAAGTTATATGGACTCCTGAGCGTAACGGTCGTTTCCTTTTGGGCTGGACGCCTCCCGCTAGGATGCAAAACCACGTCATTATTCGTAACGGGACGAAATATCCTGGCAATGAACATATCGGTTCGCTGGGGTGTGACCCGTACGATATATCGGGTGTAGTAGGTGGCAGGGGCTCAAACGGCTCTCTCCACGGGATGACTAAGTTCAATATGGATGATGCGCCGAGTAACGAGTTTTTTTTAGAGTATGTCGCTCGTCCTCAGACGGCTGAGATATTTTTTGAAGAGGTGCTGATGGCCTGCATTTTTTATGGTATGCCCATCCTTACGGAGAACAACAAGCCTCGTCTGCTTTACCATTTTAAGAACAGGGGGTACCGTAAGTTTTCTATGAACCGTCCCGACAAGAAGTTTAATAAGCTGTCTAAGACGGAGAAAGAGCTAGGTGGTATACCAAATACCTCGGAGGATGTAAAGCAGTCTCACGCTTCGGCTATCGAGACTTATATCGAAAAACACGTAGGGATTGATATGGAAGGAACCTATCGAGAGCAAGGTGATATCGGTACTATGCCGTTCACAAGGACGCTTGAAGACTGGGCTAAATTTGATATCAACAACAGAACAAAGTTTGATGCTACTATAAGCTCGGGATTGGCTATTATGGCTAACCAAAAACACATCTATCAACCTGTTGAAAAGCAATCGAAATTATCTGTTACCTTTGCTAGATACAACAATCGTGGAAATATAAGCGAACTAGTTAAATAATGAGAGATGTTCAGGTTAATATAGCATCTGCCTCGTTCCCTACCCAATTTGTTTCTGACGCTGAAAAAGCGACTTATGAGTATGGATTGCAGATTGGACAAGCCATTCAGTATGAGTGGTTTAAGAGGGATGGAAACGGTTGTCGCTTTTACAGTCAATGGAGAGATTTTAATCGACTCCGATTGTACGCTAGAGGAGAGCAATCTATCGCTAAATATAAAAGCGAACTCTCGGTCGATGGCGACCTTTCTTATTTGAACCTGGACTGGACTCCAATTCCAATCATCCCTAAGTTCGTTGATATCGTAGTCAACGGAATGTCGGACCGTTTGTTTGACGTTAAAGCTTATGCTCAAGACGCTATGTCGTCGGCAAAGCGTAGTAAGTATCAGGATATGATAGAGGCTCAAATGGTCTCTAAAGACCTTTTGATGCAGGTAAAAGAAGGATTTGGTGTAGACCCCTTCACTGTGTCTCCTGACGAGCTTCCCAATAGCGATGAAGAGTTGTCTTTATATATGCAGCTTAACTATAAGCCCGCGATTGAGATAGCTGAAGAAGAGGCTATCAATACACTTCTCGAGCAAAACAAATACAACGACACGCGCCAGCGCGTAGACTATGACCTTACGGTTCTAGGTGTTGGTATGGTAAAGCACGAGTTCCTCAAGGGTGACGGGGTGCAGGTAAAGTATGTAGACCCCGCCAACGTGGTGTATAGCTATACTGAAGACCCGTTTTTTCAGGATAATTTCTACTGGGGAGAGATTAAGACAGTTCCTATCACTGAGCTTATCAAGATAGACCCTACGCTTACTACGGACGACCTCAAGGAAATTTCAAAGCATTCCCAGAGCTGGTACGATTACTATAACGTACAGCAGTTCTACGATAACGATATCTTCTATCAAGATACCACTACCCTTATGTACTTCAACTATAAGACAACACAGAAGTTTGTCTATAAGAAGAAGGTAATGGATGGCGGAGGCGCCAAGGTGGTTGAGAAAGATGATACGTTTAACCCGCCAGAAGAAATGATGCAAGAAGGTCGGTTCGAGAAAATCGAAAAGACTATCGATGTATGGTATGAAGGCGTTATGGTTATGGGAACCAATATTATTCTCAAGTGGGAGATGGCGGAAAATATGGTCCGTCCTAAATCTGCATCGCAGTACGCAGTGCCAAATTACTTGGCTTGTGCGCCTCGTATGTACAAGGGTAACATCGAATCATTGGTTCGGCGTATGATTCCTTTGGCAGACCAGATACAGATTACCCACCTTAAATTACAGCAAGTAATGTCGCGCATCGTTCCAGACGGTGTGTTCATTGATGCTGACGGACTTAACGAAGTAGACCTCGGGACAGGCAATGCTTACAACCCCGAGGACGCCTTGCGGCTGTACTTTCAAACGGGTAGCGTAGTCGGGCGTAGCTATACACAGGATGGCGAGTTTAATAACGCTCGAGTACCTATCCAGCAGCTCACCAGCAACTCGGGGCAGTCTAAGATTAGCGCTTTAATTGGGAACTACAATCACTATCTCAATATGATACGTGATATCACTGGTCTCAATGAAGCGCGTGATGGCTCTATGCCTGACCCTAACTCGCTCGTAGGGGTACAAAAACTAGCGGCACTAAACTCTAACGTAGCTACTCGTCATATCTTGGATGGTAGCTTGTTTATCTTGAAGTCGTTGGCTGAAGCTTTGTCGTGTAGGGTGGCCGATATATTGGAGTATGCGGACTTTAAGGAGGAGTTTGCCAATCAAATCGGTAAGTACAATATATCTATTCTTAATGATATTAAGGATTTGTATATCTACGACTTCGGTGTCTTTATTGAGATAGCTCCTGATGAAGAGCAGAGGGCTATGCTCGAGCAGAATATCCAGATGGCTTTATCTAAGAACGACATCAACTTGGAGGACGCTATCGATATCAGAGAAATTAAAAACATTAAGTTGGCAAACCAACTCCTCAAGCTCAAGCGCAAGAAGAAGCAAGAGCGCGAGGAAGCTATGCAGCTTCAGCAGCAGCAGATGCAGGCTCAGCAGCAGTTCGAATCTCAGAAGCTGGCTACAGAGTCTCAGATGATGAAGATACAAGCCGAGGGTCAGCAAAAGGTGCAGATTAAGCAGGCCGAGGTGGCTTTTGATATTGAGCGTATGCAAATGGAGGCTCAGCTTAAAAACCAGTTGATGCAGCAGGAGTTTAATTACAATATGCAACTCAAGGGTGTAACTGAGGAACTTATTGCTGGACGAGAGGATATGCGTGAAGACGCTAAAGCAAAGCGTATCAGCCAGCAGAATACAGAGCAGTCGAAACTAATTAATCAGCGTAAGAATAACTTACCTCCTATCAATTTTGAATCAAATGAGGATAGCCTTGATGGCTTTGACCTTGCTGAGTTCGAGCCACGATGAGGTCGGTAAAAAATAATTATCTTCGCACAAATTAAATACAATGGAAATTAAAGTACGAGACCTAGGCGTAGTAGAAGAGAAGTCTGTTGCAGAAGTGGAACAGGAGCTTCTTGAAAAGCACGAAGCCGAAATAAATGGTGAAACACCTGATGAACCAGTAGCTGAAACTGTGTCGGAGCCGACACAAGATGAGCCCGCTGGTTTAGATGAGGAACAAGTTCTTTCATTTCTAAAGGACCGATACGGAAAAGAGATTAACACCGTAGGGGAGTTGTTTGAAGAGCGCGAGTCTGCGCCTGAGCTCCCTGAAGATGTAGACGCTTATTTCCGTTTCAAAAAAGAGACGGGGCGTGGGCTCAAAGACTTTGTTGAACTCAACAAGGACTATGACGAAATGAACCCTGACGCACTCTTAGCGGACTATTATCTAGCTACAGAAGAAGGTTTAGATGCCGACGATGTAAAGAGTATGGTAGACGATTTCAGTTACGATGCAGACCTTGATGAAGAGGCTGTCATCCGTAAGCGAAAAGTCGCTAAGAAGAAAGAGGTTAATAAGGCTAAGAAATATTTCTCAGACCTTCAAGAGCAATATAAGGTACCCCTTGAGTCAAGCGGGAATCCTTTGTCTGGCGAAGAAAAAGAAAATTTTGAAGCCTATCAACAATACGTGAAGGAGTCTAGTAGTGTCCAACAAGAAAACGCTCGTCGTAACGAGTGGTTTCGGGATAAGACTGACGAAGTTTTTTCTGATGAATTCAAAGGTTTTGAATTTAAGGTCGGAGATAAGGACGTCACTTTTAACCCAGGTAGTGCTAGCGAGCTGAAGAAAAACCAGACTGACATTATGAACTTTATAAATAAGTTTATGGGGGACGACGGTTTGATTCAGGACGCAGCAGGATACCATAAGGCTTTAAGCGTTGCAATGAATCCTTCTAAGTTCGCCCAGTTCTTTTATGAGCAGGGCAAAGCTGACGGAGTCGAAAACATCAGTCGTAAATCCAAGAACATAAATATGGATTCGCGAAAGGTGCCTGAGACATCGAGGAAGGACGGAATGCAAATTCGGAATGTAAATTCCGATTCGGGACGCGGACTAAAAATTAGGAGCGCCCGTAGAGTATAATATTTTAAAACAAAAAAAATGGCTGTATTGACATCCCCTGGGTTTGATTTAACCCCAGCACCAGAGCAAAAAGCTTTGGCGTCAAATTATATCACTAATTTTGATTTCTTAAACCAGTATCTTCCTGATACGTACGAGAAAGAATTCGAGCGCTACGGAAATCGTACTATCGCTGGTTTCTTGCGTATGGTAGGAGCGGAGATGCCTTCTAACTCTGACCTCATCAAGTGGGCTGAGCAAGGGCGTTTGCATATTAAGTATGACGCTTGTGTTACAGCAACTGCTGACGCAGCAGATGCGGCAACGTGGACTATCACTCTTCCTGCTAACACTGCTAATAGCGCTTTGCGTGTAGGTCAAACCATTATGATTTCTTCTGCCGCAGGTGCTGCAACGCTTAATAACAAAGCTGTTATTACTGCCGTTGGCGCCGTTGCTGGTGGGGCTGGTGGAACTTTTACTATTGACGTAGCTTACTATGAGGCTGGCGGTCAGGCAGCTGGTATGCAAGCGTCTGCTGCTTGTACCATCTTCGTTTATGGTTCTGAGTTTGCGAAAGGCACAGCTGGTATGGTTGGTTCTTTGGAGGCTGAGGACAACTTCTTTGAGAATAAGCCAATTATCTTGAAGGATAAGTACGCTGTTAACGGTTCTGATATGGCTCAAATCGGTTGGGTTGAAGTAACTTCTGAAAACGGAGCTACTGGATACCTTTGGTATTTGAAGTCTGAGCACGAGACACGTCTTCGTTTCGATGACTACTTGGAGACTGCTATGATTGAAGCCGTTCCTGCTGAAGTAGGTTCAGGAGCTTTGGCTGCTTTGAGTAGTAACCCTGATGCAGGAGCTGCTGGTAACACAGCCGCTGGTTCAGAAGGTGTGTTCTACGTAGTTAACGCTCGAGGAAATGTATTCCAAGGCGTCCCAACTACATTGGCTGAGTTTGACACTATCATCCAGCGATTGGATAAGCAGGGTTCTATCGAAGAGAATGTAATCTTCGTTAACCGTGACTTCTCAT
>Ga0208303_1001239_pt1 | contig 10144 bp, 7 predicted proteins | sample CB_VirMetaG_2_FD_184537 | JGI IMG/M metagenome (GOLD analysis project Ga0208303, IMG submission 184537) | Freshwater to marine saline gradient viral communities from Chesapeake Bay - CB_1504_2 Viral MetaG (SPAdes) (version 4) | ecosystem: Environmental > Aquatic > Marine > Coastal | place: USA... | reverse complement strand
TCCCGAAAATACCCGCGTGAATAGATTCGGGAACTTCAACTTTTTCTAGGATGTTTGGTATTGGTATCTTGCCACCTGAATCGGTGGGCTTCTGTTCTTCAATAACAGGCTCTACGTAACCCTCTTCGGATTGCGCGGCTTCTACGTCAGCGTAAAGGTCGTTCTTAGGCTCTTCGCCAACTGATTCGGAGGTAGTGGTAGCCTCGCTCGAAGGTGTAGGTTCTTCCAAAGAGCTTGAAGCTTGTGGCTCGGACTTGAATTTTTTTTTTAATTCTACCAAGGCGTCTTTAATCTCCTCTTCAGAAAACCCTTCAGCGTCCATGTTATCATACAGGCTTGCCGCTGCTGCCGTGAACTTATCTTCTACTTGCTTGCCCATATTATTTTATTACGGCCTCAGAAGCCTCTTTAATTAGTCGAGCCTTTTTTTCTTCTCTTGTCTCTTGACCACCTTTGTAACTTGATGGTTTCTTGCTTTTAGATTCCCAAATAATAGCCATCTCATCGTCACTGTAAGTGTCGTCATCAAAGTTTATTCTTTCACCGCCAATCTTAATATCATCGAGACCAAAAACAGACTCAATATCGTCACGACCAAGGAACTCTTTTATCTTGGCAAGTCTTTCCTCTTTAGAGCCACCGCCTTTCCATATCTTAGCGGCGTCATCAATGTAAGAAAGAATTTCTTTCTCATCAAACTTTCCAGCCTCGGCTTGTTTATTTGCCTCGACTTCCCACTCCTTAATCTTGCCAACGATGCCATCTTTTTTCTCGCCAGTGTACTTAACTTGATTAAGTAACTCACCCTTAATTTCCGAGAAAAGTTTGTCAACCAACTTAACACCGCCCTTACCTTCAGATGAAATTTCAAGAACAGCAACGGGCTTTCCTAGATTAACACCTTGCTTACCCATCTCAAGACTTTTTATTTTAGCTCTTGTTTGGTTTCCATCCTCATCTTTATAGGTAAAGTCCCCTCCTACATACGTATCAAGACCACTTAATTTAACATCCCTAAAGTGACCAACGCCTTGAGCTTTAGAGTCTTCATAAGTCCCAGTTGTGTCTTCTTCGGAAATATCAACATTAAGGTCAATAGTAGTACCACCACCGCGTCTTTCTCTGTCGCCTTCCCCCTTCTTTAACACCTTAGAGATTGTTGACATTCCCAAGAACTTTCCTAGGTCTTGAGTTACCATTTTGATAGCGTTGTCTCTTTTCTCTTGCTCGTTTTCTATCCCGCGAGAATAATCAAACTCAGCCTGAGATATAGCCTCGGGGTTGCTAGAAAGAATAATCTCCATTACCTCCTCCACTGCTTCAGGCTTTATGGAGGTAAAAATCTCCGTCATGGTCATATCATCCAAGTCCTTTTCTCGAATATCTCTGTTAAAATACCGAGATAAAGTCTTAGGGTCACGGGCTAGATTCTTTAGTATGGCGTTACCCTCATTAGACACATATCCATTAAGGTTGAAAGATTTTTGTAGCTTGTTGAATGGGTCTAAAGCCTTTGTCATAACACCGCCACGGTTGTAAGCGTCAAAATCCTCACCACCGTCATTAGCCATAAAAGCGTTTTCAAACTCTTCCTTATTTCTGTAATCCACACTTTTAATAGCCTCATTGTACATTGTTGAAACAGACTTATTCTCCGCGTCTAAAGATTCTATTAAGGGTATAGTCTCATTAAGAAAGAAGCTGAACTTATCTGGGTCATTTACAGCCTTAGCGTTAAAGTCTTTTATATAGGTATCGTAAGCCCTCTGATGTACAGGGGAAGCGTACTTCCTGTTCGTGTACATACCAAGCTTATCCTGCTCTGCCTTACGTTCTTTTTCACGCTCCCGTTGCAGTTTAGCCGCCTCCTTTTTTTCTAGGTTTAGCTTTTCAGTGTAGGCATCAAGATACCTTGGATTGCTAGGCTTATATACTATTGGCTGTCTAATCATGAGTTAGTCCTTTTTTTTCCCTATCCCTTTTGTCCAACGAGACCTAACTTTCCGAGCCCGCCGCCCAAAACAAAGTTACCCAAACTACCCGAGAAGTCAGCGGTGGTGTCAATCGCTTGACTCTGATTCATCTCCGCAGAATAAGCTAGTTGTCTTGCTCGTTCCATGGGGTCGTTATACTGTACATTAAATTGGTCTTGCCCTACCTGAGTATTCAATCCAAACTCATCTTGAGTCATACCATACTGCTGACCTGATGCGTAGTTTTGGAAGTTAAGATAGTTCTGAGTAGCATCTTGCCTTGCTTGAGCGTCCATCATTGCAAGGTTCTGATAGCTTTGGCTCTGTTGGTTTGCTACTCCGCTTATCCCACGAAGCCCTGAACGTGATGCTTGCAATCCTCTAAGTAACTGATTAGTACCTTGTTGGATATTTTGTTCCATACCCCGCTCTACAGCATCGGGTAATCCCTGCTGTGCTAAGTTTTGGTATTGGTTTTGAATACCAGCCATCTGCTCGTTTCTCTGACTCGCGGCTTGCTGTTGGTTTAAAAGGTTCTCCCGCGAAGCCGCCAACTCCGCAAACTGAGCTGGAACCATTATAGTGTCTCCCGTTACAGGGTCAACGGTCTCAATCATATTCTTAGCAGCCATTTGTTGCTGACCAAACGCTGACCGACCTTGTTGGCGTCTTAACTGATTAGAGCGTAGGGCTTTAGCCCCCACTCCTGCGCCAATTAATCCCAATCCTACTCCTGCTACTAATCCAGACATCTCTTATTCAATATTACGTGTTCAGGTAGCTCAAGGAAGTCCTCTGTGTAAACTTCTTTTTCCGCTACCGCAATTTCTTTTGCATCCGTCCTATACACACAAGTCCATCTACAGTCTTCGTGCATATAAGCTACTCTTTGTGTGCCTATCTCAGTTTGAAACTGCATCGGCGCTTTAATTCTTTTCACCTCTCCTGTGTCCATCAGTATAGACATCTCACCCTCAAGGAAGAACGATGGGTGGTCTTGCTTGTGTATAAAGCTTACTACCAACGAATCCTTTGGCATAAAGACCTCCCGCGTGTACATCCCATTCTTCAGGTGATGCTTCGTAGGAAAAAGGTCGTCCATCTCTTCTGTGTGATGCCTTACCGACCCCTCTATGCTGAGTACTTGTTCTTTGAATATCGCTATCTTCTCCCATAGTAGACCACGATTCTCGTTAATGCTTTCGAGGGCTTCCTTCGCAATATCTTTGCGCTTGAATATCCCGCGAACTTTTTTTACAATAGAACTAATACTCATAATCTAAATGCAAAAATAAGCATTACTAGCTTATTGGAGAGTAAAGTTGTGGTACAGTTACTGAAAACAATATAGGTAACGGCGCAGTAAAAGATTGAGTGCTTGTTTGAATTGCTGTTTCTAGCTTTATTATGTGATAAGCCCCGCGCACTTCATCGCCATCTAACAATGGGTAATCTAAATTCGGTGTGTATTTATCACGAAGAAAATTAGACCAATATTGACCCTCAAAAAGTTCAAAATCTGCAGCGGCAAGCTCCGTCACTTGCTTGCGCTCATTTACGCAATACGGCATAGACCATGACTGATTACCCTCAACGTTTATGCTTAACGGAACCTTTATCTTAATAGGCTCCTTGTTTGCGCAAAACTCAACATACGAATTATATACATTTCCATAAAATCTATTCCAGTTAGGGTTATTAATATAACTAGAGCCGCTATCCGTCCTATATGTATCTTGAGAGTGAATATACATAAGCCCGTTTTTAAAAGACGCTAAATAGTTTCCAGAAGAAACCATGTGTTGTGGGATAAAAGAATATTTACTATTCCATCTTTTCTTCTCATTGTTAAAGGCTATCGTAGTTGGTATTGGTATAACTAAATATTGAGTTCCCGCTTGAATTTCATAATCAACGCCACCTATAGTTTGCACTGGAAAAGCTTCAAATCCATTATCAACACTTTGAAAATAGCTTGCTTTTACAATATTGTAATTACTTCCGTCTTGAGCTTTAATGTAAGTGAATCCAAGATTTGAAATATAGGAAACATACCCTTTTTCTTGGTCTGGATTTGAAAAATAAAACTCAAAATAATTAGGAGCTTGCCCTGCTGCCGATATTACCGAAACCTCGTCAAACGTAATTAGATTAATCACGTATTCAGAATCATTTACGTTATATGCGCCTATTATCTTATTTGCGGCTGAAAAATTTGCTCTTATCGACTGAGCTGTGCTTGATGTAAGGTTACTTTCAAAGTAACTAGACATTTTTATCTCAGCAATATCCATAAGCCCATTTCCGTCACACTTAACAACAGCGCCACTTCCAGTATCCACCCAAAACATAGAAGAACCATAAGCTGCGAAACTCTCTGGATTTTTAGTCCCGTATCTTCCATTAAAATACTGTGGCTCTGATAGCGGAGAATTAGTTTGACCTATAATACTACCACTTAAATCAGCTGTGTTTATATAATATTTATCAGACATTAACCTAGACGTCCTATTAGACTGTATGCAAATGATGAAATCACCATAGGAATGTAGCAGTTGAATGTCTCCGTAAGATTGATTTAAGTTATCTACAAAGTTGCTATCGTAAGCCCTAGATACGCCAAAGAAGTTTGTGTTATCTAAGAATGGCTCCGTGTAATCTATCTCTGTTTCGTAGTTTACTTCCGCGAAACTATCATTCACAACATTAGGTCTCCCAATAGAAGATGCGACAGGCCCGTATATGGGCGCTGTATATCTAGCCTCAATACCCGCATAGGATGGATATGGTGTGGTTAAAGTGTCAATCCACTGACCAATACCAAACATATAGCAATCACCCGCCTGAGAAACTACAACAGCATCTTGGACTCCTATCTTTTGGTTCTGAGAGTTAGAAGTTCCGTTATAAGCATTATGAGCTAAGGCTCCGTTTTCATCAAACCCAAGTCTGTAAGCATCACCAATCTCGTGCCACAATGAAGTTTCAGATACACTTGCGGGGGTGTAGATTTCATACATATCCCCATTTGCGCCGAACGACTTCCACCCATCTACGTCAAAGGTAATTGTGTTGGTTGCAGAGTCAAACTCTAACACTTGAGAATAGTCAACCTCATCCGTACCACCTATATCCCTGTAATATGTGCCGCCCACGTTTTTAACGGGAACAATCATATCCCCCTCAGTGAAAGAGTAGTTGTAGTTAATGTTAGAAGTGTCAGCCTCATCATTAAGGTCGTTAACACTTTTCATCGCAACAGTTCTAATATTTGTCTTACCCCCAGGAGTTCCCGCCGCAGCCCCAACAAACTGAATATAGTTAGATTTACTTTGGTTCCCAGACCAAACAACATGATAATGAGTAGCCCAAGAAGGTGGAGAATGCCCGATATTTATTTTAAGCCAATTAGAGTCCGTATTAACAGAGTTAGGGTATGGTATATAGAAAAGACAATTGTCGTTTGTGTAAATCGTAGACAACCTCCCCTGAGCGTCTGAGTAAACAATACCAAACTTATGGTAACTGCCTGACTTAAAACCACTTACTGCCATTCCGTTTTCCGTTGTGGATGGGTTTAAGGATATGGTTATATCTAAATTAGAAACATCAAAGTCGTATCCGTTTGTAACGTTTCCAAAGTTTAATCTATTTGAGTTAGATAAGGTTAATGCCTTTGCTTTTCGCGGGATGAAGTCATACAATAAATTCGCCTCCAACGTATCAACGGCCACAGATGCAGCGTTCTCAGAGAAATCGTACTCTATCCAAAAAGGTGCGTCTTGAGCGTCGTAGAAGTTTGTTAAGGTTTGCGTTCCAGACCCAGTTCCCGTTAGTGTAATAAACGTGCTATTCAGCGCGTTTCTAATTGACGTAGCTAAAGATACGTTGTTACCAGTCGGCAACGTAATGTAATACACAGTCCCAGAGGTGAGTCCAGTAATATCCGTTCCAGATGAGTTATATTGAACGGGGTCACCAACAGCTAATCTATCGGTTCCGATATTTACTCTATCATTTCCAACGTCAACGCCAACAATAGTGATATCTTCAGCCGACCTTATCGTAGCGTCATCTATTTTAATGGTTGTGGCGCTATACCAACTACCTGTATTGTTAGTCCCGTTATCTCTGTAGAACAACTCTACCGCTTCAACTTCACTTTTCCATCCAGTATTGGTTAATGCGTTATTGTAGTTATCCCTTACGGGTACCTTTAATCTTATCTTATTGTTCTCTGCTGTTATCTGCCCAGAAGCTACGTTGTTGGTAGGTAGTGGTACTTTTGAAATCGGAGACATTGCCGAGACTTCCCCATTTCTGTATCTCCAACGATACCTGAACTGAAACATCTTCCGCCCAACAGTATTACCATCGACATCAGAATCGTTTTGATAAGCAGACTTTATGATGTACTGCGGGGTATTTGCGTACAGATTTGTGTACTCAGGCTCCATTGGTGCATATCTATTAGCCGCACCATAAGCCATAGCCCTATCCACATTAACCATTTTGGGTTCATTAGAGCCGTCAGTCCAAGAAAGGAACGTGTCTCCATCATACTCAAACGTCTCGATACCAGTTATACTTATTGTGGCTGATGGAAAGTTAAGGTAATTATCCAACTTCTTCCAATACAACTCAGTGTAAATGGGTGTTATGTTTGCCGCAGTGGTTGTTGTATCAGCGCCCTCGGGGTCTACACCTAAGTTTGAGTCTTGTAAACTTACATAGTAACTACCATTATATTCCACAATATCAAGCATATCATAAGTAGTACCTGACCCCCAAGAACTGCTTTGATAAAGGCTATACCATTGAGAGAATGGCTGATTCCAAGAGTTGTCTTGAAGGATTAGTCTAGCTACATTCTCAAGCGAGTTATATTTTAAAACAACATGATTATCATTACTATTGTGGATGAAGTAATAAACGCTGCTATTCCTAATGTCTTCATGCGCCCCAATTACCGTATTAGTACCAACGGGTAAGGCATAACAAACCTCCCAATTAAGAGTGCCATAATCAACTGAAATATCTATAGCATTTGTCGATGCTAAGGCATCTGCTTGCGTTGGGTAAAGCTTAAAAGACGTATTAGAAACAATACTACCAATAAAATAAACTGAGTTTTGGGTAGTGGCGGCTGTTGATGATGTAAATGTTAAAAGCCTAACAGCTAGGCCATCAATCAAGGCAGTCGTGCTTGCTGTTGTAAAAACGTCTGTTGTTGTATTTACGCTAGATGAAGTAAATGAAACGTCTACGCCAAGGTATGTCCATATCTCCGTATTTCCAACTTGAGATGTTAAAATTCCAGACGTACCATCTACGACCTTTGAGGTAAGATTAAGCGCATCAGTATAGTCACCATCTGGGAGAAATCTTGGGTCGTCATCTTTGTTCAGCCCACCGCTAAATGTTTTTACTTCCTCTATGGTAGCCATCTTAGAATTTTAGCATTTTGAAGTTCTTGCGGATAATATCTTCCCAATCTGTTCTTCGTTTGCTTGAGTGGTCGGCGATTGCTTTAAGCTTGGCGTTAGACCAATCCATCTTAGCCTGTTCCTTTGCACCCATGCTTCCGCTTCTCTTGTACCGCATATCAGCCCAATGGATGTAAGCCTTAATAGCTTCTACGTTGATTTCGTTTACCCTGTATTTCCCGTCGATTTTCTCTGGGTTGCCAATGAAGAATACGTACACAGGATTCTTGGTGCTGAAGTTTCTGTTGAACTCTACTCTGTTCTGTGCTTGGTTAATTGAGTAAGTTCCGTTTTGTCTGCCCGAAAGTCCGTATATCCTGCCGATGAACTCTCCGTGAAGGTTAGTGGTTGTTGTCGTGTAGAAGCCTACCCCGATGCCTGTAACGGCATTACTATCTTCGTTATCACTAACAGTATCATCTCCGCTTGAATCGGTTCCTACGGGCGCTTGGTCGTAGCTGTGAGTAAGCGGGTAGAATGTATTGTTCTTTAATATGGCAAACCCCAATGTCTTTACGCAGTTGCTTGGGAGGTCTGCGGTGAGTGCGCTAGAAACTGAAAGCTCACACTTCTGTACTTGCGAGGAAACGTCACGCTCCAATATCTTTAATCCTTGGATAGCCATGTTTAGGTATCGGCTGAACCCGTGAAGAGACTCAAACCCACGCTCAATCATGTAGTCTTTTACTACTTGCTCTAAACTTTTATTTGCGCTGAGTGCCATCTTAGTTGTCTATTCCGTCGTTAATTAAATCTTCTGGTATTTGCTTCTCAGGGGCAAGCATCTCTAACGCCCCTCTTACAACTTCCCTTTCGTAGCTTGGTGGAATAGGAAAGAATCCCCGAGAAGGAATATCAAAACCACTTTTAACCATCACCACATATAGCCCTGTTCCCTCTGTCACATCTCCATGAAAGATTAACTTATCCGCGTGAAGAGCAAAAGCAGGGTTGCCTTCGTTATCCCGAGCCTCACTTTCCTTGAACATTGCTGTGAAGTTTATTCCAACAGGAAGGTACTGAGTGGACATATCCTCTTTTCCGTACACAGCGTAGACGCCCATGTTCTTTGGGAGGTCTAAAGGTGTTGAGGTAAGCTGAACAAAGTAATTTCCGTCATCACCTTTTTGAATCGTGTACTCGTCAGGAGAAGAAACGAATCCCCCGAAAAGGTCTAGCTCATCTTGGTACGCTGCCGCAGTAAGAAAGGTGTAAGCAATGTTATCCCTTACCTGTGCTACCGCCAACTCACACTCACGAATGTCTATCTTGGCATCCGTAGTAACGCGAGGCGTTAGTATTTTCTGTACTTGTTCTGCTAAAAGCCTTTTAGTTGACATTCCTTATCCGTTGCTGGTGTTTTTACTTGCTTCTGAGACTTGAACAACGTTGCTGTCTCTAAGGTATATTCCTAGATAAACACAAATTCTGTACACCAAGTCGTCTGTCGCAAAATTAGGAACTACGAAGTCCGTGCTGTCCCCACTGAGAATATCAGGGAAGTTTGCTAAGTAGTGCGTTTCTCCTGCGGGAGTTGACGAAAGGTTTATCCGAACCCCACCAATAGCGTTTGTGTAATTAGAGGCTAAAGCTATAATCGAAGAGCTTACCCTTATGATGTACAATTGTTGGTTCTCGTTTAACCCGCCGACAGTAGTGTTGTCATTAGATGTGTAGAAAGCTACATCCCCCGTCTTAAAAGGGTGTCCCGCTAATGTTATTTGATTACTGCCTGTATCTACGTCGTTACTCGCAAAGGAGGTTCCCATGTTATCGTTTACCACCGCTCCTCCTGTTGCCGCAAAGACCTTTCGGCTACTTGATACCGTATAGTTCCAATAAGGTACTGGTGTTCTGCGTAAGTAGCTAAACTCTATATTGTTAAGACCAAGGGGAAGAACTCGAAACTTGTCGTCGTAATAAATGATAACGGGATGCTCCGAGTCAATAGGGGTAAGTTCAGACTGAAGAAGTTCAGCAAGCACATTATCGCCCACTCCTGTAACGGGAACCACCGCACCATTCTGAGAGAACGGAAGTTGAACCCTACTAGCGTGCCAATAGTCATAAGGGTATCTAGCATAACCCGCACCATCTAAAGAGATAAGGCTTGGGGTCTTTCTCAAAGCTGAGATGTCGTCCCAATTCTTTTGTCCACTATCATACTTTAGGTAGGCATCATTCTTCCAATCGCTTTCTGCTAATTTTGCGTAGCGGTTAAAGGTTACGGAGTCGAGATAGCCGCCCTTTTGTGACTTGTTTGCGATTTTAAAGACCTGCTCGTATACTTCGTTTATGTTTGCGGATGCTGCCATTTAATTACTTAAGGCTTGTTTATGTACACGCTAACAATAGCACCCGTAAGAGAGGAGCCAAACGTGATGATACCCGTGCTTGAGGCAAGAGTGTACGTACTTGTCGTAGAGCCGTCTGCGAACTCAGAGTCAATGAACACTATAATGTCTTCAGTACTATACCCCACAAGAGCTGCGTTTGAGTTTGCATCTAATGGTGTGTATGTTGTTCCAGTTATAGTATCTGTGTACTTTCGCGTGATTTCGCTTGTGGTTCCAATGCCAAATACTTGAGTAGAAGCAGTTGTAGGGGAGCAATTAGTTAACCGCTGAATCTCAAGAGCATAAGTGTTAATGTCTGTTGAGAAGTCTGAGTTGATTGCCGCCTCTA
>Ga0208303_1001237_pt1 | contig 10148 bp, 11 predicted proteins | sample CB_VirMetaG_2_FD_184537 | JGI IMG/M metagenome (GOLD analysis project Ga0208303, IMG submission 184537) | Freshwater to marine saline gradient viral communities from Chesapeake Bay - CB_1504_2 Viral MetaG (SPAdes) (version 4) | ecosystem: Environmental > Aquatic > Marine > Coastal | place: USA... | reverse complement strand
TCATTTCGGCTAGGACGAGCCGTGCGGAGACGCCGGAAGCGTTGGCTGGGGTTCACTCGGAGAATGTGCTGTTGGTTGTGGACGAGGCTTCTGGTGTGCCTGAGAAGGTGTTTGAGGCTGCTGCTGGTTCGATGTCTGGCCACGCCGCGACTACGATTTTGCTGAGCAACCCGACGCGTTCATCTGGCACGTTTTACGAAAGTCAGACGCGGATGGCGGACAGCTGGTGGACACGTCGTTGGTCGTGCGTTGATAGCCCGCTTGTGTCTGACGAGTTTGTTGACGAGATGCGCGCGAGGTATGGCGAGGACAGCAATGCCTTTCGCATTCGTGTGCTTGGCGAGTTCCCTATGGCGGATGACGACACGATCATTCCGTTTCACTTGGTTGAGAGCGCGATACATCGTGACGTTGAGGTAACGCCTGACGTTAAGCCTATTTGGGGTTTGGACGTTGCGCGCTTTGGCTCGGACAAGACTGCGTTGTGTAAGCGGTATGGCAATGTTGTGACTGAAATTACCAGCTGGCAGGGTTTGGATTTGATGCAGACTGTCGGGCGCGTTATGGCCGAATACGAAGTCTTGTCGCCTTCTATGCGGCCCAGCGAGATATTGGTTGACAGTATTGGCGTTGGCGGCGGTGTAGTTGATAGGCTGCGCGAGCTTGGTGCGCCGGTTAGGGGCATTAACGTGGGCGAGGCTCCTGCTATGGGCAAGACGCACATGAACCTGCGCAGCGAGCTTTGGTTTAAGACAAAGGGTTGGCTTGAGGATAGGTCGTGCAAGCTGCCGAATAACGACCAGCTTCTCGCGGAGCTGACTGCGATTAGATACAGCTTCACATCGTCGGGTAAGATGAAGGCTGAGAGTAAGGATGAGATGCGCAAGCGTGGGTTAAGGTCGCCTGACCTTGCGGATGCGCTTTGTCTGACAATGGCCAGCGACGCTGCAACTGCGTTATCTGGCGCGATGTCAAGTTGGAAGCAATCTATTAAACGCAATTTGAAGGGTATTGCATGAAGCCAGTTCCGTTCCACAAGCTGTCACCAAAGATGAAAAATATCCGCATGAACCAGTGGATTAAAACTTATATTGGCCGAGGTTTAAGTTTGGAGGACGCTCAGCACGCAGCAAGGTGGCGCGCTGGCCATTGGAAGCTAAATGCGCGTATGGAGAAGGTTCTGGCAGATATTGAGGATGTGTGATATGCAGCCTGCGTGGTATTATTAATTAAACTGTGCTAATGTGCAAAAAAAGCTAGAGGATAATGATATGAAACCATGTAAAGGTTGCCCCACCCCAGCAGCGTGTAAACGTGCAGGCGGATGCCTTGCCAAAAAATACGGAAAATAAGTTATGGGTATTTTTGATTTCTTAGGCGACTTATCGTCAAAGCGCAGCAAAGAGCTTGGCCTTGGCGGCATACAGTCTTTGCTTGGCACGCGCCGCGCTGCACAAGCTGGCGCAATTGGCGATGAGATGATGGGCATTACAAACAAAGATAGTTTGCCCGGTTACTTTAATGAGCAGACGCGTGAGTATGTTCCTTGGTACGTTGATTTGTTTGACGGCGGTGGATTGAATGCTGCTGGCAGTGTTGCGGAGCAAGAGGCTGCGCAATCTATGGCTTCTGCAACGGGTGCTATGCCCGGCAGCGCTCCTACGGCTCAGCCTGGTTTGTTGCAAACTGGTTTGGGCAGTCAGCTTTCTGATATGGAGAGAGCAAACCGCAATCGCGTTGGCGTTGACCCGCGCAATCTAGGCGGTACTGAAGGCTATGGTCCTATGCCAGCGCGTGACCCGCGCAATCTAGGCGGTACTGAAGGTTATGGTCCTATGGGGCAAGCAATGCCTGCGCCTGCGCAGCAGGGCGTTATTCCTCAGCTGCAAGATAACATGCCTATGTCTTCGCCTCAGCCCCGAAACTCTGCGTTAGACACCTTGCGTGAAAATGTTTATAGCGTTGGCCCAATTGATGCCTACAGAAACGCACTTAATAATCGGCCAGACATTCCGCTCACGCAGCCTTTTGCGGGCAGAGATGACACGCCTCGTTTAAGCGAAATGCAATCGCCTATGATGCAACACCCTGAGTTTCCAAAATTTGTTGATCTTATGAAAAGATCTGGAAACGAACAGCTCCTGCAGAACCCAGGTCGCTTGCAAAACCTTTTCAATAATTACCTTAAAGGTTTATAACTAATGGCAATCACAACTTACGCAGAGCTGCAATCTAACGTCACGGATTTTCTTAACCGTGATGATTTGGCGTCGGTTACGCCGACGTTTATATCGCTGGCCGAAGCTGACATGCAGCGTCAGGTGCGTCACTGGCGGCAGGAGAAGCGCAGCACTGCGGAGCTTGACACGCAGTACAGCGCAATCCCCGCTGACTTTCTTGAGGCTATTCGGTTTTACATTACGTCGGGCGAGACGCGTCCGCTTGAGTTAATAAGCCAGTTTCAGTTGCTTGACCGCAAATATAAGAGAGCGAACACCAGCGGTGAGCCAGCTTATTATGCAATTACTGCCGGTGAGATTGAAATATTCCCTGCGCCTGATGGCACTTACACTGCCGAACTATATTACAACGCGCGCATTGAGCCATTGTCTGACAGCAATACGTCTAACTGGATGTTGGAATACTTCCCTGACGCATACTTGTATGGTTCACTCATACACTCCGCGCCATACTTGAAGGATGATGCGCGCTTGCAGGTTTGGGCTGCTTTGTATCAAAGCGCGATTGATGCTATAAATATGTCAGGTGAGAAGGCTAAATTTGGCGGATCAGGCCGTCGCATGAAAATAAGGGCTTACTAACATGAGTTTTTCAGACACATTTGAGACCACAGTTTTAACTTGGTCTTTTACGACAAGCAGCGCAACACGCCCGACTGAGTGGCATATTGCACTTTACACTGCATCGCCATCCGACCCCGGCGGCGGAACTGAAGTATCTGGCGGCGGTTACGCGCGTCAGGCTGTTACGTTTACTGTTTCCGGCAACACTGCCTCAAACAATGCTGCAATTGAGTGGCCAGTTGCTACGTCGGCTTATGGCACGGTTACTGACGTTGGCGTGTTTGATGCGTCTACTGGCGGCAACTTAATTGCTTACGCGGCGCTGACCACTAGCAAGGCGATTGACACGGGCGACGTGTTTAGGCTCCCATCTGGTGATCTTGACGTTACACTTGATTAATGGCTGAGTATCGTTCTGGCTACGGCAGGGCTACATACGGCTCGTATAACTACGGGCTTGATGGCGCTGTTATTGGCGGCGCTAGCACGATTATTATCACAACAACGACGGCAGCAGCATCGGTCCGCGTTAGGCTAGACGCATCTATTGTTGTAGGCGTATCTACGACCTCATCTGAGGCCGTTAGAGTGCGTGAAGCGTCTGCGTCTAGCACAGCGTCCACCACAGCTACATCTGCAGCCCAGCGCGTGCGTGAGAGCAATGCAGCATCAACCTGCGCTTCATCTACGTCTGCTGCATGCAATCGTGTCCGCACTGCTGATGGCACGATTGCCGCTGCGTCAACTGCCAGCTCTGACATGGTTCGCGTTAGGCCAACTTCGGCTGCGATTTCTGCTGCGTGCAGTACGTCGGCCCATGCTGAGGCAATATACATTAGCAGCGCTGACATTGTTTGCGTTATAACATCTGTAGCAACGTGCAACCGGGTTCAGTCGAGTAGTGCTTTAATTAGCACTCTTCTGAGTACGACTTGCAATGCTGTTAAAAAGTGGGAGCCAATCCCAGATACACCTGAAGTTTGGACTGGTGTTGATCCGTCAAGCAAAGTGTGGCAAGATGCAAGCAGCACGCCAGAAAGCTGGTCGGCTGTTCCCCCTACATCAACGGACTGGACACCCGCCTCGGCTTCGAGCGAAACTTGGGCTGACGCCGCATAGGAGAATAACATGGCTGACACAACCACAACTGCATATGGCTTAACGAAGCCAGAGGTCGGCGCATCCGAGGATACTTGGGGCGAAAAGATCAACACTGATCTTGATACGTTAGATTCGGTTGTAAATGCAATTGGCGGTAAGACTGCTGCCGCTACGTTGTCTTATGCAGATAGCGCGAAGCTGGCGACGACTGCTGGCGGGGTAACAGTTACCGGCCTGACAACAACGACTGATTTAACAGCCACAGGCACAACAACTTTAGCTGGTGCAAGCACAACAGCCAACATTACCTTCGGTGACAACGACAAAGCCATCTTCGGCGCTGGGTCTGACCTACAGATTTATCATGATGGGTCGCATAGTAGGCTTTTGCATCCAGCAGCATCAGGTGGCGACTTATATATTCAGGCAGACGATTTATACCTGACAAACGCTGCGGGCAACAGTTATCTTAAAGCCTTATCTGGGGCCGCAGTAACGCTTGCTTATAACAACTCGGATAAACTCGCCACCACCGCCACAGGTATTGACGTAACTGGCACAGCCGTCACGGACGGTTTAACTGTAGCTGGCAACGTGTCAGTCGATGGCGGGACGATCAAGCTGGACGGTAACTATCCTGTTGGTACGGGTAACACTGCTTTAGGTGACGGTGCGCTTGATGATGGATCTTTAAGTGGAAACAACAATGTAGCCATCGGAGGATCGGCACTTACTGCAAACACATCTGGAGTAGGAAATGTTGCGGTAGGTCAAAGTGCGGCAGGAGTAAATACGACAGGATCGTCTAATTCTGTTTTAGGTAATGCGGCTTTACTTTTCAACCAAAGTGGTTCAAACAACGTAGCGGTTGGGGAAACGGCTCTTTACTCCAACACCACCGCCAGCAACAACACTGCTGTTGGGTATCGTGCCTTGGAAGATAATACGACAGGCACACCAAACACTGCGGTAGGATATGTCGCACTTCCCAACAATACGACTGGTAACTCTAACACAGCTTTGGGTTACATTACGCTAGGCGACAACACCACTGGTTCCAGCAATACGGCTGTTGGTCATCAAGCACTATCCGCCAACACCACCTCCAACAACAACGTAGCGGTTGGGTATCAGACTTTATATAGTATGTCGTCTACGGGTGACGCTAATAAGTCAACGGCTGTAGGCTATCAAGCAGGGTATAACTCAACGCACAACGTAGACGCTTTTGGCTCTCAAGCATTATATAGCAACACTACAGGTGTTTTATCAGTAGCCATTGGCCGTGAGGCACTCTACTCCAACACCGGCGGCAGCAACAACACAGCGGTTGGGTATGTGGCTGGGTATAGTAATACTACGGGTACGACAAATGTATTTATAGGTCGCTACTCTGGATACTTAAACACGACAGCTTCCAACAACACGATGGTCGGTTCTAGTGCGGGTCAAAACAACACAACAGGTGCAGAAAATGTTGCGGTTGGTACTGATGCGTTAATTAGCAACACTACTGGCTCATACAGTGCGGTATTGGGCCGTCGTGCTGGCTATAGTATGACCACAGGTGGTCGTAATACCCTTATGGGATACAACGCTGGTCAGGCTTTGACTACTGGCACTCAAAACACGTTTGTTGGTGCGAACGATGGCGCAGGGTATGGTGTTGGGCATTTTGTTACCACAGGCTCTAAAAACACCATTATTGGCGCATATGACGGCAACCAAGGCGGCTTGGACATCCGCACCTCAAGCAACAACATCGTGCTGTCGGATGGGGATGGAGAGCCGCTAACTTGGATTCAAGGAAATGGGTCTACAAATCATTACGGCGACCCCTCTGGCCTTGGTGACTATATTGCCACTTGGAATATGAGGGGTACAAACACAGACGGGTTGCAAGCATTTTACAATGGGGTAACGCCAAACAATACTGCAAGGTATTTCTTCAGAGGAAAAGATAGCACAGCGACAAGAGTTATAATTTATTCAAACGGCAATGTTGTAAACGCAAACAACAGCTACGGTGCTATCTCTGACGTTAAACTGAAGGAAAACATTGTTGATGCTACGTCTCAGTGGGATGACATCAAGGCTCTAACTGTTCGTAAGTACAGCATGAAGTCTGATAACCTTGACGCACCCAACATGCTTGGGGTCGTTGCCCAAGAGGTTGAAGCGGCGGGCATGAGTGGTCTTGTGTTTGAAAGTCCAGACCATAATCCAGAAACTAATGAGGATTTGGGAACAGTCACCAAACAAGTCAACTACTCCATCCTTTACATGAAAGCAGTCAAGGCACTGCAAGAGGCAATGGATCGCATCGAAACCCTAGAGGCAAAAGTAACTGCCCTAGAAAACGCTTAATCGTAACCAGTCAGAAAAGGAGAAAGACATGACTGATACACCAACCACAGAAGAAATCGCACAACACTACACAGCAATGGGTCACTCTGTTGACTTGCTAAACGCTGGGCAACCAGAGGGCATGGAAGACGCCGATTGGGCTGACACTGTGTCACGCAACGTAGAGCATCTGCAAATCATGGTGGCTAAAGACTTCTGGACTACAGAAGATATGGCCGCTGCCAATGCTGCAATCGCAGCGAACTCTTAAACTCAACCTGAAAGGAGACCGTTATGAGTAAAAACGAAAAGAACCTCATCACTGTCAACGACATCGAATACAACATTGAAGACTTCACTGACGCACAGAAGACTATGCTTAACCATGTGCAAGACCTAGATCGAAAGCTGGGCAATGCTCAGTTTAACTTGGATCAGCTTTCAGTGGGTCGTGAGGCGTTTGTTAAGATGCTGGCTGACTCTTTGGAAGCACCAGCGGAAGACGAAGCTGAATAGCTCGCACGATATAACGCAACTGGCCAGCTATATGCTGGCCTTTTGCATATTTGGTACAATGTGCTATATTGGCCGCAATGCGTTTTCCGAGAGGCGACAATGGCTTTAATTGATCTAAACATTCCAGCTGGCGTCTATCGCAACGGCACTGACTTGCAGAGCATGGGCCGCTGGCGTGATGCAAGCCTTATTCGCTGGCATGACGGCGTTATGCGCCCGGTAGGCGGGTGGCGCACGCGCAACAACAACGCTGCAAACGCAAGCATACGCGGCATAACTACTTGGAACACAAATAGCAGCGACCGCTGGATTGCCGCTGGCACATACAACAAGCTTTATGCTTGGGCCGAGACTGGCGTTCAATATGACATTACCCCGGTTGGCTTAACTGCTGGGCGTGAGGACGCAATATCTTTTACAGGCTACGGCGGCGCGGAGTTTGGCGCATACGCATACGGCATTGCTCGGCCTGACACAGTTCGCATTCAGCCAGCGACCAGCTGGGATTTGGAAACGTGGGGTGAATACTTGCTGGCGTGCAACGAGGACGATGGCAAGATTTACGAATGGCAGCTCAGCACTGGCACGCCCGCTGCGGTTTTGTCTAACGCGCCAACAAGCAATCTTGGTTGCGTTGTAACTGAGGAGCGTTTTTTGTTTGCGCTTGGCGCGGGCGGCAATCCTCGCAAGGTGCAGTGGTCTGACCGTGAGGATAACAATTCATGGACGCCAGCCGCTACAAACGAGGCGGGTGATCTTGAGCTAAACACGTCTGGCGCATTGATGAAGGGCGTGACTGTTGCCGGGCAAACCTTGCTTTTGACAACGCGCGATGCCCACGTTGCCAACTACATTGGCCCGCCATACGTTTACGGCATTGAGCGCGTTGGCACGTCCTGCGGGCTTGCGGCAAAACAGGCTGCTGTTGTTGTGGATGCGGGTGCATTCTGGATGGGCGTTAATTCGTTTTACGTTTACACGGGCGGTCAGGTTCAGGAGTTACCCTGCGACGTGTCAGATTATGTTTTCAACGACATCAACCGTGGTCAAATTAGCAAATCGTTTGGCATGTCTAATTCCATGTTTGGCGAGATTACTTGGTTTTACCCAAGCGCGGCATCAACGGAAAACAATCGTTATGTGACGTTTAATTACACAGAAAACACATGGTACATTGGCGAGCTGGCCCGCACAGCTGGCGTTGACCGCAGTGCATTCCGCCAGCCAATGATGGCTGACCCAGCGGATTACAAGATTTACGAGCATGAGATTGGCTTTGATTATGGCGCGTTGACACCTTATGCTGAAACGGGTCCGTTCCGCATTGGCGCTGGGGATCAAGTTATGAGCGTGACTGAGCTTCTGCCGGATGAAAAGTCGCAAGGTGACGTAAATGCCGTTTTTAAGACGCGCTTTTACCCGAATGGCACTGAGCGGTCATACGGGCCTTACTCTATGAGCAACCCAACATCGGTGCGGTTTACCGGGCGTCAGGTGCGGATGCGCGTTGAGGGTCAGCGCTTGTCTGATTGGCGTGTTGGCATTAATCGGCTTGAAGCTGTTGGCGGTGGCCGTCGATGACGCAGCAAAACCGTCCACCAGAGCCGCGAGATAAGGACTGGCAGACGTGGGGTCGGCGCATGATGTCGTACCTCTCGCAAACCCGTTCTGCGCTGGTTCAACAGACTGGCGACGAAAGCGCTGCCGATGATGGCACGTTGATGTGGGACAGGGAAAACTTGTATCCGGTTGTAAGCAAAAACGGCGAGTGGGTTCAGGTCGTGCTGGAGGACGGCCGCGCTGACTTCATTCTAACGTCTGATGTTACGCCAGCCGCCGCGAACACAGCTTACAAAATTACATATGACGCTCCTGTAGGTAATGACGGCATTACGCAAGGCACTCCCGCATCTCGCATTGTTTTTGAGGAGGCTGGCCAGTACGTCATATCGTTTTCCGCGCAAATATCATCGACATCTGCCAGCACGGTTCACTTTTACTTTTGGCCCAGCATTAACGGCACAGACGTGTCTGACAGCGCGATGACAACGGCGCTGCACCGAAACAACGCCACTCTGGTTACGTCGCGCACGCAGATATTTACCGTTGCAGCAAATGACTATTTTGAGGTCAACTACATGATTGACAGCACGTCGGGCTTTTTAAACTACACCGCAGCGTCCTCTCCGGTTCCAGCAATCCCCTCGTCAACTTTAGCAATAACGAGGTTGCATGGATAACGAGCTTGAAAGATGTCGGCCCTGGATCGAAGCTGCTTTGGGCTATTCTGGAGGCACTCATGACTTCATTGACGTGGCCGAGGGCATCTACAAAGGTACGATGCAGTTGTGGCCAACGCCAAAGGGGTGCATAGTAACTGAAATCGTGGTATATCCGCGAAAGAAAGTTTTAAACGTGTTCCTCGGCGGCGGTGAATTGGAGCAAATTTTGGATATGCACAACGATGTGATAGAGTGGGCAAAAGCGCAAGGATGCGCGGCCCTAACCATGACTGGTCGCTTTGGCTGGAAAAAACCATTGGCGAAGCACGGTTGGAAGCCACTGCACACGTCCTATGTTAAGGAGTTTGAATAATGGGAAAAGGTGGATCAACCTCTTCAACGGTTGCAGTCCCAGAGTACATTGAGGACGCGGCTCGGCGCAATCTGACCGAAGCTGATAAAATTAGAAGGTTGGGATTTATCCCTGAGTATGGCCCAACCGTTGCTGCGTTTACTCCCTCGCAGGAAGCTGCGTTTCAAGGCACGGCACAAGCAGCTGGCGCTTTTGGCCTGCCCGGTGGCGGAATGTCAATGCAAGATATTTCTGGTGGTATGCCTGAGCCTACGACTTACGCAGGCGGTGTGCGTGGTTATTCTGCTCTGCCAATTTATGAGCAAGCTCTTGAGGCTTTTGGGCAAGCTCGCCCCGGTCAAAAGAGATATGCAGAAAGTTTCTTTATTGACCCAGTTACAGGTCTTCCCGGCTCAAACATGCAAGCGCCAGTTGACTACACCGTAGCGTCCACTCCGGGTGATCTGGGTGGGATTGGCGCTGGTGGTGGAGACGACCCTTATTTTCCACCTGTCACTCCACCTGTCATTCCACCTGTCACTCCACCTGTTGTTACACCGGTTGCTCCCGGCCCGGTTTACGGAGGAGTGCCTACATCACCTACCGAAGGCGCTGTTTTCACGTCAACTGATTTTAGCGGCGAAGAAACTCCTTACACAATAGTAACTCCCACAGATGTGCGTCCGCCGGGATATGTTGACAATACGCCCTCAACTTTCCCAGAGGTGCGTGAGTACTATGATTCGAGTCCACTGAACCCTTCGGCCCCAGCTGTATTAAAGTTTGACGATGGCACGTCAGTTGACT
>Ga0208303_1001228_pt1 | contig 10181 bp, 11 predicted proteins | sample CB_VirMetaG_2_FD_184537 | JGI IMG/M metagenome (GOLD analysis project Ga0208303, IMG submission 184537) | Freshwater to marine saline gradient viral communities from Chesapeake Bay - CB_1504_2 Viral MetaG (SPAdes) (version 4) | ecosystem: Environmental > Aquatic > Marine > Coastal | place: USA... | reverse complement strand
AGAGGAAAAAATAGCAATCGCAAAAGCACAACAAAATAGCATAAATTAAGCTATTGACTATACTGTGGGATAATATATAATTATCCCACAATTAACAATTAAACAGAAAGCAAATAATATGCAAACACTAGACAAACTACAAAAGCAATTACTTCTAGGTACAGAAATAAATGCAATATTAAAACAATCAAATAAACTTTTAGACATAGTGAAAGAGAACCAAGAATATTCTCACAAACTACAAGCTGAAAGCGACAGACTAGAAAAAGAAATAGAGGCAGAGAGATTATATACTGCGTCAGAACATATGGCGAGGAACTCATAATGATATTACATAAACAATTTATGATTACTTATTTCTCTACTAAAGATGGAAAGACAATCACAAGAAAGGGAACTTGGACAGAGAAATGCAAATATTTCACAAGTAAAGTTGGCAACCATATGATGACATACTTTGATATGGATGCACAAGGTTATAGAACTGCAAAAGGTTCTTGGACTGTGAGGTATTAATGAGCATAGAAGTAATGGTAGTCAATGCTTGGTTTATACTAACAACATATATAATACTCTCACTTGTGGGGGTATTATAATATGAAATATTGCCAAGGAACTAGGTGTCATACATATGACACCAAAGACAGAAAGAGAGGTGTCAAGGGTAGCAAAACAAACCAGACTAGAAAGAGGTCATCTTTTTATTATGGCAATGGCAACTTCTGTTCTCTACAATGTCAGACAGATTGGTTTCATACTCATGGAGATAATGCAATCAATCATTTTGGTAGAGTAGAGCAACCAATAATACTAACCGAGGCTAACGCATGGCAAACAATATATAATCGTAATTGCTATGATGATAACTATCAACGTATTGAGGGTGTACCAGAATACGTTGAACAAAACACAATCACAAAGGAGATAAGACCATGTCAGCAACCACAATAACACAAGAGCAGTTAATGAAACAAAAGATTAAATATCTTGAAGATAGAATAGATGTCATGTCTAAGTCTATTGGTCGTATCAATAATATACTTGGTAGATTTCAGATGACCGAGAACCAAGAGCAAGGGTTCAAGGACTTAGTGAGTAGGGACAATGGCAACGAGTTAATCTAATCTAGTGTAAGGTGTATGCAGTAAATGCATGCACCTACATCTTGTGTGTCAAGAAAAAAATTTCCTAGATATATACCGGGAGGGCCCACCCTTACGCTGGCGGGCCCACCCAAGTAATAAAAAAAATAGAGGTACCAGACCGGTTGCCTATGGTAATTAACTTTGTATACATCGCACCCCCTTTTTATATAAATAGGGATCCTAAGCTTACCCTTTATTGCTTAATTCATAGAGTTAAGGTATAAGATTTGAAATCATATTAATTGTATGCAAAAAAATATTTTAAAAAATCTGGACGGATTGACTCCAGACGAAAGCGCTAAACTACTTGAACTTGAACGAAGCGTAGCTTTGGATGATGCCCGTCCAAATATTACAAATAATTTTTTAAGTTTTGTCAAATATGTTTGGCCTGAATTCATTGAAGGTTCTCACCATAAAATTATTAATAAAAAATTTAACGACTTAGCTGAAGGTAAGATCAAAAGGCTCATTATCAATATGCCACCTAGACACACCAAGTCTGAGTTTGCATCTTATTTATTGCCGGCCTGGATGATTGGTAAAAATCCAAAACTAAAAATTATTCAAGCAACTCACACAGCCGATCTTGCAATTGACTTTGGTCGTAAGACTAAGAACTTAGTTGACCAAGAAAACTACAGAGAACTATTTCCAACTAGACTACAGGAAGATAGTCAGGCAGCAGGAAAATGGAAGACCGAACAAGGTGGAGAATACTTTGCAGCTGGTGTAGGTGGAGCCATCACAGGTCGTGGTGCGAATCTATTAATTATTGATGATCCCCACAAGGAACAAGATATTCGTGGAGATGGTAAATCTTTTGAGAAAGCTATGAACTGGTACACAGCAGGACCTAGACAAAGACTTCAACCTGGTGGATCAATTGTAATCGTAATGACTAGATGGTCTACTAAAGATGTAACAGGACAATTATTAAAAGCTCAATCAGAGGAAGGATCGGATCAATGGGAAGTAGTAGAATTACCGGCCCTGCTCCCCGATGGAAAACCCGTGTGGCCTGAATATTGGACATCTGAAGAATTACTTAAGACTAAAGCATCTATACCGGTTAGTAACTGGAATGCACAATACATGCAACAACCGACCGGGGACGAGGGAGCTTTAATTAAAAGAGAATGGTGGCGAGACTGGACAGCCAAACATCCACCTCCTTTAGACTACATTATTCAAAGTTATGACACCGCTTTTACTAAAGGCACAAAATCAGATTACTCAGCTATAACGACCTGGGGTGTATTTGAAACTGAGGAAGATGGTCAAAATATAATACTTCTCGATGCTTTTAAAGATCGATATGAGTTTCCAGAACTCCGGCGTGTTGCGTATCAGCAATATTTGGATTGGAAACCCGATATGGTTATCATTGAAGCAAAAGCTTCAGGACTACCTTTGACCCATGAGCTTAGACAGATGGATATACCTGTTATCAACTTCACCCCTAGCCGTGGAAATGATAAGCATGTACGTGTGAATTCTGTTGCACCTTTATTTGAATCTGGTAAGATATGGGCTCCTATGCATGAGCATTTTGCTCAAGAGGTTATTGAGGAGTGTGCGTCGTTTCCATTTGGGGAACACGATGACTATGTGGATAGCACAACACAAGCTATCATGAGAATTAGACAGGGTGGTATGGTTCGACATCCTGAGGACTACAAAGATGAGCCGATTGTTAGAGGGGAAATAAAATACTATGGCTAAAAGCTTAATCGAAATCGCATTACAATTAGGAAAGCAACTTGGAGCAAATACTTCTAAGTTTCTTGGTACTAAATCAAATGTCACGTTCATGGGACCAGGGCCCAAGGATGGTATGCTATTTCAAAAAAGTATTAACCCAGAATCATTCGCATCTCTTGGAATTGAAAAAGTACTACCGGATATTGAATCTTCATTAGGATATGCAGTTGGTGGTAAACTAAATGATATCCAATTAAATAAATTAATTGATAACATGTCTATCATGGCTGATGTTCTAGATCCGTTAGCTGCAAAAAATGTTGTCGATGCTTCATCTAGATTTGGTGGTGGTTTAGAATCTTTAAAAGGATTAGGTCTTAAGAACTTAGACAATGTTAGATCTAAATCAGGAATGGCTGAGAGACAAATAACTGACGCAGCTAGTGAAAGACCAATTAATCGTTCTGGAGAACTTACAAGTGTTGCGGATGAACCCGGACAATCAGGTGTATCTTATGCAATAAAAAATCCCGCTAAAATTCCAGGTGACGAATCAGCAGCATTTCCTTCTTTTAAAACTACAGAGAATATTGATACCTCAAGTCCACTAATGTCTAAACTTGAAAATAGAGTTCAAGGCATGAGGGATGATACGGAAGCGGCAACAGGGATCATGGCAAATGTTGCAAAAGGTGATCTTCCAGGAAAGACTGGAGCAGCCAGAGAATTTTTAGTTAATAGTTTAAAAGTTGGAGACGACTATCCATCAACTACATTATCTGACGTGATGTCGGCACAAGATATGAAATTTATTATGGAAGGTGGTGGAGGAGCGATGGGTGATCCATTAGTTCTAGTACAAAAGTATTTTGGACCAAGGATCGCTGAGATGATTCCTAATGGTGGCACACCTGAAGAGATCGCAATATTTACAAAAAAAGTTTTAGAAAATGTAGAAGACGCTAAAGGCTTAAGACCGGATGAACCTGCTTTTGATCCGTTGACTGCAAGGTTTGTAGATGAATTAGCTGATGGTGGTATCGCTGGATTAGAGACTAGACAAGGTTTAAAATTTGGTGGCAAAACGGGTAAATCTATTTTATCAAAAATAGATGACAAAATGATTAAGAAAGCAGCAGATGATATTTTTCCAACAGATGATTATAAATATGATGCTGAATTAGTTGTTGATGCATTAGTAGAAAATAATCCAAAATTATTTAAAAACTTATTAGCTGATGATTTAGATGATGCTTTAAGATCAGAACTTTATGGACTCGCTGTAAGTGAGACAGGAACTAGAGCAGCAATGAAAATTAAAGCAGGAAAAATGGAACGTCCTTTATTTGACGAAAAAGGTAATTTAAATAAAGATGCAGTTCTGGCTGATGCTACTAAGTATGATGGATTAGATCAAGCACCAGTACCTAGTTTCCAATTAAATGTTGACAAAGCGGTTAGTGAATTAAATATTCCAAGAGAAGAAGCAATAAGAATTGCAAGTCTTCCAAGCGACCAACAGAAAATAGCTTTACAAATATACCTTGATAAAAACATGGCACAAAGAGCAGAATTAATGAATTACAATCCTAAAACGTTCGATGCAGCAAAAGGCGGACTAGCTAAAATCCTGGAGCTGTAATGGCTAAGACTATTATAACAGAAAAAAGTTTTAGGGACGCATATAAGAAGTTTCAAAGAGAATCTAAAAATATAGGTACAGACGAACAGTTTGCAGCCTACTTGAATAAGAACTACAAGACTCAAACTGGAAAGTTATTTAGTACAGCTAATGTTCTTTCATTAAGAACCAAATTAGAAATCAAATCACCTGTAGCGTCAGGTACTAATCCAACAGACAGAGCAAAATTTATAAGAGATACAGCTTATTCAACTAAAGAAATCGATAAAGCAAACAAAGGTTTAAAATATACATCAAATGTAGACATAAGAAATAAGATAGTAAATAAATTTAAAGACAGACCTGCAAATTTTCCTAATTTTAAAACTGCCTATTATCCCTATCTAGATAAACTAGATACCATACCCGATAAGATTGATAAGGCTTTAAAGAGTATGTTGAAAAGTGATGAACCTTTAAAAAAAACTTTAATTGAGCAGTTGGTGAGATTAACCGGACTTGACGAAACTACAATAAAAAAACCACCTAGAACAGGCGGTCAATCTAATTTAGAAAAGTCAAAAACATATCAAAATATAAAAGAAAGTGCAGATGTTATTAAAAGAAGTAAAGGTATGCCAAGAGATTTTTACACACTACCTTTTAAAAAACAACTTGAATATGCAGCAAAATTTAGTGAAGGAATGCCTCGTTACACAGACATGGGTAATCAAATAAAGTATAGTGCAAAACCTCAAAATAAAATTATGGAGTATGCAATTAGAAGTTGGAACAATAAACGGGGTTCTTTAGAAGGGCCTATTCAATTTTTTAAAAAAGGATCTCGTACACCCATTAAATGGGAGCGTGGTAAAAAAATACCTTATGGTAAAGTAGAGTTTTCTTATAATGGAAAAAAACACAGTTTTGAGAAACTAACAAGTCCTGTCTATATGGAAAGATATTTCCCAGAACTATATGAAAAACAAAAAGCATTAAATAATTTAAATTCTAAAATGGTAGACAATCCTTTTAAGAAAGGAAAAAAAATTTCAGTTAGAGAATTAAATAGAAAAATACAAGTAGATGGTTATGGCTATTCACCAAGAAGAGGAACATTAGATATATTTCATGGCAAACGTGGGGTTGCAGATAGACCTTTCACAGACCTTACTTATGGAGCGAGTGATATAAATAAAATGGAAGAAGTATTTAGAAAATCTACTGTATCAAAGAATCCAAATATTGCTAAATCAGAATTTAATAAAATAAGAAAAGTATTACTTAAAAGTACCGTGGATCCTAAGACAGGAAAAAAATTAATCGGTGATGCGTTAGATCAATCGATTATTGACAGATCCAACTATCAAGCAGAAGCTATAAAAAATAATAAATTTAAAGGCTATGAAGACCTGAGAATAATGGTAATGGAAGAAGCCAAAAATCCTAATAGTGCAGTTTGTAGAAGTCTCGGACGTTTTAGAAAAGACGGTGGTAGAATAGGTTTTGCCAGCGGCAGTGGTTGTGTAATTGAAGCAACTAACGCTATCGATGAAAACCCAGTTAAATTTGCTCAAGACATGAATAAGACGGAAGGCATGTTACCTAAAATTCAAAACGCAGCCAGTAAATTTTTATCTGTTGCCAAAAAAGGTGGAAGGTTTGGAGCGTTCGCTGCAGCCGGTGCCGCAACTGCAGGACTTGTTAAAGAATTTAGAAACGATGATCCATCAACTTATCTATCAAACGAAGATCAACAAAAAAATATGTTAATTGATATGTTGACTCAACCGGTATCAACTCCGTTAGAAGAACCAAGTACAACGTTCGGCGATGCACAACTACCGGCTATCGGTGCAGTAACTGCAGCAGGTATGGTACCCGGTGGAGCAGAATTATATAGACAAAGAACTGGATCAGGAGTTAGGAAAGGTCCGTTAGGCGGTCCCCGTTTAGATGCAGATAAATTACCTATTCCTAAAAACAGAGTCAGTCCATTTAGAGCGGCCCTTGGTCCCTTGTCCGGGGTCCTGGGAAAAGGATTAGCGGCTACGGGAACACCGTTAGGGATGTTAGCACTAGAGCCTTTATACATCGGTCAACAAATCGCTGATGGAGATTCAGCAGGCGAGATTGCAACAAACCCATTAAATTATTTAGGCCCTGCGTTTGCGGGATCTTTATCAAAAGAAGCAACAAGATTCGCTGGACCGACAGTGTCAAATATTATGAGATTAGGTATAAGTCCAACAACACTTAAGACCGTATCAAGAAGATTTGGAATACCGGGTCTAGCTTTATCTGCGGGTGTTAGTGGATATGAAATGTATCAAAACAAAAAAGCAGGAAGGGGGTTATTCGATGACGGTTAAAAATAAAAACCTTGTTAAAAACATGGAACATGTTAAATTTGATAAAATCCCACCATTAAAAGGACCTGACTCACAGGGGTTGAATGTTCCTTTAAAACAAAGTACAACAATAGAGAACTCGGAGAATATAAATGGCAGATATGGACAAAGCTCTACCAAACGTAGAGACAGAACTTAAAACACCTAGCGACGAAGAAGTAGCAATATCAGAACAAGAAACAGCTGAAGCACAAGTTGGACCTGAAGATATTGACGTTGTCCAAGAAGAAGATGGTAGTGCTACAATTAATTTTGATCCATCAGCAGTCAATCAACCGGGCGGAGAAGGTCACGGAGACAACTTAGCAGAATTATTACCTGAAGATGTTTTAGGTAAACTAGGATCAGAACTTTCAGAAAATTATCAAACTTATAAATCAGCAAGAAAAGATTGGGAAGATAGTTATACTAAAGGTTTAGATCTTTTAGGTTTTAAATATGAAAACCCAACACAACCGTTTCAAGGAGCAAGTGGTGCAACACACCCAGTATTAGCTGAAGCTGTTACACAATTTCAAGCACAAGCTTACAAAGAATTACTACCGGCTACTGGACCCGTACATACTAGAGTTATTGGTTTAGCTAATAGACAAAAAGAAGACCAGTCAGTCAGAGTCAAAGAATTCATGAACTATCAGCTCATGGATGTAATGAAAGAGTATGAACCCGAGTTCGATCAAATGCTCTTTTATCTGCCTCTCAGCGGCTCTGCATTTAAAAAAGTTTATTACGATGAACTATTAGGTAGAGCCGTTTCAAAGTTTGTTCCTGCCGATGATTTATTAGTACCCTATACTGCAACATCTTTAGAAGATGCAGAGTCTGTAATTCATGTTATTAAAATGTCAGAGAATGATTTAAGAAAAAAACAAGTAGCAGGATTCTATGTTGATATAGAATTAACACCTGGCTACAATGAAGAAACAGAAGTAGAGAAAAAAGAGAGAGAATTAGAAGGAGTTAAAAGAACTAGAGACGAAGATGTATTTACAGTTTTAGAGATACACACAGACTTAGATCTAGAAGGCTTCGAAGATAAAGATTCTACTGGAGAAGACACAGGAATTAAACTTCCATACATTGTAACAATAGAACTTGGAAGTAGAGAAGTATTATCAATTAGAAGAAACTACAAAGCAGAAGATCCAAGTAAACAAAAACAAGAATATTTTGTACACTTTAAATTTTTACCTGGAATGGGTTTTTATGGTTTCGGTTTAATTCATATGATCGGTGGTTTGTCAAGAACGGCGACTACTGCACTAAGACAATTATTGGATGCAGGTACTTTAAGTAACTTGCCTTCAGGATTCAAACAACGTGGAATACGTGTTAGAGACGAGGCTCAATCTATACAGCCCGGCGAATTCAGAGATGTCGATGCACCTGGTGGAAACATCAAAGATGCATTTATGCCTTTACCATTTAAAGAACCTTCAGCGACTTTATTACAGTTGATGGGTACAGTGGTTGCGGCAGGGCAAAGATTTGCCTCCATCGCTGACATGCAGGTCGGGGATGGCAATCAACAGGCAGCTGTTGGAACGACCATAGCTCTATTAGAACGAGGTTCAAGAGTCATGTCAGCAATACATAAACGATTGTATGTAGCTATGAAAAGTGAATTTAATTTATTAGCAGGAGTTTTTAAAACTTATCTACCCCCTGAATATCCATATGATGTTGTAGGTGGACAAAAAAATATTAAGGTTGCAGATTTTGATGACAAAGTAGATATTATCCCTGTTGCAGACCCTAATATCTTTTCTCAATCGCAAAGAATATCACTTGCACAAACTGAATTACAATTAGCACAATCTAATCCAGGAATGCATAATTTATATGAAGCTTATAGACATATGTATGAAGCAATTGGTGTAAAAAACATTGATGCAATCTTGCCACCACCAGTTGAACCGTCTCCAGTAGACCCTGCAACTGAAAATATTTTAGCAATGTCTAATAAACCTTTCCAAGCTTTCAAAGGACAGGACCATCAAGCACATATTACAACGCATTTAAACTTTATGGCGAGTAATGTTGCAAGAAATTCACCCGTTGTTATGGCAACTTTAGAAAAAAACATCTTTGAACACATTTCACTAATGGCACAAGAGCAATTAGAGGTAGAATTTAGAGATGAGATACAACAATTGATGCAAATGCAACAAATGGCACAGCAAAATCCTCAAATGCAGCAAGATCCGCAGTTCCAACAACAGATTATGCAAATGTCTATGGCATTAGAGTCTAGAAAAGCAAAATTAATTGCAGAATCTACTGAAGAATTCAAAGATGAGGAAGCAAAAATTACCGGAGAGTACGGTGGAGACCCAATTGCTAAATTAAAAGCTAGAGAACTTGATTTAAAAGCTATGGATAATAATATTAGACAAGAACAGGATCAAGAAAAGATTAATATGGAAAAATCTAAGAATCTTATGGGTCAACAGCAGTTTGAGGAGAAATTAGAACAAAATGAAGACTTAGCAGAGCTTAGAGCAAACACTTCTTTAACTAAAGCTCAAATGAGTATTGACTCTAAAAGAGAAAATGACATGATGAAACAAATGGACGTTAGGATCTTGAAAGGTCCGCGAAGATAGTATATAATAATCACTTAGGAGAAAAATATGAAACCAAAAGACTTTTTTACAAAAAACAATCCAAATTATGTTGGTCCTGTTGTATCAGATACACCTAGAGCAGATGGTTCTAATACACATAAAACTAACTCAGATGGATTTTCAGAGGCTGTAGAAGTTAAAGTTCCTTTAGGACAACCGACTATCAATAAAGTTGGTGGCCAAAAAAGAATGTTAGCATCTAAAAAATCTTCAGTTAAGTGGTACTAACTCATGTGGATTTCGGCACTAAAATTAGCCGTTTCTGCAGGCAGTAAAATATACGCTAACAAACAGAGAACGAAGATGGCTATGTCTGATGCACAGTTAATGCATGCATCTAAAATGGCACGAGGTGAGGAAGCTTACCAGGGAAAATTATTAGAATCGAGAAATTCGGATTGGAAGGACGAATTTATTTTGCTTTTGCTCTCGGTGCCCATTGTAATGCTGGGATGGTCAGTATGGTCAGATAATCCTGTACATATGGAGAAAATGGAGTTATTCTTCGTACACTTTGGAAATTTACCGTTATGGTATCAAACAATTTTTGTAGGTGTCATTGCTTCTGTCTATGGACTTAAGGCCACACATCTGATAAAGAATAAGTAACTTGGAGATAAAAAATTATGAGCGCAAAATCTAGAAAACGAAACAGAAGACTTGCAGCACTAGC
>Ga0208303_1001224_pt1 | contig 10202 bp, 9 predicted proteins | sample CB_VirMetaG_2_FD_184537 | JGI IMG/M metagenome (GOLD analysis project Ga0208303, IMG submission 184537) | Freshwater to marine saline gradient viral communities from Chesapeake Bay - CB_1504_2 Viral MetaG (SPAdes) (version 4) | ecosystem: Environmental > Aquatic > Marine > Coastal | place: USA... | reverse complement strand
TGCTGTTGTAGCTAACGATCCTAGAGGTACTTTTTACTGGTACGTTTCTAACGGTATGCCATATCAAGAGGCAGCTAACCTTGTGGCTCAACGGTTTGGTCAACCAAAAACAAAAGAGCAATTAGCAAGAGAACAAGCAAAAGCAGAAGAAAAATATCAATTTGGTCAAATTGCTGGTTCGTTAGGCGGTTTAGTTGTTGGTCGTGAAGCGTTGCGAGGATTTCCCAACGTCAAAGACTGGATGGGCTACGAAGCCACACCAACAGATGTTGGCAGCGGCTCTATTGGCATGACACGACCTGTACCGCCACCAACAACAAGTGTTGATGCTAGCGGTGCTGGTACAGTTGATCTAGGTGGTGGATCTGGCGTTGCGACACCAAAGGTATTAGAGGTAAAAGGAGCGACTGCAACAATAGAAACGCCAGCAGGTGTTGAGCAAGTTCCATCGGAAGCCCTTAATGATCCAGGGTTCTTTTCTAACATTGATTGGAATAAAGCAGCCCAAGGCGGCATGGGAGCCATGCAGCTTTATCAAGCATATAAAGCCTATAAGGGTGGTGATAAATTAGGTGCTGGTATTTACGGCGCAGCAGGGGCGACAAATATTGCTGCTTCAGGTTTAGCAGGCGCAGCGGCTCAACAGATGGCAGGAGATGCGCTTGGCGGTTATTTAATTCCTGGCGTTAATATCGCAACAGGTTTATACGGCGGCTATAAAACCGCAGAGGCTTTGAGCGACATGTCTGCTGGAAAGCAAAGATATAGAACTGGCGCAATGGGAGGGGCTGCGGCTGGTGCTGCTATTGGTAGTGTTATTCCAGGAGTCGGGACAGCAATCGGAGCGGCGGTTGGAGCTATTGCTGGATCACTAGGGGCTAGATTTGGTTCTAGCAAAAAGAAGGGGCAAACAGAAAGAGATGCTGTGCGAGGTGTTTTGCAAGAAAAAGGGCTTCTTACAGAAGATTGGCAGGGCACATTAGCTGATGGCAGCACAACGGATTTTGGTCAAGATGGGAGCAAATTAAATACTAGTGCCATGCAAAAAATGGCCGAGGCTAATCCGAACGCATACGAACCTACAGTGCAATTAGGTGATGCTTTAGTTGCGGCTTATGGTTTTGTTGGGGATAAAAACCGTTCTCTTGGAAGAATGTTTGTTAGGGGTGCTTTGAGTAATGCAAATGACGACGCAAGCATTGCAACTGCAAATATGCAACATTTCGCACAACAGCAAGGTATTACTTTTGATTTAGTTAAAAGCAAACTTGATGAAGCATTGGCCGATGATCGTATCAAAGAACCTGAATATGGACGATTGATGAACGCTGCCAATCAATTGTTTGTTCCGCAGGAACAAGTTTCAGAAATCGTAGCTCGGCCAGAAGCAGGTAAGGTTGCTAGGCAATCAGCAGGTTTATATCGAGACGCAAGTGGAAATTTAGTAAAAGCAAAATCAATGCGAGCAGCATTAGAAAAAGCATACAAAGGTAAAAAAAAAAGTAAGGAGCTATAATGGCAAAAGGATGGATGAGTAAAGACCCAAGCGAGATGACTGCAAGACAGCAGCGACGTATGCAGTTTCTTGAAAAGCGTGGCAGAGGTGGCCAAGTATCAGGTCAGCCAACAGAAATGCCAGAGATGACAGCTCGGCAAAAAAGACGACAGCAATATGTTCAGCGTAGAGATGCTAGACGGCAAAGAGCTGTAGAGGATTACAGAGCGCAACAGCAGGCGCAACAAATGGGGCAACAACTTGGGGCGCTTCCTGGTCAAAACTCAACACTTCCGCCGGGTTCTTTTCGTAGCGATAATCCGCAAGATCCAAACATTTATTCAAGGTTGTCAGACGGAAGCATTGTTGGAACATTGATGGGTTATCCAGGAATGAGCGCAGGGGGGCCAACGTTTAACGAAATGAAAATGCTAGACACTGGAAATACGTTTAACGCGGCATACCAAATGACACCTGAACAAGCAGAGCAAGCTAGGACTATGTTTGCTGGCGGTCTTGGCGGTCAAAGCTATGACAAAATGTTAAGACTACCTCCTGGGCAAACTCAAGAACAGACAGTAGGAGCAGCAATGCAAGAGCCGATGCGAACACCTACGCCTGAGCTTGTAAACGCTATGCCAGGGCAGTTAAGAACTGGCACGTTCACACCTCAAGGTATGTATAGACCTTTGCCTTACAACGCAACGCCACAGCAAATAAGAGAGCGACAGGCGTTGATTCAGGGAGGACACTATTTTAATCAGCTAACACCTGCACAAAGAATGAGGTAATAAATGCCGCTTCAGGGTTTTACAATGCCACCACCGTACAGAGGCTTAGACTTAATAAGCCCTGTGGATAACATGGATCCTAGCCATGCTTTAGAGCTAGTGAACGTGTTTCCTGGTGCTGGTGCTCCTTCTGTTCGTTTAGGATATGAGGAGTTTTGTGATACTGGCTCAACTGCATCTTTATTCTTTTTAGCAACCTTGCCTCTTTTAGATGGCACAGAGCAATTAATTGCTGCTAACAACAATACTCTGTATTCAATATCGGAGGCTGGCACTGCTACAAACATTACTAATCCCACACCACACACTAATGCTGAATTTCAGAGTGTGGTGTTTGGTAATGTTATCTATCTAGCAAACGGCGTTGATCACCTTTCGGCATATACCGGAACAGGAACGGCAGTAGACACTAAATTTACTTTTGGAGGTGGCGTTACAGGACACGATATTATTAACGTGTCAGCCTATCGAGAACGTGTCTACATGGTTCAAAAAGATACGGCCATTGTTCATTACGGTAATACACGAGCTAAAGGGGTTAGCGGTACTAGCAGCACTAACAGCTATGACTTTCAATATGTGTTTACGAAAGGAGGATTTTTAGTAGCTTGCGGTTCAACAACCAATCAAACCGCTCAAACATCACAGGCTTTATTTTATGCTTGTAGCAGCGAGGGTGAGATTGTTTTTTACACTGGCACAAGTCCAAGTGATAGCGCATGGTCATTAGTAGCGAGGTATTTCATTGGTAAACCTTTAGGCTATCGAGCATTTATAGAAATAAATTCAGATACATGGATTCTTACGCAACAAGGTATTGTTCCTATTTCTGCCTTGTTTCAAATGAGTAGCGAGCAAGCAGTAAACACAGTATCAGCAAAGATTAACCCATTTATAAGCAACTACTCATCTATTTTAGAGTTTGATCACGAATGGGCAGGCAAATTCTGGCCTAGCGGTAGAAGAGTATACATTTCTGTTCCGACAAGCAGCACTACGGTTAGTTACTTAGTATATAGTTTAGACACACAAGGCTGGACAGAGTTTAGATTAGCTTCTAACACTCACGGAATAAGTTTAGCCGTTTTTAATAAGCTGCCGTATTACGGATCCTCTAACGGCATAGTATGGAAGGGGGAGACTGGACAAGCTGATGCAGTTACAGCTACCTCAAGTGAATCAATTGTTTTTAGTGGTAGGTCGGCGTTTAGCTTTTTTGGCTCAAGGGCAAACTACAAAGTATTTGCAGACATAAGGCCAATTGTACGAACTAAACGTGGCATAACATTTAATGTCGGTATTGATACCGATTTCCAAAGAGCCTCTGCGGTAACAGGAGTTACTACAGCTCCAGGTACATTTACTTCTTGGGGCAGTGCGTGGGGTAGTCCGTGGTCGTCAGATTTAGAATATATTTTTGATAGGTTTGCTACTCAAGGGCAAGGACACAGCGCAGCCTACCGTTTTGGTGGTTCACTAAAAAACGCAAGTATGCAGATATTAGGGATGGAGATCCGTTTTAACCTTGGAGGACAGGTATAATGCCAAATGGAGCAATGGGGCAAGACCCGACAACACAAGCAGCTTCACAGCCAAACAGTCAACGGATGCAAAGACGGTTGCAATTCTTGCAGAGGAATAGACCAAATGACCCTGCTATAAAGCGGTTACAAGCCAGGTTAAAAACTATGCCTGATTATCAAGCCCCTGGCTTTCGGGATATGTCACCTGAAGAACAGGCAAGACAAATGACAGGTACTAGCGGCCAAGTTTATGAGCAAATGGCTGGATACGCTCAACAATTTGACCCTCGTACAATGCAGAGCCAGTATGAACCTATTTATTCTCAAGAAATGGAAAGGGCTAGACAGAATGTTATGGGGCAATTTGAAAGACAAATGGCTCCTGAGTTTCAGAGACAGCAAGAGCAGTTTCAACAGATGGCAGCGGAGAGAGGATTAGATCCTAACTCTGTAGCGTACAAGACTCAACTACAGCAATTAAATGAAAGGCAGGATGCTGCAAGACAGCAAGCTATGAGCCAAGCTGAAACAGCGGCACAAGGCGTACAGCAGTCGATGTTTAATCAAGCTGGTCAGATGGCAATAATGCCTGGTCAGATTGCAGGACAATTCCAAGACCCTTACAAGCTAAACTTTGCTCAGATGTTGGAGCAACAAAAGATGGCGTTTGAAGCTAGGCAGGCAGAGCTTGAACGGCAGAATCGGTTGCAAATTGCTAGAACACAAGGCAGTGGTAATCAAGGGCCAACACCTTATGATAAGTACATGGAACAAATGATTATAAATGGCTACGACAATTCACCGCAGCCTAATCCGTTTGCTGGTGGTGTTTCAGGCTTTGTAAGTGGCTTTGGCAATACTTATTTCGGAGGATCCAAGTAATGGCAGATGAAGGTTTGTTAGGCGTACCAATGAGTTTTGGTATAGGCGATACCTTACTAGGATCGCTCGGAGCTGGCTTGGCTAAGGCTAGCCCAAAGATGATTAGCCCTTATGCCTCTACAGGTACAGCTATTGGATTAGGACTTGGCAGTGTGTTGCTACAGTCATTGCTAGGCTATCAAGCTAGACAGCAAGCAGCCGACAGAACCATTGAGCTTAATAGGCTATCTACTCCATTGCTAAGTATGCAGACAGCACAGGAGAGATCCGATTATTTATCAGGACTAGAGGATACTGATCCGTTGGTACTTGGCAGACTAAGTAGATTATCAGGGGCGCTAGGTACTCGTGCTATCGAGCAGCAACAAGCATTAGATCTTGCAAGACAAAAAGCAGAGCTTGGCTATGAAATGGAACTAAGTCCGATGGCTCAAGAGCTTGCAAAGCAAAAGCAACAACGAGAGTTAGAATTAATAAAAGAACGCAATGCTGCATTTGCATTAAGATCCGGTACACCTTTAGAAGTCACTCCGCCCACAGCCGAAGAGATTGAGCTACAAAAAAGCAAAGAAGCGTGGAAAAATGTACCTGCCGAGCAACGAAAAAAAATGACTGGTGCAAAAGGGCAATCAGCACTTTTACGCAATTTAGCGCAAAAATTTAGAGCTTTGGATATGTATGCGCCTGCTTTGCAAACAAGTATGCAGATACCAGATTCAGAAGCTAATTTAGCTTTAAGTCAAATGAAAACGCTTGTTCCTAGCACCGTAAAAACTTTGGGAGAATCTGGAAATTTATCGGAAGGCGACCAAAAGCGTATTTTAGAGGCTACCCTAGGAAGTTGGACATCGGGATCTCAAAGTGTTGCAAATAGACTTACACAACTTGCCGATATGATTGACACTATGATTGGTACGCAAGCCGAGCAATATTTAGCAGCAGGTGAAGAGGGGCTTAGGGCGTTAATACCCTCTAAAGCAAAGCCTGAAATAACAACAGATAAAACATCGCAACTAAAAGCGATTCAAGAGCAAAACGCTGCATTGTTACAGACACTAAATGAATTAAAGGCGGCACGAGGACAATAATGGATGAAGTTGATTTAGCAATTCAACAGGCTTTACAGCAGCAGGAAGCTATCAAAGCTGAAATTGCCGCATTGCAAGCTAGCTCTACTAGCTCTACTGCTGCACAGTTGGGTATAAGCCCTGAAGAAGAAGCTAGATTACAACAAGTGTATGGCGGCGCAGGGCAGGCACAAAAGCAGTTTATGTTTGATGTTGCATCTACTCCATTAAATTTAGCTGCTGGATTAGCAGACGTAGCCGCTTTACCTGCTGTGGGAGTTGCTAGATTAGCTGGTGTTGACAAAGAAACATTGCCAGCTTTCGGAACTACAAAACTTTTACAATTGGGAAAGCAAAAGCTGGCAGAGAGTTTAGGCGTTGCTCCTGAAACCACAGCGCAAGAAGTACTTGGTTTTATTGCTCCTAGTCCAGTCAGTAAACTTAGCCCATTGAAACAAGCGGTGTCTGGCCTTTCTGCTTACGGTGGCATGAAAGCTGGAGAAGCGTTTTTCCCAGAATCACCTTACGCTGGCATAGTTGGAGCTTTAGCCCCTGGCAGTGCTGGTCCCCTTGTTAAAGCTGGTGCAGCTAAATTTGCACCTGGCTTAGCACCTGGCCTAATAAAAAAAGGAAAGGCTTTTCAAAGAGCGCAGTTCGGTCTAAGGCAGCCAGATTATACAGCCAAAAAAAATACGATTCTTGAGGTAACAGAAGATGAGTTTGTTACGCAATTAGACAAAAGTGCCGATAATTTAATTGAGCAAAAAGTGCTCCCAAGGACGTCTAATCCCGATAAATTATATCCAGCAATTCAAACTGCTAAAAAGAACCTAGAGCAAGAGATACAAACATCACTAAAAAAGGCACAGAAAAAAGTTGGAGTAATTGAACCACCTCCGTTTGAAAGGGCAATGCAATACGTTCAAGAGGGTAAAGTGCCAGCAAACGAAGTGGACAATTACCTTAAAGAAATTGTTGATTTTCAAGAAGGTGTAGCAAGAGAAGGCAAGGGCAGCCTCGTTTACCTAAATAATCAACGTAAAGCTATTGGTGAAAACTGGAGCAACAAAGTAAATGCCGATGCTGGTTTTTGGCGAGCGTTTTATCGGGACATAAAATCCCATATTGAAAAATACGCACCTGAAATCGAAGGATTACATAAAAGAAAACAAGACTTAGTAGTTATTGAACCTGTAGTTGAGAAGGCTAAAAAAGCAGGGCAATCTATACGAGAAAGGTTTGATGCAAATAAATGGTTTTATACTACTGGAACCCTTGGCTTGCCTGGAGCATATATGGCTCTCGGCCCTGCTGGTATACCTGTAGCGTTGGGGCTTGCTGCGGCTGGTAGTAAACCTGGACGAATGACAATAGGAAGGGCATTACAAGCGGCAGGCGAACGAGCGCAAACACCTGCAACTTACGACTTAGCAAGAGCGTTACAAAGTGCTGGAGCTGCTGTAGATGTCCCTGCCGAAGAAGTTTCGGAAGCCGATCAAATTCAACAAGCACTAGCGCAACAAGAACAAATAAAAGCTGCAATAGCAGCGTTACAAAGTGAGACAGCTACTCCTAAGCCTACAGCTACACCTACCGTTACTGCTACACCAACTGAAACGCCTACAGTCGAACCGACTGAGACGGTACCGCCAACCCCAACAATAACAGCAAAAGGCGTATCCTATGAGATACCAGTAGGCGATAAATATCCTGAACCAGAGCTAGTCAAAGCTGTAGTAGCGGTAGAATCTAACAACAACCCAAAAGCTAAAAGCAAAGTGGGTGCAACTGGATTTATGCAGTTAATGCCAGCTACGGCTAAAGAGTTAAAAGTGGATATTAACGATCCACAAGAAAACATCGAAGGCGGTTCACGATACCTACAAACTCTCATAGACCGTTTTGATAGTGTAGAACTCGCTTTAGCAGCTTATAATTGGGGGCAAGGAAACATAGCTAACGCTCTTAGAAAGCTAAAGGGCGAAGGCAGAGAACCTACATGGGAAAACATTAAGCGTTTTAGTCCGAGACTGCCTAAAGAAACTAGGCTGTATGTTGGTAAAGTATTAAGCAAATTAGGGGCGTAATATGGGGTTTATCCAGGCAATTAATGCAGAAGCTAAATCGTATGAGCGATTTCTTAGCCGTGTGCATGTTGCTACCTCTGGCTGTTGGGAAATGAATGGCTGGCATGATCGAGATGGCTATGCTCATTTTCATAGATCAAAAAATAAATCAAAAGCTCATCGGATTAGTTATGAGTTTTATAAAGGGAGTATTCCAAACGGATTAACAATTGATCACCTTTGCAGAAACAAAGGGTGTGTAAATCCAGAGCATTTAGAAGCTGTGACAAAAGAAGAAAACGCAAGCCGTCATAATGCTGAGGGGTATAAGAAATGGTGGTCTACCCTATCAAACAAAGATAAAATTACATTTATAAACAAATCCAGCAAAAAAGCGTCTAAGGTAGCAGCGGCTAAAAAGCTGGAAGCGACTCATTGTAGACGTGGGCACGAATGGAAACCAGAAACGACTTACATTGTGCCAAGCACAGGGCATAGGCGGTGTAACATTTGCTTTTACTCAACTCCTTCAATGATTAACAGGAATAAAAAAGCGAGGTAGATATGTGGTCAGGTGGAACCTATACTAAAGGAAACAATGCAACAGGTGGATGGGCTGGTGATGCCAGCTTAGGTATCGGCATAGAAGCTGGTCGGCACGATACTCAGGACGATGACTTCACCGCTGGTATAAATAACTGTCTAACTAAGGACGGACAGAACACGCCAACAGCTAACCTGCCTATGGGTGGGTACAAGCACACTGGTGTAGCTAATGCTAGTAGTAACGATGAGTACACGACGCAGGGGCAGTTGCAGGACGGTAGTTTTAGACCTAAGTTTCTAAACCCTCAATACGTCGGTAGCATTACGTTTTTTAATCAGACTAATTGCTACAATGGCGGCACAGCAAATGTTGAGCAGTTAAACGTAAGTAGATCTTCAACTGTCGGCGTTGATACTGCTATGCAAGCAGGCGACGTGCTTTATCGTCACGACATTCAAAGTTATACCGGAACAGGTTACGCTCGATCCGTTCAACTTTCAGCAACGTGCCCAGTCAATCCGACTGGAGGGGCTGCTTTTGCGCCTGGTAGCTATAACATTTCAGTGGGCAACTCTACAGGATCGGCGCTAATCTCAGCATTGAATATCAATTCAAGCGGTTGGATTTATGTACCTGAAGTGTATTCAAACACAACAGCGAACGCCGCTAATGTGTATGTTAGTAGTACAGGTTTGCTCCAGCGTTCTACATCATCATTGCGCTATAAAGAAAACATAGAACCGATGACCACTGGTTTGAATGAAGTACAAAAGATTAAACCTGTAACTTTTACTAGCAAGGGAGATGATTCTGGAAATAGGTTTGCTGGTTTAATCGCTGAAGATTTAGATGAGCAGGGCCTAAAGGAATATGTTTCATACGATGAAGAAGGGAGTCCAGACGCTATTCATTACGGCAATTTAGTTGCGCTTGCCTTCAAAGCCATTCAAGAACTAGAAGCTAAAGTGGCATCACTTGAGGCGCAGGTTGCATGAAATATCTTCGCTTGGTGAGAGTTACGGAACATAACGGAGCAACTCTTGGGGTTTTAGTCATTGATGGCAGCCCTGAGATGCTTACGTTAGAGGATCCGTGGCATCTCAACGAGCGAAACATTAGCTGTATTCCAGAGGGGCGTTACAAGATAAAGCCTAACAACAGTCCAAAGTTTGGTAAGACTTACATACTTGAGGATGTTCCAGAGAGAAGTTACATTCTTATTCATAGCGGAAACACACCTAAAGATACTCACGGTTGTATCCTGGTGGGTTTACAATACGGTGAGTTAAATGACATGCCAGCAGTGTTGGCGAGTAGAAGTGCTTTTGGTAAGTTTATGGAGCTAATGAACGGTGATGAGGGTGAGCTTGTTATTATAAACGCCTACGGAGGTGGGAGGGTACATTGACTGAGGGCGATTTTACACAAGTTAAGTATTGGTTTGACCTTGCTATTAAGGCGATTATTGGTGTTGTCGTAAGCCTTATTGGACTAGACTATAGAGCAGTTAAGACAGATTTAGTTGAGTTGGAAACAGCTAAATACCACATGACAACTGAGGTTGAGATTCTAAAAAACGAGCTTGGTCACATTAAACGCAGCCTGGATAAAATTGATGATAAATTGGGTAAAGCTATTAACCGTTAGTCTGCTATTTGTTTCTTCTGCCTCTGCTACCCCTAGCTACTTAGCCCTTTGTCACAAGAAGTGGAATTGTGCAGAAACATTATCTACTTTTGGCGACACTATAAAAACAGGATGGCTAGACAATACATTTGGTACTAAATGTAGTTGTGCCACAAAGCTGTTAAATGACCCTAGAGACAAGATA
>Ga0208303_1001223_pt1 | contig 10207 bp, 10 predicted proteins | sample CB_VirMetaG_2_FD_184537 | JGI IMG/M metagenome (GOLD analysis project Ga0208303, IMG submission 184537) | Freshwater to marine saline gradient viral communities from Chesapeake Bay - CB_1504_2 Viral MetaG (SPAdes) (version 4) | ecosystem: Environmental > Aquatic > Marine > Coastal | place: USA... | reverse complement strand
AAATCTCCGATTTGATTATGTTACACATTAGCTATCCTTAATTCCATAGAGTTTTATTTTTCCAGCATCTATGTTGCCACTAGCATAAGCAAATTTTACTCCATCAATAGCAGATGTTGTATTTCCATATCCAGCAGAATAAAAATCATATAGATAACTACTGCTACCATGAGTAGATAATCTTGACATAAAATGTTTTACAAATGTCGTAGATGATGGATTATATAAAAAAATTTCTCCACTAAAAGATTCATCATTTCCATTACCTTGTGATGTCACAAGTCTAGCACCACCAGTATTTTGTGCAGAATCATGTGATGAATTATAATTTAATCCTGTGGCACTTCCACTCTCATTATGATAAGCATTAAATAATGTTGTGGTTTTTGCTACGTTATAATTACTTCCACTATCTGTACTAAAATTAATTTCAAAAAAAGCATCTGAAGCTGATGGGTGAATATTAATTAATTTAAAAACATAAATAGGATATGTGCTATCCAAGACTACTCCATCAGAACCATCTACGAATGACAATGTAGCACTAGAACTAGCAGTTAAAGTTTTAATAGGTACTAGGCTTCCTGTTGCTAGTTGTCCAGCACTAGAGATTGCACTTATGCTATTGTTGTTGTATTTAACTAATGCCATATAATTTTATTACTCCACTATCTATGTTGCCTGATGACATGCTAAATTGTACTGCGTTGATTGCAGATGTAGTATTAAAATATCCAGCAACATAAGTATCTTTACAATTTTGAGTAGCTTCTCCAGTTGGTGCTTGTTGTCTTGATATAAAATGTTTAACAAAAGTTGTAGAACTAGGATTGTAAAGTGTAAGTGTTCCAGACGCACTATCATCATTAGCATTTCCAATAGTGACTATTTGTTGTGCAGAAGTTGATTGAGCCAAATCTCTATTTGCATAATATTGAAGTGCTGAACCACTATCACTTTCAGTATGATATGCTAAAAAATATGTAGTAGTTTTTGTTGCATTATAATTACTGCCACCATCTGTAGAAGCATTAATTTGAAAATTAACAGTATTACTTGATGGGTGTATATCATAAAACTTAAACACATACTCATCATAGGTGCTATCAATACCAGATGTAAAAGATATTGTAGATGAACTTGATGCAGTTTGTGTAGAGATTAAAGTCATTCCACCACCACTTATAGAAGCTGGTAATGATGTTATTGCTGATAAGGAATTATTATTTGCGAAGTTAAGAGCCATGTTATGCTCCTATCAATGCTTTTACTTCTTCTTCAGTTAGACCTAAATCTAAAAGTTTTTGTTTGCCAGATGCTTTTTTATCTATTGTTGTTTGTTCAGCATCTTTAATAGCTTGTTGATCTATAAGAGCCTGTGCTTCTTCTTGATCTCTTTGTGCTTCTTCTTCTGCTGTGAATTGAATTTTTTGACCATTTACAATTTTATATCTTGTCATTGTTTAACTCCTAATTATTTTTTCTTCCATATAATGAAATTTTACCATCATCAAGATTACCTGATTGAGAATAAAATCTAACACCTGTAACTGCTGTTGTTTGACCATATTTAGCACCAACATCATGACTATGCGAAGCATTAGCACTACTTACTCCCATTCCTATTGATCTAAAAAATTTTTGATAAGTTGTTCCATGAGGATTATATAATATAATTTCTGCATTAAAGGATTCTGTGGTATCAGCACCATTAATGTATGAAAATCTCATGTGATCTGTAGCATTATTTCCCTCTGTACTATGTCCTGTTGTCATACTTGTAACAGAGTAACCATAATTACTTCCTGTATCTACAGCTTGTGAGCCACCTGTTCCTGTAAAAACTCTGCCATATAATCTTTGACCATCTGTTGCTTGATGAACATTTTGTAATGTAAATAAAAAATCTTCATAGTCAGTAGATAAAGTTGTAAAATCAACTGCTGATGTTCCTGCTGAAATTGTTGAAGATGAAATATATTCCCATTGTCCACCACCAGCTTCTGCAAAAGTATTATCTCCTCTTAAAAAAGTTGTAGCATCTTTAGTTCCTGTTGCAGTTAGTTTAGCAAGTGAAACTGTATTGTCAGATGGTACTCCAAGATCAAGAACTGAACCAAGTATATGAATAAAGTCTATAACATCACCTGTAACAAGGTTTGATGCAAAGGTAATTGTTGAACCAGATACAGTATAAGAACTACCGGGTGCTTGTATAATACCATTTAAAGATACGATCATGTGATTAGCAGTTTCTGGTGAAACATTAACTGATGATACTTGCATAGTGTATGCAGCTTGTCCATTGACTACTGATATTGCATCACAAACTTGAAAGTTTCCTATTTGTGGTTCTCTACCTATATATGCCATTATTCAATTATCTCCCAGTTTAAATTTGTTTCATTCCAAGTATATCTATTGTCATCATCTGGATAAGCAACTGGTGCTTCCCAAAGACAAGTAGTTTCATTTAGTGTCCAAGATGGATAAGAAGGTTTTGGTGGAATAAAAGCATCTCTTTCTTGATCATACTGAAATCCAATACCAGCATAATTTCCTCTTAATGCTTTTGATTGATCAGAAGATTCTGATTTTATTTCATCACCTTGTAAATTAGTTGTTACTGTATAATGTTTATTGCCAAATGTATTATAAGATGTTTTTTTCCAAACTGCTCTATCTTTATATAAATTTTGTAAAAATTCAACACCAGCTTGTTCAGTTGTTGCAATATCATTAGATACTACAACTACTTGTTCAACTATATTTCCTACTCCTAATTTTGCGAAATGTGCCATTATGCTGTGTAACTCCCACTTGCGTTAAATACTAATATTGTATCTGAACCAGATGTTGAAACAGTTGGAGAACCACTTGTTGTTCCAGTATAATCAGCAGTTGCCATTCTTAAAATAACAACTCCACTTCCACCTGTGTTGTGTGGTAAAGAAGCATAGTTTCCACCAGCTCCACCACCTGTATTGCTAGTTCCTGATGAGCCTTTATGACCATCAGTTTGTTTTCCACCAGTTCCTCCTCCACCAGAACCACCAGATGCTTGTGTACCATTATAAGTAGCACCACCACCACCACCACCTCTTGTGACAGATGAGCCTGTGATTGATGAAGCTAAACCATCTCCACCATTTCCAGCATTGCCACTTGAATTATTTGCACCGACAGCAGAAGCACCTCCACCACCACCTCCAGCATTTCCAGCACTATCTGAATCTCCACCTTTAAAACCTTGATTAGATGTTCCAGCAGAACCAGTACCATTGTCAGCACCACCACCAGAACCTCCGGATGTTCCTGTATCATCTCCGCCACCGCCAGAACCACCAACTCCTCCTCCAGCAGAAGTTATATCTGTAATATCTGAACCAGAAATAGAGCTATCTCCACCTTGACCACCAAGACCACTATCTGTAGAAGATGCAGCTCCACCAGCACCAACTGTAATTGTATATTGTGTTCCAGGAATTAAAGCTAAAGCAGTTTCAGATGAACCTCCTCCACCAGATGTTTCAGAACTGTAAGAATTTCTATATCCTCCAGCACCAGAACCTCCAGCACCTCCATCTCCAGATCCTCCTCCACCTCCAGCAACAACTAAAAAGTCTACTGAATATGATTGTGGTGTTTCTAAAGTTACATCATCATCAACTGTTGGAATCCAACCTTGTGTAGCACCCGAATAAACTAATCTTACTGATTGACCATTAGTATTATATTCTGGATTAGGAGATGTGTTTCCTTGAAAATTTTTTGAATTTTGATTTATTGTAATTGAGTTAGTTCCCCAAGTTCTAGCATAGTCTGAAAATTCTATTGTATCTCCAGTATTAGCTGAAGCAGGTAATGTAACTGTTACTGCACCACTTGTAGTATTAATCCAATAACCTTCACCAGCAACTGCTGTGAAAGAAGCTGTTTTAATTGGTTGCCATTTTAAATCAACTGTTTGAGTTGATGCTGGAAAATTTCCAATGTATGACATCTATTTCTCCTTAACTTGAAATTGCGTCTACTGTTGATACCCAAACATCTAATGATGAAGCTGTATCTGATATTACTTTTAAAGCATCTCCAGATTGAACTACAAATTTAGCTCCACCATCTAAAACTTGTAGTGCTGAACCTGCAGGTATTGGTGCGTCTTTTACCAAGTAAATATCATTTGCACCATCATTGATATAAACAGATGCTACAACAGAACCTGTTGTTACATTTGCTACAGATATACCAACAACAGTATCATAACTGTCTGCTGTAAATAAAGTTGCAGCTCCAGTTCCTACATCATTGCTTGTGTATCTTCTAAAGTTTTGTGCCATGTATACTCCTTATTATAAAGCTATCGCCATTGCAATAGCAAATCCATTTGATGCAAATCCTGTAGTATCTACAGCAGCATCCTGCCAAGCAGAACCTGTATATACACGAAGTACATCATTTGTTGTGTTAAAATATAAATCTCCTGCAGTTAGTGCATCTCCATCATTATCTACTGTTGGATCTGAACTTTTTGCTCCTAAATAAGTATCATCAAAATTATCAGCTGCGGCTTCGGCAGCGGCTTGAGCTGTTTGTGCAGCTGTTTTAGCTGTGTCTGCAGAGGTAGCACTTGATGCAGCATTAGTTGCTGAAGTGGCTGCGTTAGTCTCTGATGTACCAGCATTTGTAGCCGAAGTTGCTGCATTGGTAGCAGACGTTGAAGCATTAGATTCTGATGTTGCCGCATTAGTAGCTGAAGTTGATGCGTTACTAGCTTGTGTAGTCGCTGTTGTAGCGGATCCTGCAGCAGAAGTTGCTGAACTTGCAGCGGCTGTTGCAGATGATGCAGCATTTGTTTCTGAAGTTGAAGCATTAGATGCTGATGTTGATGCGGCTGAAGCAGAATTAGATGCGTTAGTTTCTGAAGTTGCAGCATTGGTTGCTGATGTAGCAGATGCTGTTGCAGAGTTTGCTGAATTAGTAGCAGATGTAGCTGCATTTGTTTCTGACGTTGCTGCAGCAGTTGCACTAGCAGCGGCAGCTGAAGCTGAAGTAGTTGCAGAAGCTGCGTCTACCAATAAATCCCATTTAGCTGAATCTGTATTTGTTGTTAAAGGTTGTGAACCAGAAGATGTGTGAGATGTATTACAAATAAAAATATTATTTGTAGATGTATCTTTTACAATATCTCTAGCATTATAATCGGTACTAGCGGACCAATCACCAATAAAAGTTCCTAATTCTTGTGTAACACTAATTTCACCATTACCATCAAATGCTAAAATTTTATTTGCTCTATCTGTTGCACCTACAGCAAACTCTGTAGATGTCATTGTATTTGTTTTTGATAATTTTATAGACCTAGTTACTTCCTCTTGCATCTGTTGGATGGTCATAGTTGCACGATCCAAACCCTCTTCGTGAGATTCCGCAGGGAATGGATCATTAGCGATATAATCTATCGCTTGAGTTTGCGGAACACCTCTTCTAATAACAACTGTCTCACCAGATGCTGGAGTATTACCACTTGTGAAAGTTATAGAACCTCCACTAGCATCTCCTGCACCCGCTACTGTATAATGTGTAGTTAGAGTTTTAGTTGTCTCTGTTCCTGTTGATGATCTAATAATTACCTGTAAATCTGTGTTAGCAAATATTTTAAATGTGTAGGCAAACTCGGTTGTACTACCATTACCCGAATACGAATTTTTTACTGTTGTGCTTGATACTGTCATAACTAATTAAAACCTTTAAACAAAGTTGATGGTTTTGTAAATAAAAAATGTTGATTATAATCTTTTTCCATTCTATTTTCAATCCTTTCTAATATACCCGGTTTTATAGTCTCCATTATCTGATACCCTATCATATAGTCAAATGCACTCTTTATATAGAATAAATTATAAAAAGGTATCATTGCTGTTACAGCATCATAGGCTGATTTAGATGCTTTACTAAATTCTAATCTAGTTCCATGTTTAATAGCCATTAGAACATCTGCTGTCGTTACACCTATTGGTCCAACAAGTCCACCTAATAAAGCAAATTTATCTCTAACTTCATTAAATAATACATCACCATATATACCTAATCCACCACCTTGCAATAAAGCAGCCATTATTGTTTTAGGTTTAGTTATATCTCTTGGAGATCTACCTTTAAGTAAATCTTTTAATGTCATAGACATATATCCTAGCATTGCAGAAGTTACCATTAATGCTGACATACCTCTTATACCTCTGCCTATATCTCCTTGTTTTCTACCTTTAAAATAATCCATTTCTCTACCTAAAACTTTTTGTACAATAGAAATAGGAAATGCTTTAAATTGACCAAAAAATCTAATAGCTTCACCAAATCCAGTTCCTGCTAATTTACCTTGTGTCATAAAACCTTTTACTCTAGCATCTGGTTCTATAACTGCATAAATTGATCTATCTAATAATATTCCAGATACTGCTGCTTTAAATTTTTCTTTTTCTATTCTTATTTGTCTTTCTGTCATCTTATCTAATCCTGTAATTTTTTTTACATCAGCATCAGATATTTGATCTAACAAAGAAATGTTAATAAACTCTTTACCATCATCTGCTTTTTCCATTGCAGTTTTTCTTATAATATCCCATTTAGTAGGATTAATATCATACATAGTAAATAATTCTTGTAGTTGTTTATTTAAGTTTTTAAATTCTAAATTTTTTTGTCTAGCAAAATAATTTGCTAATCCTAACATTGCTCCTTCTTTTAAACTGTTGGTCCACCAAGAAAGTAAATTTAATTTAAAAAATGTTCTTTGAGCTTTTGTCCAACCTTTATTTAAGTTATCACCAACTTGGTGTCTTGCTGACATATCATAAATAGTATTATCATTTATAAATCCAAGCATTTCTGCTATTTCTTTTTTTTGTTTTGTATTTTTAATTTTTGCTAAACTAGATAATGCTTCAAACATTCCACCTATGAATGATCTACCTTGGTATCTTACTTCTGAACCATAAATACCAACATCTGCTAACGCAGAAATTGTTGCACCACCCAATCTTGCCATAGATGCTAAAGTTCTTGCTATTGCCGAATACTTTGCAACAGCAAAATTTTCTACAGTATAAATAGATCCATCTATAACTTTCATATATTTATCTAATTTTCTAAAATTTTTAATACTACCAACGTCTTTACCTTGTTTTTTTAATCTATCGTGTACCGCAAATCTAATTTTATCCATATTTTCTTTAGGTTTTGTACCTAAAGCATCTATTATTCCAAGGTTTCTTCCTGCAGTTTGTAAACCAGAAAAGAAAGATTCTTTTAAATTACCAACACCAAATTTATCATTATAATCAAACCAATCATCTGCTGTTTTAAAATGTAATACTCTTTTAAATTTAGAACCTTTTGCTACATCTGCTGATGTTCTTGTGCCATAAGAATTAGCAACACCATCTGCAATTAAATATTTATTACCTACTAAAGAATTGTAAACATCTATCATAAATTCATCAACATTATCTGTATTTGCAAAAGTTCTATCAGTATCTAACTTTTCCATTACAAAATTTTTCCATGCTAAAAAATTTTTATTATAATTTATATCTCTTTTTAATTTTAAAGATGGATCAGTTTCAATGTTTTTTACACCTAAAATAGCTGCAGCATTTCTAATACTTGCTGGATCGTGTGATTGTTTTACAATATATCCCCATAGCTTTTGAATATTAGCTCCTCTATCATTTAATTTTTGTCTAATCATTTCAGAATAACTTTCCATAACTTCTGCTAATTTTATAATATCTGGATTAGTTTCTGTTACTGGAGGTTTTGTTCCGGATCTTTTTTCTATCTCTGTTCGTTCTGCACTTAATTCATACATAGTTCTTGTAACTCTTCTTTGTACTTCAGCTTCTGATATTCCATCTAAACCTTTATCAAATAAATCATCTACACCAGAAGCTCTTAATTTAGCATTAAATCCAGATATTAATTGATTAACAGTTGCGTTTTGTTGTACAGCAGCAGATGATCTTGCAGCTACAACTCTATTGTTAGAACCTACCATTATTGCAGTTAAACCTTCTAATGGATTATCTTGAAATTCAGTTAATACTAATTCTGTTAATCTTCTAACTTTAATTTCATTTTCTATAGCATTTCTTTTGTTAATTTTTTTTTGTAATTTAATTTGTTCTGATACATCTTTAGCAACAAAATCTACATTAACTTCATCAATGTTACTTAATTTTTTTTCTGCTATAGATTGTTTAATTAAATTTACTATTTCTTCTTTTTTTGTTCCAGCAATAGAAGATTTTTTTAATAAATTTTCTACTCTTATTAAACATTTGTCTGCCATAATTACCTACCATTCCTACAATTAATAAAATCTGCTACTACTTCATCTAATTCTTTTTTCTTTGTATTAATTTCATCTAATTCTTCTGTTGCAGTTTTTAATTCTGAATCTTGTTCTCCTCTTTGAAACTTAAATTTTGCATCTTTTTGATTATTTCTAATAGTTTCTAATTGAGCATTTAATGTATCAATCTCAACATCAGTTTCTACTTCATTTCTTCTAACAACATTTTGTTCTGCAGTATTTAATTCTACTTCATCTGATTTTAATCTTGGTTGATTATTTCTTTCTACTGTTGGTATGCTGTTTTCTGTAGTTCTTAAAATTGGATCAGCATTTATAACTGGACTTACATCTACAGGCTCATCTAATAATAAATCTCCTAAAGATTTTTCTAATAATAATTTTCTAGTTCTTGGATCTGTTTTTTCTAACTTCAACATAAAATCTGAAGTATCTCCATAATATTCTCTAAATAAAATTTGTTCGTTAGTTAGTTGTGGTTCTACTTCATCTGATTTTATTCCAGTTTCTTTTCTAACCTCATTTACTTTTGTTCTAAAATTTTTGTATTTAGCAACTGTTTTAATATCTTTTAATTTACCTATACCCACATGAAGTCCACCACCAAGTATTGATCCAAAAGTAATATTAAGTAAACTGTCTGCTGCACCATAATCTGCTTGTACTCTTTTAGCAGCACTATAGACTATTGGTTCAACTAATGCTGCACCCACAGCACCTTCTACAGCACCTCTTGTTAATCTAGCAGTTCGTAAACCTTGTCTTGCAGCTAAAGCAGCAAATCTTGCTTGTCCAAATACAGGTACAAAAGAAGCTGCAATATTAATAGGGTCAAGCATACTAACAGCTAAACCTGTTCCAAACTTTGCAGCACCTACATAAAACCCAGCAGAAAAAGGATTCCAAGATCCTGCTGGTCCTCTTTGAATAATACTTTGTCTTTCTCTTTCAGCTTCTTTTTTTTCAACCATAATATCAACAACTGATTGAAACTCATCTTCTTTAAAATATAATCCTAAATCTTGATATTCTTTATTTAATTCATTTCTATCAATTCTAACATCACCACCTCTAATAGATTCGGTAGTAGCAGCATTTATAGACCTATGTGTTTTTGTTGCTTCTAAAGGATTGTATTCCCAGTTATCCGCAGCAATAGCACCTAAAGTTTGTGTTAAACTTTTTTTATATCTATCATAACCATTTTCTTGTGCTGTCTCGTCTATTTTTAATCCGAATCCTAATTGAGCCATTATTCTGTTAGTTTAAATTTGTTTAAATAATTTGTTAAAGTTGTACCATTTGAATCTGCTGGATTATATTTACCACCTGTTGTTAAGAATTTAGACATTCCACTTTTTCCACCTAAATGAGCTACAGCAACGAGACCATTTAAAGTAACTAAAACTCCATTAACTTCTGTGCCTATATACTTATCTAAACCTTTAGTATTTATGTAACTTACTATATCATTAGTATGCCAATCAAAAACTTCATCTTGTAATTCTTGACTTTCTAAAAATTCTTGTTTTGTAAAATCTTTTCCTGTTGCGTTTTTAAAATCTGTAAGTCTAGCATTACCAAATTGATAAGCACCCATATAACCTTCTTGATTAACTACCATATAGTTCCCAGAACTTTCTGATTTTTTCATAGAAGTTTTAAAATTTTTATCAGCCGAAGCTAATAGTATTCTTTCTTCTGTTGGTAATGATGCTTGTCTATCTTCATCTGGTATAAAATCATTTAAAGACATATTTAATTTTATGTCAGTTCCCGGCAAGATGTAACTGTCATCATTAAAATTAAATTCTAAAAAATCACCATTAGCAT
>Ga0208303_1001217_pt1 | contig 10252 bp, 10 predicted proteins | sample CB_VirMetaG_2_FD_184537 | JGI IMG/M metagenome (GOLD analysis project Ga0208303, IMG submission 184537) | Freshwater to marine saline gradient viral communities from Chesapeake Bay - CB_1504_2 Viral MetaG (SPAdes) (version 4) | ecosystem: Environmental > Aquatic > Marine > Coastal | place: USA... | reverse complement strand
AGATAAAAAGGTAATCACGATCAACGATGTTGACTATACAGAAGACCAGCTAACCGATCAGCAGAAAGTGATGATTAACCACATCAACTCCCTGCAACAGAAGATCAACTCGGCCCAGTTTAACTTGGATCAGTTGATGGTCGGCAAGGATGCTTTTGTAAACATGCTGACAGCCTCTTTGGAAGAAAAAGAAACAGAAGAAGAGTAGTACTAAAAATAACTCTTGACAAATAAGAAGTAGCAGAATACAATGGCAACACAAGATCAGATTAGGTTAGCAGCTGAGAGTGACTTAACTACTTTCATTAAGCTGGTAGCCCCTGAGCAAGTCCTAGGGCAATGCCATGAAGAGGTCTGTGATTGGTGGACAAGAGAAGACCACAAGTCACACCAGCTACTCCTGTTCCCTCGTGACCACGGTAAGTCTCGTCTTATAGCTTACAGGGTTGCGTGGGAACTAACCAAAGATCCTACCCTACGTATCCTTTACATCTCAGCCACGGCTAACCTTGCGGAGAAACAACTAGGGTTTGTCAAGGGTATCTTAACTTCTGAAACTTACTTTAGGTACTGGCCTGAGCATGTTAACGCTGATGAGGGTAAACGTACTCGCTGGACCAACTCAGAGATTATGTTGGATCACCCAGCACGTAAGAAAGAGAATGTTCGTGACCCCTCTGTATTTACTGGTGGTCTCACTACTTCTCTTACAGGGATGCACTGTGACATTGCAGTTCTAGATGATGTTGTTGTTTATGAGAACGCATACACAGGGGAAGGCCGTAACAAGGTAAAGAGCCAATACTCTCTCTTGTCATCTATCGAGGGTGCCGATGCTAAGGAATGGGTCGTAGGCACCAGATACCACCCAGCAGACTTGTACAATGATCTACTCCAAATGGTAGAGGATCAGTACGATGACGAAGGTAACAAGATAGGCGAAGAGAATATCTATGAGGTATTCGAAAGGCCAGTAGAGGACAGTGGTGATGGCACAGGTCAGATGTTGTGGCCTCGTAGTCAACGTAAAGACGGTAAGTGGTTTGGGTTCGACATTAAGGTCTTGGCTAAGAAACGTGGGCAGTACCTAGACAAGGGACAGTTCAGAGCACAGTACTACAATGACCCAAGTGATCCTGACAATGTACCCGTAGGCTCCGACAAGTTTCAGTACTATGACCGTAAGCACCTTAAGCAAGACAATGGTTACTGGTTCTATAAAGATAATAAGCTGAACGTCTATGCCGCAGTTGACTTTGCTTTTAGCCTCTCCAAGAAGGCTGACTACACAGCCATCGTTGTCATAGGGATTGATGCAGAGAACAATGTATACGTCTTAGACATCGACAGGTTTAAGACAGATCGTATCTCTGAGTACTTTGACCACATCTTTCATTTGTCAACCAAGTGGTCTTTCCGTAAGCTCAGGGCTGAAACTACAGTAGCTCAGGTAGCTATCGTTAAGCAGTTAAAAGAGTTAGTCAAGCAACACGGTCTCTCGATAAGCATCGAGGAGTTTAGACCTAACAAGAACCAAGGTAATAAGCAGGAACGTATAGCCTCGGCTTTAGAACCTAGGTATGACAACCTTAGTATGTGGCACTACAGAGGTGGTAACACTCAAGTACTAGAAGAAGAGTTGTCATCCCGTAACCCACCACACGATGACGTTATTGACGCTTTGGCATCTGTGGTAGACATGGCTATTAAACCTGCACGTACTGTACGTAGACAAAAAGATAATGTCGTACAGTTTAACTCAAGATTTGGTGGAGTCTCCTTCTAATGGCTGGAACAACGATTGACCTGCAAACTATAATTGACCCACACGTATTGGCTGTGGATATTGCTGACCGTTGGTCCACTTGGAACAAAGCTCGTCAGCCTAAGCTGGAAGAGTGGAAAGAACTACGTAACTACATCTACGCAACAGACACACGTACCACCAGCAACAGCAAGCTACCCTGGACCAACAGTACAACCACACCTAAGCTGACACAGATTGCAGACAACCTTCATGCTAACTACTTCTCTGCTCTGTTCCCACAGAAGCGTTGGTTCCGCTTTGAAGCTAACGATCAGGATTCTGACGTTAAGAGTAAGCGTGATGTTATCCAGGCATACATGCAGAGCAAGCTCCGTCAGTCTGACTTTGAGAACACAACCAGTAAGCTAATCAATGACTACATCCAATACGGTAACTGCTTTGCTACTGTAGAGTTTGTCAAGGACTACACTGAGTATGAGGACACAGGAGAACGTGTCGTTAACTACGTTGGCCCTAAGCTGGTACGTCTTAGCCCTTTCGATGTATGCTTTAATCCCTTGGCTCCATCCTTTGGGGAAAGCCCTAAGATCATTCGATCAGTTGTCACACTTGGGGAGATTGCTCGTAAAATAGACGCCTCCATCGACAATGCCTATATGGGTCAGATCCTAGATAAGATGTTAGGTAACCGTGCACATGCCTCAGGCAACGACATTGATGTGTCAAAGTCTCAGGGGTTCATTGCTGATGGTTTTGCTTCCTTACAGGAATACTATGAGTCTAACTACGTGGAGCTACTTACGTTCTACGGAGACATCTATGACAACGACTCAGGGGTCTTCCATAAGAACCGTGTCATTACTGTTGTTGATCGTGCTTACGTTCTGCTCAACGAACAGAACCCTAGCTGGTTAGGTAAGGCTCCTGTCTTCCATGCTGGTTGGCGTGAACGCCCTGACAACCTGTATGCCATGGGACCACTGGACAACCTCGTAGGTATGCAGTACCGCATTGACCACTTGGAAAACCTCAAGGCTGATGTGTTCGATCAGATTGCCTACCCCATCATGAAGATCCGTGGGGATGTAGAAGACTTCGACTTCGAACCTGGCTCTCGTATTTACTTGGGTGAAGAGGGTGACGTAGGTTACCTAGCACCAGATGCTACAGCCCTTAACGCTGACTTCCAGATCCAGAACCTAGAGAACAAGATGGAGATGCTTGCAGGTGCTCCTCGTGAGGCTATGGGTATCCGTAGTGCAGGAGAGAAGACAGCCTTTGAGGTTAACCAGCTTATGACTGCGGCTGGTCGTATCTTCCAACACAAGACAGCACACTTTGAACGTGTGTTCCTTGAGCCTATCCTTAACGCCATGCTTGAGGCATCACGCCGTAACATGGATTATGCTGACACCATTCGTATCCTTAACGAAGACACAGGCATTGCCTTCTTTGAGCAGATCACTAAGGAAGACATTAAGGCTAATGGTAAGATCGTTCCCATGGGTGCTCGTCACTTTGCTGAACGTGCTAACCGTGTGCAGAGCCTGACGCAACTCTACCAGCTTAAGTTGTCAGATCCTACTATGGCTGCTCACTTGTCAGGTAAAGAGTTTGCTCGTCTGTTGGCTGACGAACTAGGTGAACCAGCACTGTTTGCAGAGAATATAACCGTCATCGAGCAGATGGAAACTCAGAAGATTGCTACTGAGGCACAGGTCCAGTTCGAAGAAGAACAACAGATTGCCATCGAGAAGGGTCTCTAAATGAAGGCCGCATGGTACAAAGAATGCAAGACGAAGGACGACAAGAATAAGGTACGACAGACCATCTTGTCAAATAGGGAAAGCCTAGATCGTCTCAAAGAAATCCTAGAGCCTATGCTCAAGGACACACCACCAACAGCCGATTACGATAGTCCATCTTGGGCATTCAAGCAGGCTGATCGGATTGGTTTTAACAGAGCACTAAACCAAGTGCTTGATCTCATCAACTTAGACAAGGAATAAACAATGGTATTTACTGACGGGGCTGCAACCACACAGACCGAACAGACCAGTGAGCAGACAACACAAGAAGCCCAACCACAGGAATCTTATGTACAGAAGCTCGTAGAGGCAAAGGGAGAGAACTGGAAAGACCCTGAGACTTTAGCTAAAGGTAAACTCGAAGCAGACGGTTATATTAAAACTCTTGAAGAGCAACTTAACCAAATGCGTGAGGATATGAAGAAGCAAGAGTATCAAGCCCAAGTTCTTGAACAACTCCAGAATAAGGCCGCTGACTCTACCGCAGCGAAGACTGGAGCGCCTAATGATAACGGTAACACTGAGGAACAGAACACCACTGCGAACCTTAGTGAGGAACACTTGAAGAGCCTTGTTGAACAGACACTAACGCAGCGTGAGAAAGATACTACTATACAGCAGAATCTAACTCAGGTTGACAAGAGTTTGGTTGAGAGTTTCGGCACAGAAGCCGCAGCTGTCGTCAAGAAGAAAGCAGAAGAACTAGGTATGTCAATGGATCGTTTACGTGATATTGCTGCTGAGTCCCCTAACGCCTTCTTTACTCTTATCGGTGAAGCACCACGAGCCTTAAACAATCCCATGGTACAAGGCTCAGTACGAACTGAAGGTGTCAATATGCAAGTCTCGGCAGAACGTAATTGGGCATACTACCAGAAGCTCCGCCGAGAGAATCCTAATGAATACTATCAACCAAAAACACAGCAGATGCTTATGGCAGATAAAGTGAAGATGGGCGATAGGTTCGGTAATAACTAAAACTCTCTTAGAAAAGGACTAGCACAATGGCTGGTATGATCTCCTCCAACGCTGACACACAGCGTTTAATCCGTGCAGAGGTTTACTCCTCTGAGCTTAAAGACATCCTCCGTGATGAAATGCAAGCACAGCGTTATGTACGTATGCTTGATGGATTCCCAGACGGTGACACATTCACTATCCCAACCATCGGTAAGACAACTGTATCTGACTACACAGAAGATGCACAAGTTGCCTACGTTCCTATGGACACAGCTGAGTTCTCCTTCACTGTAGACAAGTACCTCCAGTCGGGTTCTTACATCACCAAGAAGGCCGCACAGGACTCTTTCTACAGCGCACAGCTTGAGGCACGTTTCGTTCCTGAGCAAGAACGTGCGATCATGGAGCACTTCGAATCAACTACTTTTGCTGCTCCTGAAGTAGGTGTTACAGCTAACTCCGCAGAAACTCTGGACGGTGTTGCTCACCGTGTATCTGGCGGTAACGCTGGTGTACTGCAATTGGAAGACTTCGCATGGGCACGTTATGCCTTGAAGAAATCCAATGTACCTGATCGTAACTTGGTTGCTATCGTTGATCCATCTGTTGAGTACCAACTGAACACTCTGACTAACTTGGTCAATGTGTCAAACAACCCAATGTTTGAAGGTATTGTTCGTGATGGTGTTGCGACTGGTATGCGTTTTGTAGCCAACGTCTATGGCTTCGATGTATACACATCCAACTACTTGAAGACAACTGTTGCTGACGCTGCTCTCTTGGAAAAAGATGGCACAACAGCTAACGACTTCTCTACAAACAACGGTGTTGCAAACTTGTTCTTCTCTGCTGATGCGACTGCTAACCCATTCGTGGGTGCATGGCGTCAAATGCCTGAGGTTGACTATGAGTACAACAAAGACTTCCAGCGTCATGAGTATGTAACTACTGCTCGTTACGGTGTTAAGAAGTACCGCCCAGAAGGTATCGTTACAATCGTAACTAACCCTGCTGTGTAAGACTAACGGGGTGTCCCTTCGGGGGCACCTCACTTTTCTATTGACAGAAGTTATTTGTTAGTGTATAATAAATTAAACCTTGGCAGGGGCAATAGTATATCCCTATAGGAGCTACGATGGCTAACGTAAATCACTCAACACTCACAGATCCATACCTACATGAACCCAAGGGCATTGCTACCGCTGGTACAGGTCAGGTGTACGTAGCTAATGGCACAGGGTCAGGCACATGGGTAGAGAACCACCGCTTCATCGGTGCGTATATTCCCTTTGATTCTACCACACCTGCGTACTCCCACAGTGCCACCACTTCGGCTACCGTTATTAACCCAACATTCACAGTATCAGAGTCTAATGGCTTTACTGGTACTTCTAGTCCTAACGCTAGACTTACGTACACAGGAACAGAAGACATCACTTCTCATATGGTCCTTACGCTTTCTACAAAGCAAGCCTCTGGCTCAAGCAGGGATGTACAGTGGATCATTTACAAGAACGGTGTTGAGCTTCCTGGCTCACGGACTATCCGCACGATTAGCTCAGGATCATGGGGAAGTATCTCAGTCTCAGGTTATACGGCACTCAGCACCAACGACTACATAGAAGTATTCTCTTTGGCTGATGGTGCTTGTACTGTACAATACGCCTCAGGCTTCTTGTCAATCATGGGGGTTCCTGAGTAATGAAACGTACACTCCTTGAGATGGTCCAAAGTATTCTGAGTGACATGGACTCAGAGGATGTTAACGCCATTAGTGAAACCATTGAGGCCCAGCAAGTAGCCTCCGTTATTGAGGACACATACTACAACATTGTGTCAGCACGGGACATCCCTGAGCATAGACAGCTACTCAAGTTAACTTCGTTATCAGACAGCACCAGACCTACTCATTTCAAATACCCAAGTAATGTTAAGCAGATCGAGAACCTATCATACAACACAGCTGTCACAGGCTCAAGCTATGCTGAAGTTTACTACGTTAATCCATTAGAGTTTATTGTTAAGATGGATGAGTCTTCTGATGCGTCAGAGAAGATAGCAGACAAACAAGGTAACACAGATATTTTTGTTACTAACAACGTAGCTCCTTCGTACTACACATCGTTTGATGACGAACATATTGTTATGAATGCCTACAATAGTTCTATTGAATCAATTCTACAGGCTGACAAAACTAGAGCTTACGGTACTGTCTACCCTGCTTTTACCATCAGTGATTCCTTCGAGCCTGACCTTGATGACAACATGCTGCCCTACCTATTGGCAGAAGCTAAATCTACCTGCTTCTCTTTGTTTAAGAGTGGGTCAGATCCTAAAGTAGAACAGTCTGCAAGACGCCTTAAGTCGTATGTCCAGAACGACATGCACAAAACAAAACAAGCAAACAAGAAGCCAGTCTACGGGAGACGTTAATGGTTGAGTTCATAGAAGATACAGCAAACCAGCACTGTATCTGCAAGACAGACAAACTAAAATGCAACATCATTATCGAAAAAGAAATAGGCGGGTTTAGGTTCTTTATTATTAAGGTTGATGCAGGTCAGGTTCCAAGGGAACTAAGCGGTCGTTACACATCAATGCCAGAGGCTAAGAAGGCTGTAGGCAACTACCTTAGGAAGAAGAAGGAATCCCCGACTGTCCGTAGAGATAACTTCGCCAAGAAGTTTGATGAACGTAAGAAAGTAAAAGATGCCACAGAGCTTAAACCAAAAGACAGTTAATAACTTTGTCAAGGGTCTTATTACTGAGGCTGCTGAGTTAACATTCCCTGACGGTGCTTCCGTTGATGAGCTTAACTGTGACCTTCGGCGTGATGGTTCCAGACGTAGGCGTGAGGGTGTAGCCTTAGAAGATAGTTATACTTTGTCATCGTTCACAATTACGAATGACGAATTGGTTAACACAGGGAACTGGGTAAACGTAGGTGGTATCGCCTCTCTTGAGTTCTTGGTCATCCAAAAAGGCAATAGCCTATACTTCTATAACAAGGCTGACCTGCCGTATTCGTCTCAGGCAGAGAGCTTTAGTGTTAGCCTATCGTCTTATGAGTTCTCTGGTTCTATTGGTGCTAACAATGCCAAGTGTCAGTTCGCAAGCATCAACGGTACACTTGTGGTCTCCTCAGAGGCCATCAACACCATTGTTATCACATATACTGGTTCTAACATAACAGTAGCTTCTATCGCCTTTAAGACACGTGACTTTGAGTGGCAGGGTAATGTAGACGACTACTCAGAAGCAGATGCAACTCCATCGGCTGAACGTACTTATGACGCAAAGAATACAGGCTGGGGTCAGAGCGGTGGTCCTGCTGACTTTACCAAACCTCTGACTCACCCTTGGTACGCAGGTAAAGACTCTGATGGTAACTATGACTCAGCAGAATGGGACAAGGTTTTTGCGGGTACTACACTTACAGGTAATGGTCACTTCATCCTTGACTTCTTTAACAAGGTCCGTAGTGGTTTAACAACAGAGACAGAATCTTCACGCTTCAAGTCTGTGGCTTCTTTCTCAGGCCGTGTGTTCTACGCAGGTCTTACCAGTGCTAAGAATGCAGGTACAATTCTCTTCTCCCGTTTGGTGGAGGACGAAGCAGACCTAGGTAAGTGTTACCAACAGAATGACCCTACCGCTGAATACTTGTCAGACCTAGTGGCTACTGATGGTGGTTTTATTAACATCCCTGACGCAGTTAACATTCAGTTACTTTATCCTTTTCGTTCTTCTCTCTTTGTCTTCGCAGAGAATGGCGTATGGCAGATCACAGGTGTAGATGGTATCTTCTCGGCTACAGCCTACGGTGTTAACCGTGTGTCTAACATAGGTCTCCTTAACCCTCAGGCTTTCGTTCAGGCTGAGGGTCTTCCTTTTTGGTGGTCTCGTTTTGGTATTCATACGCTTACCGTTGACGAGGTGTCAGGACAGGGTTCAGAGCAGAACATCACGATCTCTACTATCCAAAGTTTCTGGGATAAAATATCTACTACAGCTAAATCTAAAGTAACAAGTATCTACGATAGTATCAACAAGAAGATCTACTGGGCTTATCCTGACAACGATGAGACTATTGAGTCTAAACTAAACAACATCCTTATCCTTGACCTTACTCTGTCGGCATTCTACCCTTGGAAAATCTCTGACCAAGCGTCTAACACAAGCTCGGTTGTTGGCCTATCGTTCTACTCAGGCTTTGGTGCCACGGAACTTGCCCTAGATGTCATTACTTCTGCTGGTGACGATGTTGTCACATCCGCAGGTGATGACGTTATTAACACTCAGATCTCAGACTTTACCACAGGTGACCCAGCCCTTGTGTTGTTGGTTCGTGATGGTGCTACTAACAAGTTGACCATGGCTAAGTTCTCAGACGCAGGGTTCCTAGATTGGGGTGACACTGACTATACGTCCTTTGCTGAGACAGGTTATGACTTCATTGGTGACTTGATAGTTAAGAAGAACGCACCTTATATTGCTGTGTACTCACGCTTGACAGAGCAAGGTTTTACTGGTAACGAGGTGGACGGGTACGAATCAATCAGACCTTCCTCATTACTTGTGTCAACAGCATGGGACTTCAACTCTAACTTTGGCTCTCCTCAAGAGGCCTACAGGTTTAAGCATCCCATCGTTGTAGACCCTGACAACTTGTCAAACTTCAATTACCCTGAGGACGTTATCATAACTAGGCTTAAAGTCAGAGGCCATGGTCGCTCCATGCGGATTAAGTATGAGAGCACCCAAGGCAAAGACTTTGTTCTCCTAGGCTGGGGTCTGGTCCAAGGAAGAAACAACAGGTTCTAATGTCAAACACAATTAGAGACGTAGAAAAAGAAGACATCTTTGATTTACTCCACTTCTGCAAAAGGTTTTACAAGAAGTCTGGGTTCAACTCCACTGGTCCTTTCAACTCAGAAAAGACTTTAAACTTTCTCATTAACCAACTGGCCCAGCCTACGTCTTTACTTAAGGTTGTAGAAAATGATGGAGACCTAGTTGGTTTTTCTTGCTTCTCTATAACGGAGAATCCCTTCAGTGATACTCTAATAGCACATGAGATATTCTTTTGGGTAGAAAACAACAACGCCTTTACAGCCAAGAAACTTATTAAAGAGTATCTAGCTTGGGCAAAATCTAATGGCTGCATAGCTGCTCGTTTCGGAAGTGTAGCTTCCATAGGTGACACAAAATTCAACTTATTCCTAGAGAAACTAGGGTTTAACAAGGTTGAAACATCTTTCTTGAAGGAGATATAACATGGCTTTTGTAGGGGTTCTCGGAAGTGCTTTGACTGGAGGTGCTTTTGCAGCAGGAACTATCGGCGCTGCTGTTGTCGGCGGCGGCGTAATAGCAGGAGCTACAGCGGGGGTTGTAAGCACAGTCAAGTCTGTCAAGAAGGCTGAGGCAGCTGCTACTAGCGCCAGACAAGCCACTGAGGTTCAAATCGTTCAGCAACAACAACAAGCCACTCGTCAACGTAGGAGTGCTGTACGGTCCAGTGTTATTGCCAGAGCACAGGCCCAACAAGCAGCCCAGACAAGAGGCGTAGGTACATCCTCAGGTGCTCTTGGAGGCTTGGCATCCTTGTCGTCTCAGCTTGGGTCTAACTTAGGTTACGGATCTATGATGAGTGGTCTTGGTCAACAGTTTACGGCTCTCTCAGGTTTGTCGGCCCAGCAATCAGCAGACTCGGCTA
>Ga0208303_1001213_pt1 | contig 10266 bp, 21 predicted proteins | sample CB_VirMetaG_2_FD_184537 | JGI IMG/M metagenome (GOLD analysis project Ga0208303, IMG submission 184537) | Freshwater to marine saline gradient viral communities from Chesapeake Bay - CB_1504_2 Viral MetaG (SPAdes) (version 4) | ecosystem: Environmental > Aquatic > Marine > Coastal | place: USA... | reverse complement strand
ACGGCAATCGTGGAGTATAATTGATGGCCCAACACGACTTTAACATTGATAACCAGAGCGCACCCGCGTTTCGTGGTGATCTGAACAATGCGCTGGAGGCGTTGGGTACGCTGTCCAGTGGCGCAACTGCACCCGCGACGACTTACGCCAATATGCTATGGTACGACACGGCCAACAACATCCTGAAGATGCGGTCGGAGGCAGACGATGCTTGGATTGCTTTAGGGACGTTGGACCAAAGTGCTAATACCTTTGCCCCAGCTGGTGTGGCTGAACTAACCCAAGTGCAAGCTGAAGACGACACGTCCACAGTATTCGGGCAGGTGTCTGGGCAGCGGTTGGGGCAGGCTATTGCGGCAACTCCTACTGTGGATGTAGCGACCGCAATCGCTGCACTGCCTTTGAACGGTGTGGGCACTTACGCGATGTTATGTCGCACTTTGACAGGCAGCGACGGTGACGTAACAAAAGGGGACACTTATGCGGGTAGTTCCTTATTCTTCCTTGGTCCCCTCGGTCGCACCTCGTCCACATCCAACGGCTACTATGGTCGTGTTCACACAGCTGGGTTAAGCGGTACGTGGATGGCCACTGGTACTCACAGCAGCACGCCCATAGGTTCCAGCAACGACTTCTATCAAGGTCAACTATGGTTAAGGATAGCCTAAATGAACTATAGAAACGCAAAATTTACAGCGCAACCAAACATTATCGACTGCGAGATTGAGCATCCCAAGTTTGGCTGGATACCCTACACGCTTGACCCTGCTGACACAGATCAGACGGTAAACAACGCGGACCTTATGGCATTGGTCCAAGGTCGCAATGACGTGGCAGAGTACGTTGATCCGCCTGTTGACCCCAAAGCCCTCGCAACAGCCGCCCGCACCCAACGCAACGCCTTGCTCACAGAGTCCGACTGGACGCAGGTAGCAGACGCGCCTGTAGACAGCCAAGCATGGGCCACCTATCGGCAGGTATTGCGCGACATCACGGTTCAAGCGGGCTTCCCAGAAAACATTGATTGGCCTGTCAGTCCGTGATATAGCTGCGCTCAATCGCTTTTTATAAACGGAGCCTGACATGGCAACTCTTAATGACCGCGTGTTCGACAACGGCTTGACCGTTTTGGATACAGAAGCAAACGCAATCCACATCACGTCGGCGGAGGCAACTGACTTTGCCAACGTATCGACCGTGACGCTGGGCAACAGCACATCGCTGAGCATTGGCGCACCTGCTGACCGTGCTGGTGGTGGCCGTGAAGTTACTGTTGCAGCTATCACTGATGGGTCTGTCACAGGCACAGGCACCGCTACTCACTACGCTATTGTAGATACTATCAACTCTCGCCTTTTGGCTACGGGTTCTCTGTCTGCATCACAAGCGGTCACCTCCGGCAACACCTTCACACTGTCTTCCGTAGCAATCGGTATTCCTGATCCCGCTTAAGGTAATTTAGTATGGTAACTCTCGTAAACAGAGCCAAGATGACCACTGCCACCACAGGCACTGGCACGATTACCCTTGGCACTGCCGAGAGTGGCTATCAATCCTTTGCTGATGCTGGTGTGGTTGACACTGATGTGGTGCGCTACGTCATTGAGGACGGTACGGCATGGGAGATCGGCACAGGGACTTATTCCGCTGGAACCTTGACGCGGGTGCTGGGTGAAAGTTCTACGGGGTCTCTGCTAAACCTGACGGGCAGTGCGGTGGTGTTCGTTTCTGCTGTAGCTGACGACTTCACCCAAAGCATTGACGGTGGTTCTGCAAGTACGGTCTACATCGCGGCACAATCTATTGACGGGGGAACAGCATAATGGCTGACCAAATCCAACTTCGCCGTGACACGGCTGCTAACTGGACGAGCGCAAACCCTATTCTTGCCTCTGGCGAGTTCGGCCTTGAGACTGACACTGACCAGTTTAAAGTTGGGGACGGTACGACCGCTTGGACGTCTTTGGGGTACGGTGGTATCCAAGGACCGCAGGGTATTCAGGGTATTCAGGGTATTCAGGGCGAGACTGGACCTCAAGGTCCGCAAGGTGACCAAGGCATTCAGGGTATCCAAGGTATCCAAGGCGAGACTGGTCCGCAGGGTCCACAAGGTGAACCCGGTGAAGTAACTGCCGATGGTGTGTTCATTCTGACCAACAAGACACTGGTTGACCCGATCATCACGGGAACTGTGGTTGAGGACGTGTTCGCTTTGACAGGCACAACGCCCGCTCTTGATCCATCCAACGGCTCTATCCAGACATGGACATTGACTGGTGCGTCTACACCTACAGACAGCCTTTCTGCGGGTGAGGCCATTACGCTTATCATTGACGATGGCACGGCATATGAAATCACATGGCCTACTACAACATGGGTCAACAACGCTGGTGCGGCTCCTACGCTGGCCGCTGATGTGCCTACGGTCATTGCACTGTGGAAAGTATCCACAACGCTTTATGGCGCTCTTGTAGGGGATGGTTCGTAATGCTGTGGTCTAAGGCGATAGGTGCGGGTGGGACGTTTGGTGGTGGCGCTGCATTCTTCGGGCCGAGAGGTGTGTTTGGCGGGGGTATTGCAGGAGGTACTGTAAATACAATTTCCTATGTCGCGATTGCAACGCCAGCTAACGCTGAAGATTTTGGCGATCTGACCGTCGCTAGGTCTGAGCTTTCCGCCTGCTCAAACGGGAGCAGGGGTGTTTTTGGAGGTGGCAACTTTTCCAACATTATCGATTATATAACAATCGCAACAACGGGGAACGCCTTTGACTTTGGAGATTTGTTTGGGAACAGGTCTGCTTCAGCGGCCTGTTCCGATGGGAGCAGGGGTGTTTTTGGCGGCGGGCGGTATGGCCCAGAACTTTCATCCATTGACTATATAGCCATCGATACAACAGGTAACGCAGCGACATTTGGGACTTTAACTGAGACAAGAGATTTGCTTGCAGCCTGCTCTGATGGGCTAAGAGGTGTTTTTGGGGGCGGTGGCGGCTTTTCGGGGTATCGTACGACAATAGACTACATCACCGTCGCCACCACGGGCAACGCCATCGACTTTGGTGACTTAACACAGGCACGTGAGGGACTTTCATCTGCGTCAAGCGAGACTAGGGGGGTTTTTGGTGGTGGAGCTACGTCCGTATATCCGTTTTACGCCAACATTATCGACTACATCACAATCGCCACATCGGGGAATGCCGCAGACTTTGGAGATTTGACTGCTACTAAGCGAAACTTAACGGCTTGCTCCAATGGTGATCTTGTGTTGTTCGCAGGGGGTGACGGTCTAAGCACGATTGACTACATCTCCATCGCCACCACAGGAAACGCCGCAACTTTTGGCCAACTGACCGCTGCTACTTATCTTCTTGCAGCAACGTCAGGTGGATAACATGAGCAACGAAATCACAACCACACAGAGCAGCTTCGCTTCACTTGCCCCCGCCAAGGCGGTTGAGCTGGCATCTGCACGCCTGCCTGAGATGGTAGCCAAGACGCAGTCTTTTGGGCGCAGCAACAGCCAGACGACCACCAGCCTGATGAGCCTCACGATGCTCACGGGCCAAGCGCCACACCGTCAGGTGCGTCAGGTTCTCGCGGAGATCGCCAAGCGCCAAGCTGCTCTAGCCGAAGCGCAAGTCAGCTACGTCGAGCTTACCGAAAAAGAGCCTGATCCGGACTGTTCCGAGGCACTGCATGAGGCCAAGCAGCGGCAGAAGGCTTTCCAGTTGCAGCAGATGGAGAACCACATCTCCGGCGCGGTCAAAGACATCGCGGTCCTGATCGCCGCCTATGACAACCTTGTGGCCACGCACGGCATGGAGAACTGGACCGAGGAAGACTTCGAGCGCCACGAGAACAAGTTTCACGTCCGGCGCGGGTTCGAGCTTCTGTACCGCAATCTTGTGGAACTGGGTCGCGGCAAAGAGGCGTCGATTGAATACCTCCAGCAATTCGGAGTGCATATCCAGATCGCCCTGCGCGAAGTCACCGGATACATCGCCGCCACCGACGAAAGCATTAACCAAGGCGCCAGACCTACGGCGGCAGACCTTGAAAACTTCCTCGACCAGATGGCCCTCAAATACGAGAACTGCGCGGTTGAAGTTACCCAACGGATGTTCGGGGTGGATACTATCGCCAAGCCTGAATTTATGTCGCTACCCAAAACGGAGGCTTAGATGCCACACCTGAAGATCACAAACGGCCAGCCTGAGATTTACTCAATCGGGCAACTGCGTCGTGACAATCCGAACACGTCCTTCCCGAAAGTGCCAAGTGATGCGCTTCTGGCAGACTGGGATGTTTATCCCTACACCGTGCAGGACCAGCCTACGGTTGACTACATGACTCAGACGCTCAAACAGACGGCGCTCACCGAGGTCGATGGCGCATGGACCCAAGGGTGGGAGGTCAGCAACCTGTCCGTCGAGGACGCAGGGCGCAACATCAGATCGCACCGTGACAACCTACTGCAACAAACCGACTGGATGGCCCTAAGTGACGTTACAATGTCTCCAGCTTGGGCATCGTATCGTCAAGCGCTTCGTGATATAACCGCACAAGAAGGCTACCCTTATTCGGTCATCTGGCCCACCAAACCGGAGTAAACCATGCTAGGATTTTCCCCTCTCGCCTCCGCTCCGTTAGGTGATGATGGGGTTGTATCTGCTGAGATTGTTTACCCTCTTACTGGTGTAGGTATCACTACAGGGACGCCTTCTGTTGGTGTGCTTATTGTATCTGAAGTTACAACTATTTCCTTGTTAGGTATTACTACCGGTTCACCCACGGTAGATTTAACAGATTTTACGCAAGTACATTCCCTGATTACCGCTAGTATTACCACAGGCGCTCCGGTAATTGGCGCTGCGAGTGCCTCTGAAGGTGCTGGGATTGTTGCTGTAGCCATTACCACAGGTGTTCCTGTTGTTGGCACACCTATTGTAACCCAAGACCAAATTATTCTAGCTGACGGTTTGACGACAGGATTCCCTGTTATTCTACCGTCAACCATGGCTCAAGACCATTCACTAGCTGCTGCTAACATCAACGCAGAGCCTCCTGTCATTGGTTCACCCACTGTATCTGAAGCTACAGGCGCTATTGCACTTCCCATTACTACAGGTGCGCCTACCGTAGGCACCTCAAGTATAGCCCAGACGCATAACATAGATGCCGATGGTGTAGTTTCTCAAGAGCCTACTGTAAGCCTATCGGTTATTGCTCAAGTCCACCAACTAACCTTGGTCGATGTAGTAACAGGCAATCCAGTGGTGGGTGTGGGATACGTCAATGCTGCACAAGGTAGAGCTGTACATGTTTCTGACCCGTCAAATAACATCGCAGGCGTGACGGATGGGCCGAATGTCTGTATAGTGTCGGCAAATACGCCTAATCATGTGATTATCGCAAAAGCAAACGAGGCCGCATAGATGACATTTTACGTCAAACAGAACGACACCAGTCCGGCGATGCTGGCAACTTTGCAAGATGCAAATTTCACGGCGGTTGACATTACAGGCGCTTCAGTTCGTTTTCACATGCGGCCAATCGGGTCCGCTCAAGTCACCGTGGACGCGGCGGCGACCATTGTGGACGCACTGGCGGGCGAGGTCAGGTATGACTGGCAAGCGGCTGACACGGCAACGGTCGGCGCATATCAGGCCGAGTTTGAGGTAACATATGTTGACGCCAGCATAGAGACATTCCCGAATGACGCTTATATCCGCGTTCAAATTATTGACGACATTACATAAGAGGCCGCCATGAACGACCCGTTACCGCTACTCGATGCGATTATGCAGTACCTCATAGTCCCTGCCGTGGTGTGGCTGTGGATGCTGCACAAGACTCAGGGGGTCCAGAGCACAGATATTGCTGTCCTGCGAGCAGAGGCCAATGCGCGTGATGTTGCCCGCAAGGAAGAGCGCGAAGCAACGGCAGCGCAACTCGACCAGATTTTGACCATGCTACAGACGATAAACGGTCGGATCGACGGCGTAATGGTAAAGGGCAAAGACCGATGAAGCGCGAGTTTACAAGTTACAAAACGGTCCCAATCTCTATCTGGACTTGGCCGTCCTTCAGCCCCCGCGAGATGGCCTGCAAAGGCACCGGCAAGCTGATTATCGACACAGATGCGATGGACGACCTGCAATCCCTGCGCGACATGCTGGGCAAGCCTTTGATTATCACTTCTGCGTATCGATCGCCTGAGCATAACCGTGCAGTCGGTGGGGCCAAAGCATCAAAGCACATGGAGGCGATTGCTTTTGATGTGCGCATGGACAACCACGACCCGCACAAGTTCGAGCAGGCAGCGCGTGCTGCTGGGTTCACAGGCTTTGGCTATTATCCCAAGTCTGGCTTCATGCACATTGATACAGGACCAGCGCGTAGCTGGGGCAAGCCGTGGCCGAAGACGCAGACCGAGTGGCCAATTGAGCCACCACGCCAACCAGAAACGCTGACCGAGGATAAGGACGCACAAGCAGCGGCTGGGGCAGGGGTAGCAGGCGCATTAGCCGTAGCTGCCGACTACTTGCCCATCCTTGGCGGCTTGGGCGACACAGCGCAGCTTGTGGCCGTCGTGGTTGCGGCTCTGTTCATCGGTTATATCCTGTGGAAGCGAGCGTGAGAGCATATCTGTCTGGCATAGTGGCGGCAATGGTCGCCCTTGGTGCAGCCCTGCTTTATGCCAAGGGCCGAAAGGACGCTGACGATGCAAATGCCGTTCAAGACTTCAATGAATACATCAACACGCGCAAGCGGATGGATGAAACCAATGGCCCTTCTGATGCTGACGTCCAGCGGTGGCTGCATGAGCGTGGCAAGTGCAAGCGCAATCTGTGATGGGTCGCTTGACCTACGGACGCATCATGCGGCGGCTTTATCGCAGGATGGCGGACCGCTATCGCAAAGGACCGGCGCGGCGCTGATAAGCACGTTGGACGCGGGTTGCGACGATGCCTAGCCCAACAATAGCAAACAAAGCCATATCAGACGTTCAGCAGGCCGCATGGGATGCCGTTCAGGAGCATGGAACAATCCGGGCTGCGGCGCGGGCGCTGGGCAAAAATTACAACGGCGTCCATGAGGCATATAATAAAGCTAAGGCAAAGATTGAACTTGACCCAGGCGTTGCCGATGCGCTGGATCAGGTCGGCATCCAAGACCCGACACGGGTGCGCGGAGGCTGGCTTAAAACAAAGCACGCCAGCGTCCAGTTTAGTATGCCTAAGATTGGCGAAATTGGCATTGAAGACAGCGCAGAGCGCATCAAGGACGCGTTGCAGGGCATTGACCCGCCAACGCCAATAGACGCCCCCACAGACGCCGCTGACAACCTGCTGACGCTCTATCCCATGCCGGATATTCACGCGGGCCTTAGAACCGACGCACAGACGCTGGAAAGCACTGTTGAGAGGCTTGTCGGCGGAATGCGGGATTGCGTCAGCCGTTCGCCAAAGTCCGCCACAGGTGTCTTGCTGGTGCTTGGGGACATGCTGCACCACAACGACAATGAAAACGCAACGCCCGCGAGCAAGCACGCGCTTGATGTGTTGGCGAGCATTGAGGAAACGGCGCTGGCGATGATTGCGGGGCTTGCGCGGTGCGTTGAGATTGCACTGCTGCACCATTCTCGCGTGGTTGTCAGCATTCTCAGGGGCAACCACGACCGCGACGCATACTTGATTGTGCTTTACTCGCTGGCCGAAAGATACCGCAACCACCCGCGCATTGACGTACAGCGCGATGAAGGCGAGTTCTTTGTCATCCAGCACGGCAAGTGCCTGCTTGCAGCGCACCACGGCGACAAAGCCAAACCGGAGCGCCTTGTGATGGCGCTGGCCGACGAGTTCCCCTCCCTCTGGGGCGAGACGCGGCACAGGTTCTATTACACAGGCCACCTGCATCATCACAAGTCGGCAGACATCGGCGGGGTTCAATGGGAGCAGCTTCGGGCTGTCACCAAGCGCGACAGGTACGCAAAAGATAACGCCTACACCGCGAGGTCGCAAATGCAGGCGATTACCTTTGACGATAAGTCTGGCGAAGTCAGCCGCGTAAAGATCAATCTTTAACTATCCGCTTGCAGCCGCTTTACTGATTCAGTAAACCGTCTGCGTGAGCGGCGCTTGAATGAAATACTAAGGTTATGATCTAGCCGGACGTGCTATCGAATGCGCCACATTCTGACTTTCCGCGCCGCTCACACGATTACTCCCCCAACTCCCCGCCCAATGCCATATAACCGCAAGCATCGACGCTGCTGTCCCGATGTGGACCGTTGCGCAAACGGGCAATCTTGAGCAAAGCCATCATGTGGCACACGTCTGCTGGCGTTATACCAGCATTGGTATATGCCGACCACATATCAGCAATGACGCCGAAGTTCTCCGCCGGACTGCCGTAGTGTTCCTGCCGTGGGCCATTGATAAGGCCGTCAGCCTCGGCCAGAATTTCGCTGCGTTTTGTCATCATATTCTCCAATCGAGTTTGCGTTCTTCTATCTCCCGCAGCAGTTCGTCTGCCTTCGGGTTGTCGTACCGAACGCACGTCTTGTATGCGTTCAGCAGGTGTTCATCGAGCATGTCTTCGATGTAGATTATGCCGTCATGCGTGGCCCACATCCCACGGCGGGCGCGGGCTTGCGGGTTATCCAGCAGTTCTCCAATTATCTCACACGAAAGATCAACCGCTTCACCCATCATTCTTTCTCCATTCCTGCTAGGGTGGAGCGGGCTTCGACTGCCCCAGCTTCCGATTTTGACGCCTTTAGTTCCGCCTCCAACTCAGCAACACGTTGCTCGGCGGCTTCGGCGCGAGCGATAAGCGACGCACAACTATCTTCGCCGCCCTCGTTTAGCAGGAAATCAAGTTCATCCGTCAGCGCCTCCAATTCAGCAACGCGGGCAGATAGGGCAAGAAGCGTTTCAGCGCCTCGTTTTATATCGTAGCCTGTGTTACTACGCCTGCGGCTGTCCAGAACCTCGGCCAATTGCTCAACCGCCTCGGGTGATGTGTCTATCTTGTCAGTCACAGCCCCACCTCCTGCACAACATGCGCGGCAATGTCATATGACAGCGCATAGAGAGCCATCCCGACGATAACAGCGGCACACACCCACGGCCACACATCAAAGCGCGGCTTGGGTTCTGGCAATGCCCAGCGGTCGGTGCGCTTCATAATGCGCTTGATTGTTTCAATATCAATCATGTCGTCTTGCAACTTATTCATTTCCCATCTCCTCCGCATACGCATCTCGCACAAAAGCGGTTAGAAGCTCTGCCAGCGACATGCCGCGTGGCAGTTGATTCAGCGACCACAACAATTCGTCTTCGCTCAAGCCGCTAAGAGCCTGCTTAATGCTGCCACGCTCACAATCCTTTTCTTTCAGGATTAACGTCACTTGGTCGTGACGATTCATTATGGGCTTTGGCGGCAACAGGCCCAGTTCGCGGGCTTTGGTTATACGAGTGCCGACCCAATTTCTGTTCCTATCAAGTGTCTCCCCGATCTGAATGTTGTTCATACCCTTGAGCCGCAGCTCCGCAACCAGCTTTGCGCCTTCAATCTTTGTCATGTTAGTCATTGCCCTGCCTCCGTTACACGCGCCACGATTGCGGCTATGGTTTCGGGGTCGGCGGATAGGGCTTCAATTTCTTCAGCCGCCGCGATTGACCATTTGTATATAGGGGCTGCAGCCGCTTCCAACGCAGCCCGCACAAGGTCAGCGGATAGGTCGGCGCGGGTGTTCCATGCGTTAGTCAGAGTTTCCTCATTATAACGTTCTAAGGAAATGGGACCGATAGCTTTGCATCTGTGAATAAGTCGCCACACTCCGAGGACTTTGGTGGTGTCAGTTACTTCCGCATCACCCCCACAAAACGGGCATGGCTTTAGCTTCGGTGCATCGGTCATTGACCCAACCCCTCTGGTCGCGCCACTGGGCGCATGGATGTGATTGGTGCTGAAGTGTAATCGCAATGCACCTCGACCTCGTTGCCGAGCGCCTCGAAGTTTCGTGCGATCAGCTCGCCATCGCGGACGCACTCCATTGGCTGCGTCGTCACGAATGCCTCGCCCGTGTATGAACCTGACGTGATGATGAATGTGATAAATGCTAGTTTGTTCATTGTCTTTCCTTTTTCTGTTTGATACCCAGCCAGAGCGGGGCGTTCAATTTCAACCTTGGTTGTGATTGGTCACAGCGTCTACCAAATGCGCCAACATTTCAAAGCCTGCCAGCGCCCCGCAC
>Ga0208303_1001212_pt1 | contig 10272 bp, 14 predicted proteins | sample CB_VirMetaG_2_FD_184537 | JGI IMG/M metagenome (GOLD analysis project Ga0208303, IMG submission 184537) | Freshwater to marine saline gradient viral communities from Chesapeake Bay - CB_1504_2 Viral MetaG (SPAdes) (version 4) | ecosystem: Environmental > Aquatic > Marine > Coastal | place: USA... | reverse complement strand
TATGGCACGTTTTCGGTTGCTGGCGACGATCTTGGCGATTGGCAGGGATATTGGGATGATGTCACGCAAGAAGGGCGCGACGTTCAGCAACATGCGATGGAAAACCCAGAGTTTGCCGATGATGACACTTTGGAATTGATGGGCCTGCTTGAAGAAGAGCGGCAGCGCCGTGAGGCGTAAAAAGAATTGGCGGGGCGGCTTCGGTCGCCCCAGCGGTCAAGGTAAGGCGGTCAAGGCGTGGCCTGGTACGGCGAGGCCCGGCGTGGCCCGGCGAGGCGGTCATGGCGGGGTGTGGTCGGGTAGGGTGAGGCATGGCGGTCTTGTTAAGTTGAGGAGTGGTTGGGCCAGTTGGGGTAAGGCGGTCTAGGCGGGGAAAGTCGGGGCTGGGACCGGAGTGGCGGTCAACATAAACAAAGGAGAAAGAAATGGCTTTCAAAACACAAGACAGGCAAAGGATTATTGATGGATACTTGGCCATCACTGGTCGCAACATGTTTATCCCGGGGGAGTTTGTTGATTGGCTTGCAGGTCAGCCGGAACATGAAGCCTATGAGTGGTTCTTTGGAATGGGCGACGATGAAGCGGCACGTCAACATCGGATCGGCATGGCGCGGCGCATGGCTTCGGGTTTGCGAATTGCATCTCGGTCACAAGAAACAAAGGCAACGGTTGTTTCAATCACAACGCGGGATTATCCGGCTTTTGTTTCACCGATTGCTGGGCGAAAGGGCGGTGGCGGTTATGAGCCGGTAGATCCGGATGATGAGCAGCAGATTGCGGAGTTGCGGCGTCAGGGCGCATCGGCTTTGCGTGGCTGGCTGGCGCGGTATCGCGGCGCATTTGAGCATGTTGGCATTGATTTGTCGGGAATTGAGGAAGTCGCTTCGTATGATGACGATAGCGCGGCCTTGTCCGCTTAGGCGGGCAGGCTGGTCAAGGTAAGGCGGTCTTGGAACGGTGTGGCCTGGCGAGGCGGGTTGTGGCACGGCGGTCGAGGCGTGGCATGGTACGGCCTGGCGGGGCAGGGTTTGGCGGTCTAGGCGAGTTCGGGTTAGGCGTGGCATGGCAAGACCTTTGCATTGGAGGCTTGACCGTGCTATATATCGCCCAAACAACCGAGCGGTGGATAAATGGGCCTGTTTGATTGGCGTAAAAAGCCTGAAGAACGCAATTTGGAAGACCCGAACGCGCCTGTTTCGGCGTCGGACTTCCTGCAAATTATGGGCTGGGGCGAATTAAGCGCGTCAGCAGGCGTCACTGTGACGATTGACACGGCGCTGGGAGTTCCTGCTATTTGGGCGGCGGTAAACTTCTTGAGCGGCACGCTGGCTGGCCTTCCTTTGCACGTTTATCGCAAGACCGAGACCGGCGGGCGCGAAAAGGCCAATATCGGACTGGAAAGCATCCTACACGACACGGCAAACGATGGCATGTCTTCGTTTGAGTGGCGCAAGCACCTTTTCGACCAAGTTTTCACCGGCGGGCGGTCTGTCACATACATCGAGCGCAACCGTGATGGCGAAATCAAGAACCTGTGGCCGCTTGACCCGAATTACGTTCGAGTTGAACACCGGATGCAGGGCGGAAAGCAAGTGCGGGTCTACCTTAGCGAAGCGCGGACATACCAAGCGCCTGACGTTTTGGATATTCCGTTCATGTTGAAATCCAACATGCTGGACGTGCGCGGGCCTATTTCGACCAACCGCGATGCAATTGGCATGGCGATTGCAGCGTCAAGATACGGCGCGAAGGCGTTTCAGTCGGGTGGCATCCCGCCTGTCGTGCTGCAAGGGCCATTCCAAAGCGGTGCAGCGGCAACGCGGGCGTCTGATGACGTGGCCAAGACAACGGCAAAGCTGGCCCGCGAGGGTCGGCCCGTCATGGCGTTGCCAATGGGCCACGAATTAAAACCGATTGGCTATAACCCAGAGCAGATGCAGCTTTTGGGATTGCAGCGGTTCAGCATCGAGCAAATTGCGCGGATTTACAGCCTGCCGCCGGTGTTCCTGCAAGACCTGACGCACGGCACGTTTTCTAACACCGAGCAACAAGACCTTCACTTCGTTAAGCACACTTTGAAGCGGTGGATTGAACAGGTTGAGCAGGAAATGAACCTGAAATTGTTTCCTCGCGGGTCCGAATTTTACGTTGAGTTCAATGTGGATGGGTTGCTGCGCGGCGACTTTGGAACACGGATGGCGGCACACGCCACGTCCATCCAGAACGGCATCCGCACGCCAAATGAGGTGCGCACGATTGAAAACCTGCCTGAACGCGACGAAGGCGACCAGCTTATGATACAAGGAGCGACGGTTCCGATTGCCTCGCAGACCACCGCAACGCCAGAGCTAGACGAATGAGGCGACATGTGCTACATTCGCAACAATCTATGGAGGCCCGTATGGCTGAATGCGAAATCAGGGCGTTATCTCAATCGGTTGAGGTTCGCGAAGATGAAGACAACGCAATTCGCGTGTCGGGTTATGCCGCCATTTTTGGCGAAGAAACCAACATTGCTGGCATGTTTACAGAAACGATTGAACGCGGCGCATTTGCAAGCGCAATTGAGCGCGGCGACGATGTTGTGTTTTTGGTCAATCACTCTGGCCTGCCCTTGGCACGCACGCGGTCTGGCACGCTGACCTTGCGAGAAGATGAGCGCGGGCTTTACATGGAAACCGAATTGGACGGCAATGACCCAGATGTTCGGGCGATTGTTCCCAAGATGAAGCGCGGCGATCTGGATAAAATGTCGTTTGCGTTTATCCCAACGCGGCAATCATGGGACGACAACGGCGATATGCCGAAGCGCACCATTCAGGACGTAGAATTGCACGATGTTGCGATTGTAACGACCCCGGCTTATGCTGGAACGGAAATTGGCCTTCGGTCGCTTGATGCGCACCGAGCGGCGCAAACAAAGTCACAAGCGGCGCGACGCATGAGAATGAAAATGCGCCAATACGAATAGCAGCGGTCTCCCGCTGTTTCGCCCTTCATGCACCTTGGGCAAGTGCTTGAATTGATCGTCGTGATGACAGACCAGTTCCCTTAGATGGAGGCCCAGAGATGGCTGATATTAAAGACCTGCGGGAGAAGATGGCGAATATCGCCACTGAGGCCCGCTCAAAATTGTCCGAAGTTGCGGACAACACACCAGAAGAGCGTGCGACAGAAATCGAGCGCGAATTTGATGCCATGATGGCTGACCACGACAAGCTGGCCGCAAAGGTTGAGCGTCTGGAAAAGGTTGAGGTTGCGCTGCGTGCTGGTGAAGAAATTGACCTAAGCAAGCGTCCTACTTTTGAAAACCGTTCGGCCCCTGCCGTTGATAACGGACTTGCAATGGATTACCGCGCTGCGTTTGCCGAAATGGTTGCAGCCGGTGGCGAGGGTTACGTTGACCAAGAAGTTCGCAATGTTCTGAAAGAACACCGCGTTCAAACTGGCGGCACAACCACCGCAGGCGGCTTCACTGTTCCTGTTGAGTTGGCGACGTTCATTGACAAAGCGATGATTGCAACCGGCCCAATGTATCGTTCGGACCTGTTTACCGTCATTAACTCCGCAGATGGCCGCACGTTCAACATCCCAACTGTTGACGACACCGCTGTCACCGCAGTCGCACACACCGAAGGCACGCAGCCAACGGATGATGGCGGCAAGGACGCGACATTCGGTCAGAAATCCGTCGGCGCGTTTGCTTTCGACAGTGAGTGGATCCGCTGGTCTGCCGAATTGAACGCTGACAGCATCCTGAACATGGAAAGCCTGCTCGGTGAGTTGATTGGCGAGCGCTTGGGCCGCATTGCAAACAGCAAGCTGACAACTGGTTCCGGTTCGTCTGATGTTGAGGGCATTGTCACCAACTCCGGCGCGGGTAAGGTTACTGCCGCGACAAACGCAGTTACATCCGATGAGATCATTGACTTGATTCACTCTGTTGACCCTGCCTATCGCACATCCGCTGCCACAGCGATCATGATGAACGACAGCACACTTGCTGCGGTTCGCAAGCTAAAAGACGGCAACGGCAACTACCTCTGGCAGATGGGCAACTATCAAGCAGGCGTTCCGCAGAACATTCTGGGTTACAACGTTGTTGTGAACCAGGCGATGGCGGGTCTCGGTGATGGCGTTTCGTCCAAAGCTATGCTGTTCGGTGACATGTCAAAGTTCTATGTCCGCAAAGTTGGAGCGCCGTCCCTGTACGTCGCACGCGAACGCTTTGCGCCTGACTTCGGCCTGCTTGGCTACATTCGCTTTGACGGCGTTTTGGTCAACACCGCTGCAATTAAGCACCTTGCCACTGCGGCATCATAAGGTCTGCTTTTCGGTGGGGCGGCATGTTCGCCCCACTTTATAAGCTGACCCAAAGGAGGCAAATCATGCCAAAGGTTAAACTTCTCACTTCGATGGCCGGTATCGACTTTTCGCACAATGCGGGCGACATCATTGACTGCAATGAGGCCGAGGCCGTTCGTTTTATCGCTGGCGGGATTGCCGAGGCAATAGGCAAGCCGGTTGAGCGTGCCGTCAAAAAGTCCAAGACAGAAAAAGCGGTCAGCGAGTAAATGGACACGCTGGCGGCAACACGCGAATTGGTGCTGGTGACTGCGCCTGTAGTAAAGCCCGTCACGCTTGATGAGGCCAAGGACCAGTGCCGCGTTGAAGGTTCTGACGATGATGTGTTGCTGACGCGCCTTATCGCTGTTGCGACGGCTTACACCGACGCGCAGGGCGCATTGGGTCAGGCAATGATAACCCAGACGTGGGGGCAATGGATTGGGCCAAACCCGGCGCAGTCCGTGCCGCTGCGCATGGGGCCATTGCAGGACTTGGTTGCCATTCGGTATTACGATGAAGACGGTGTTTTGCAGGACGATGACATTGCAAATTACAACGTCTTTGGCACGCCGTTTTCTTCTTTTGTCGGGCCGAAATCTAACTTCAACTGGCCATCAACGCAGGACCGGGCAGACGCAATTAAGATTGAGTATCAAGTGGGTTTTGGCGATGCGGCATCCGATGTGCCGGATACAATCCGCCATGCCATGTTGATGATGGTAGGCCACTGGTATGAAAACCGCGAGCAGACTGGCTTTGATGAATTGTCGCAAGTGCCTTTTGGTTTTGAGGCGCTGCTAAACATGCACCGAGGTTCTTGGTATGGCTAGGGCAGGCATGTTGCGCGAAAAGGCGACGTTTGAGCGCCTGACAGAAGGCGCGATTGATGATTACGGCAATGTCTATTCTGGTTGGGCGCAAATCGGCACGCGAATGTCAGAAATGCGCGAAACCACCGGCAAGGAGAAGATCAGGGGCGGCGCACTGGCTGATGTAGGGTCGGCAACGCTGCGCGTTCGTTCTGACAGCTTTACGCAGACAATAACCGCTGCTGACCGCGTGCTTATGCGCGGCTATAAGTGGGCAATCAAGCACGCCATTCAGATTGACGCTAAAGACACCATGCTAGAGTTTTCACTTGAGCGCGGGGTGGCAACATGAGAGTTCAAGGCGCAGATAAGCTGGCGAAGCAATTTCGGCGTTTGCCGAAAGAGGTTCACACGCAAATTCAAAAAACGGTCAAAAGCAACACCGAAAGCGGTGCAAGGCTGGCCCGCAATCTTGTTCCGGTGGCCAGTGGAGAGTTGAAAGGCTGGATTTACACCCAGTATGAGAACGACGGCATGACAGGCTCTATTGAGGCCGCGCCGTCTACCAAGGAAGCGCAGATTAAAGCCAAGTCTGTTGAGGGTGGTCGCAAAAATGGCGATCGAGGCATCACAGAAGCACAGCCGTATATGAAGCTGGCAGCGCAGCACGTTGCGGGCAAGTTTAACCGTAGCATTCAAGCTGCCTACCGCAAAGCAGCAAGGATGGTGTTAAATGGCTGATGGTTTTGCTCTTTCGCTTCAAAAGGCACTTCGGGCGACGCTTGTTGCTGATGCCGATTTGACAACCATCGTCGGCCAGCGATTTTATGACGAGCCTCCGCAGGACGTGGTGTTTCCGTATGTTCGGTTCAATGACATTCAGCCAAGCGCGTTTGATACAGACACGCTTGAGGGTGTTTTGATTGACGTGTCGTTTGAGGCGCAAAGCAGGTCGCCGTCTGGCCGCGTTGAAGCGGTACAAATTGTTGAAGCAATCAAGGCAGCTTTGCATCGCCAAGAACAAAGCGTCGCGCCAACTGGGTTTGTTCTTGTAGAATTGATATTCCAGACGTTTTCTGTTACTAGAAATCCCGACGGTCGCGGTTATGCTGCGGTCATATCGTTTCAAGCCATGCTTGAGAAACCTGCCTAAACCCGCGATGTGGGCAATCGCATTTTGATGGAGGCCGATCATGGCTAAACAACTTGGACGCGCCCTTCTGGTTAAGATTGGCGATGGAGAGGCAAGTGAAGTCTTTTCCAACCTTTGCGGATTGAACAGCAAGTCGCTTACAATCAACAATTCTTCAATTGACGTGACAACGCCAGACTGCACATCGCCGGAAGGTGCTTTGTGGACAGAAACGCTTGCAGGTTTAAAGAACGTTTCAGTTTCGGGCGATGGCTTTTTTGAGGATAGCACAACCGAGGCGCGGATGAACACAGTGGCGATGGCCGCTGACAACGTGGCAAACTTCCAAGTTGTTGTTCCAGACTTTGGAACATATGCAGGCGCGTTTCGCTTAACCAGCGTTGAGTATGGCGGCGAAACAGAGGGCGGCGTGAGTTATTCTTTGTCGCTTGAAAGTACCGGCGTCGTTACCTTTACGGCTGCTTGATGACTATCACGGCTGAAGCGCCGCGTGGGGGCGTCTCCGAATATATCGGGGACGCTTCTTATGTGTTTTTGATGCGGAACCGCGAGATTGAGCGGTTTGAGGATAAGCATCGCGGCATTTTTGAATTGTGGGAAAGTTTTTTTGGGCGCGGCAAAAAGCCAACTAGCACCGAGGTGCGTGATTTGTTGGCATTGGCCTTGGTCGGCGGCGGGTTAAAAGACCATGAAGCCGACAAGGTTATTTTGGGCTGCAATCCTGAAGACCTGATGCGGCTCTACCAAATTGGGCAAGCCGTTCTTGGTGTTGCGTTTATGCCGGACAGTGTTGACGAGGCTGACGTAAAAAAAAAGACGGTGAGCCAAACCCAAAGCGACTGAATGTCCGCGCCATGATTGCTAACGGCATTGTGATTGGTTTACGGCCTAGTGAAATTCGTGATATGATACCGAAAGACACTTGGCTGGTGTTTAAGGGCTGGAGCGATGCCCACAGTCCAGCCAAGCCCGGCAAAGATGCAATGACTGCGGAACAATACCGCGAACTTGTGAGGCGCGTTGATGGCAATTAAGGCAGAAGAACTAAACGTCATTTTGACTGCGCGAGACAAAGAGTTTCAGCGCAAGATGAAGGCAGCCGAGCGCCGGGTTGAGTATTTCAAGAAGCGGTCTAACCAGAATTTAAGTTCGGCGTCCAAGAACTTTGATATGCTTTCATCTGCGGCTAAACGTTTTTTGCCCGCTCTTGGTGCTGGAATTATTGTTGCGCAGGTTCGGCGCATAACAACCGAGATGGACGAAATCGGCAAGAAAGCAGATCAGATCGGCATCACAACCGATGCCTTGCAAGAATTGCGTTTCGTTGCTGAAGGCGCGGGCGTTTCGCAGTCTGCGTTTACATCCAGCCTTGAGCGGTTTTCAAAGCGTCTTGGCGAGGCTGAAATGGGCATGGGCGCAGCCAAAAGGGCGCTTGAGGAAATGGGCCTTGAGGCATCCGACCTTACAAAAATTCCGCTTGAAGATGCATTGAAGATTATTGCAGATGAAATGCAATCTATTGAAAGCCCCACAGAACGCGCTGCGCAAGCGGCGGCGCTCTTTGGCCGTGAAGGTGTGGCAATGGTCAATATGCTGCGCGAAGGTGGTGATGCATTGGGCGAGATGCAGCGTGCTGCCAAAGAGGCTGGCGCGGTTATTGATAAAGATTTAATACGCAATGCGGAAGAGGCCCAGACAAAGCTTGATGCGGCTTCAAGGGTTATCAATGCGCAGCTTTCGGTTGCCTTGGCTGAATTGATACCGTTGCTTGTGACAGGCGCGGAGGGGTTTGCTGCCTTAGTCAAGAATGTTGTCGGGGCAATTCAGGCGGTTGAGAATTTTGTTGACCCGCAAACCGACTTGGAAATTGCGACTGATAATGTTGTTGCAGCGATGGGCGATGAGATTAGGCAGTCTCAGCAACTGGACATCGCGCTTGGCCGTTCAACGTCAATGTCTGCGGAAGCGGCACGACAAAAACTTGAAGAAGCAATGGCACGCCAAGAAAATGCCAAAGCAGCTATTAATGAGCAAAAGGCCATTGCGCTCGGATCGGATGCATATCAATCGCTAATTAACCAGATTGAAGCCAGCCAAGATGCAGCGATGAGCATTAGCGCTGCGCCTGATACGCTTGTAAGCCCGTCCAAGATTGCAGCATATGAAGCGGCTCAACAACGGTTGGTGGAACTGCGCACCGAGCAGGCCAGAATGCTTACTACGGACCAAGAATTGACAGATCAATTTGAAAGAACAACCGCAAACATTGCCGAACTTGAAGATGCTCTTGTTAACGCAAGCAATGGCATGGTTACTTTTGGCGAGGATATGGCAAACCCGATTGATGCATCCGATAGATTGTCTTCAAGCGCATCAAGCGCGTCGGCATCCACGGACGAATTGCTTGCAAACTTGGCGACGGCTTCACCTGCATTGCAGCAGCTTGGTTTTAATGCGCAATTTTTGGAGAGCGCAATGCAAGGCGTCGAAAGCAGCATGGAAAGCGCCTTTATGTCTATGGTTGACGGAACGCAAACAGCCAGCGAAGCCTTCAAAGGAATGGCGACGGAAATCATCAAGGAACTGTATCGCATTTTCGTGGTGAAGCAGATTGTTGGATTGGTCAGCGGCTTCATTGGCGACCCATCCATGTTTGGTGGCATGGGCGGCACATCGCCCGTTAACGGTAGCATCCGCCCGATTGCACGCGCATCCGGCGGCACTGTTCAGGCTGGGCGGTCCTACATGACCGGCGAAAGCGGGCGTGAATTGTTTGTGCCTAAGACGGATGGCCGCATTTTATCACCGGCGCAAACAAGCAACATGGGCGGTAGCAACTCCGTTGTTGTCAACCAGACAATCAACGTCAGCACTGGCGTACAGCAAACGGTGCGGACTGAAATCAAGACGTTGATGCCGCAAATTGCAAACGCGGCTAAGGCGGCGGTGGCTGATGCAAAGCTGCGCGGCGGCTCTTACGGAAGGTCTTTCGCATAATGGCAATCACATATCCCTTATCACTGCCGACGGTGACGGGCATTCGCGCCGTTGATTTTAGGGCGGTCAACGCAGTGGCTTACAGCGCGTCACCGTTTACATTTAGCGGGCAGGCGCACGCATACCCCGGCCAGATGTGGACAGCGGATATTACGCTGCCACCGATGAAGCGTTCGTCGGCAGAGGAGTGGAACGCTTTTATGCTTTCGCTGCGGGGGCAGTCCGGCACGTTCTTGTTAGGCGACCCGTTGGGGTGCGTGTTGAGGGGTACGGCGTCAGCTTGCACCATCACGGGCGACGCTGGCGCAAACACTGTCAGCGCGACTGTGCCAACCGGCGAGACGCTCCTGCCGGGGGACTACATCCAGCTTGGCGCTGGTGCTGCGTCGCGCTTGCACAAAGTGACGCAAAGCTACACCGGCACAGGTGCGGCGGCTGACTTGGAAATATGGCCGTCACTGCGCACAGCCGCGGCTGCCGTTTCCGCCACGCTATCTGACTGCGTCGGCGTCTTCCGCCTGTCCAGCAATGAAACAGGCTGGGCGGCTGACATTCAGCAATACTCCATCACCTTTGGCGCGAGGGAGGCGATATGAGCCGCACGGTAGCATCATCTCTCATAACGGCATGGGCAGGCGATACGGCGCAACCTTACTTTGCGGTTGAGCTGGCGCTGACGAGCGGTACAATCCGTTTCTGGAGCGGGTACGGCGAGCGCACAATCAACGGCGACACATACATCGGCGCTGGGCAGCTTGTTGGCATCACGGGGCTGGAGGAGGTTGCTGACTTGTCCGCAAAGGCGGTCACTGTCAGTCTGAATGGCGTCCCCGGCGATCTTATCAGCTTGGCCTTGCAGGAGCCTTATCAGCGCCGCAAGTGTCGCGTTTACTTCGGGGACGTGACGGCGGTTGACGTGGTTGAGGTGTTCACGGGCCGCTTGAACAAGATGACGATTGAAGACAC
>Ga0208303_1001206_pt1 | contig 10319 bp, 16 predicted proteins | sample CB_VirMetaG_2_FD_184537 | JGI IMG/M metagenome (GOLD analysis project Ga0208303, IMG submission 184537) | Freshwater to marine saline gradient viral communities from Chesapeake Bay - CB_1504_2 Viral MetaG (SPAdes) (version 4) | ecosystem: Environmental > Aquatic > Marine > Coastal | place: USA... | reverse complement strand
CAATGAAGATGAAGAGTAAAGGCTACATGGCCGGTGGCAAAACCAAGGGCTACAAGGCTGGCGGTAAAATGAAAATGGTAGAGAAGGACGGAAAACAAGTTCCATTCTTCGCGGCTGACGGCCAAGGTAAGATGGCCAAAGGCGGCAAGGTTCCAACAACCAAAGGCTACTTCCGTGGCGGCAAGGTAATGGGATCTAAGGGTATGGCCAAAGGCGGCAAAATGATGTCATCTAAAGGCATGGCTAAGGGTGGCAAGGTAATGAACACCAAAGGTATGGCAAAAGGCGGAGTTGTTAGAGGCTCTGGCGCAGCACGAAAGCAAAACTTTACTAGGAACGGATAATGGCTATTGACCGTCCCTTGCGGACAGAGATCCAAGACCAAGACGAATCAGCTTTAGAAATTGAAGTTGTTAACCCCGAGGCGGTTTCAATAGAGACCGAGGACGGCGGCGTTCTTATTGACTTTGGCGATAGCTTAGAGTCTGAGTTGTCTGAGGATCACAACGCAAACCTAGCAGATTTCATTGATGAAAAAGATCTAACAAGTATCTGTCTTGATTTGGTTAGCTCGTACCGAGCAGACAAAGAAAGCAGATCGGACTGGGAGCGGTCATATGTTAAAGGGCTAGATCTTCTTGGTTTAAAAAACGAAGACAGAACCCAGCCTTGGGACGGAGCTTGTGGTGTGTTTCACCCCCTGCTAACAGAATCTGTTATAAAGTTTCAGTCTCAATCAATTCAGGAAATCTTTCCTGCCAGAGGCCCGGTTAAAACGGCTATTGTTGGCAAGATTGATGAAAAGAAAACAAAGCAAGCAGAGCGAGTTCAAAACTACTTAAACTACTTGCTTACAGAAAAAATGACAGAGTATCGTTCAGAGACAGAAAAGATGCTCTTTTCTCTGCCATTGGCTGGTAGCGCTTTTAGAAAAGTGTATTTTGATCCCAGTTTGGGACGACCTTGTAGTATGTTTGTCCCAGCTGAAGACTTTGTTGTCAGCTACGGTGCATCGGATTTAACAACATGCGAGCGGGCAACGCATGTTATGAAGAAGAGCAGCAACGATATTCGTAAGCTTCAGGTGTCTGGGTTCTATCGAGACGTTGAATTACCTGCGGCATCTTCTAACACTGATGAGATCGAGCGCAAATACAACGAGCTAACGGGTGACTCAGCCAGTTATGACTACGATTCTCGGCACTCAATCCTCGAGATGCATGTTAATTTAGACTTGCCGGGCTTTGAAGACATGGAAGATGGAGAGCCTACTGGCATCAATCTTCCCTATGTGGTGGCTATAGATCAAAGTTCACGAACAATTCTATCAATTAGACGTAACTGGTATGAGGATGACCCGCTAAAAAACAAGCGAGAGCACTTTGTTCACTACCAGTACATGCCCGGATTAGGCTTTTATGGGTTCGGATTAATTCATATGATTGGTGGTTTGGCAAAATCAGCCACCTCATTGCTCCGACAGCTGGTGGATGCGGGCACATTATCCAACTTACCGGGCGGATTAAAGTCCAGAGGGCTTAGAATTAAGGGTGATGACACCCCAATCATGCCCGGAGAGTTCCGTGACGTTGATGTACCGGGTGGAGCCATCCGAGATAACATTGCATTTCTGCCATATAAAGAGCCAAGTAACGTTTTATACCAGTTAATGGGCGATATTGTAGAAGAAGGCCGCAGATTTGCCTCTGCAGCAGACGTAAAAGCGTCCGATATGAACGGCGAAGCGCCAGTTGGCACCACATTGGCCATATTAGAGCGGTCAATGAAGGTTATGAGCGCTGTTCAAGCCCGTTTACATGCCTCTATGCGGGTAGAATTACGCCTTTTGACCGGAATTGTACGGGATCATGGCCCAGAGGCCTACCCATATGAGGAAGATGGCGACCCAATAGTGGTTGAGGACTTCGATAATCGCATTGATATCATTCCTGTAAGCGATCCCAACGCTGGAACGATGGCACAGCGTATTATGCAGTACCAAGCGGCGCTACAACTGGCGGCACAGGCTCCAGAAATGTACGATTTACCGCTATTACACCGTCAAATGTTAGAAGTTCTTGGAATCCGAGACGCTGACGAGATAGTTCCAACAGATAAGGACATGAAACCTACCGATCCGGTTAGTGAGAACATGAATATCATTAACGGCAAGCCGGTTAAGGCGTTTATCTACCAAGATCATGAAGCTCACATCCAAACCCACATGGCAATGATTCAAGATCCAACCATTATGGAAGTTATGGGTAAGAGTCCAAACGCTCAAAAAGCTCAAGCGGCTTTATCGGCTCATGTTCAAGAGCATTTAGCGTTTAAGTATCGTCAAGACATAGAGAAGCAGCTGGGTGTAGAATTGCCAGCACCAGATCAACCAATGCCAGAAGATATCGAGTATCGAATCTCTCGTTTGGTAGCGCCTGCTGCAGCACAACTGTCCGGAAAAGCAGCAAAAGAACAGCAGATGCAACAAAATGAAAAGCAGATGCAAGATCCTTTGATTCAGATTCAGATGCAAGAGCTGCAAATTAAACAGCAGCAGGTACAGCAAAGAGCTGAAGCAGAGATGGCCAAGCTACAGCTAGAAGCTCAGAAAGCTATGGCAAAAGCCCAGCTTGAGCAGCAGAGACTTGATCAGCAATCACAGATCGAACAGGCAAAATTAGGCGTTAAGATATCTGAAACAAACACCAAGGACGAACTTGAAAGCAAAAGAATTGCTTCACAAGAACAAATAGCAGGTGCTAAACTAGGTGTAGATATTGCTAAAGACCTAATGGGTAGGTAATGAAAGACGAAGTAGATATACTTAATTACTTAGTTTCTAATATTAGAAACAGTATGAATGAGATGGCAGATCATATTAGCACTGGTGGGTGTGAGAGTTTTGATGCATACACCAAGTGTTGCGGAATCATACACGGACTAGCGGTAGCAGAAAGAGAGATTCTCGATCTAAAGTCCAAGTATGAGGAAGCGTAGCGACTCTGGGCGTTAACCCAGTGCAGCGACTCTAGGCGCAATCCTAGTGCAACAACTCCGGTTATCCGGTGCAAGAGGTTATCATGACGGAAGTCGTGCAAATGAAAGAGGCGGAAGAGCCTCGCAAGGCAGCTCAGTTGCCTAAGCCGAAAGGCTATAAAATACTGATCGCGTTACCAGACCCCGAAAAGGAATTTGCGGGTGGCATTATTAAGTCTGCCAAAACGATTCAAGATGAAGAGGTCGGCTCACTTGTTGGCATGGTTCTAGAAATGGGGCCGGATTGCTACAAGGATCCAGCGCGGTTCCCCTCTGGCCCCTACTGTTCACCGGGCGATTGGATTCTCATGAGATCTTATTCAGGCACCCGTTTTAAAGTGCATGGAAAAGAGTTTCGATTGATTAACGATGATAGCGTTGAGGCTATCGTTGAAGATCCGAGGGGGATTGTCAAAGTATGAGTAATCAAATGGAAGCGCAAACAGCAGAAGATAAGTTCTTTGGTGTTAAGACTACCTTCGATAAGAAGGCAAAGAAAGCTGAAGAGCAGTCCGATATTGATCTAGAGATTGTTGATGATCGTCCAGAACAGGATCAGCGCCCACAAAAGGCAAAGACTTCTGATGACGATGACATAAGCGATGATGAGCTTGGTCAGTATTCGGAAAAGGTTCAGAAGCGCTTAAACAAACTTAAGTACGACTATCACGAAGAGCGCCGACAGCGAGAAGCAGCCGAGCGCATGCGTGAAGAAGCAGTTCGTGTTGCACAGCAGGTGACTGGCAAAAACCAAGAGTATGAGGCAATTATATCTCGTGGTGAGGCAGCGCTTGTTGGTCAGATACAAGAACGAGCAAAGCTAACACTTGAGCAAGCAAAGAATGCTTATCGTAACGCCTATGAAGAAGGCGACACGGATAAGATTATTGAAACTCAAGAAAGGCTGTATAAAGCCCAATCTGAGTTTTCTGAAGCGGAGAAGTATCGCAACAATCTTGAACAAAGATTTAGAGCGCAGCCTCCTGTTCAGAATAACCAGCGGGTAACCCAACAAGCGGCACAGCAGGTTGCACAGCAACCACAGGTTCCAAGACCTGACCCTGCCGCAGAAGAGTGGGCCAAAGGAAATGAATGGTTCATGAAGCCCGGCCATGAAGAGATGACGGCCTTGGCTTATGGATCGCATACCGCTGCAATAAACAACGGTATTAAAGTAAATTCACAGGAATACTTTGAGTACATTGATAATCGTGTACGCAGTGCATTCCCTGAATATGAATGGCAGGATAAGCGGGTAGATAGCCGTACCGCGTCTGCGACTGCCAATTCTAGGACTTCCTCGGTAGTCGCTCCTTCCTCTAGGAACAATGGAGCAAAACCGCGCAAAGTGCAGTTATCGGCTACTCAGGTTTCTCTCGCCAAGAGACTTGGGTTAACCCCAGAGCAATATGCCAAGCAACTCTTGAAGGAGAACATGTGATGGCTGAAGAGCGCACCCCAAGAAGTAAAGATACGCGTCAAGAAGAAGTACGTCCATCTGATAGCTGGGTACCTGCTTCGATCCTACCAACTCCCGATCATCGGGACGGGTGGGTTCATCGTTGGGTACGAACTAGCACTTTAGGAAACGCTGACAACACTAACGTGTCTAAGATGTTCCGAGAGGGTTGGGAACCATGCAAAGCAGAGGAATATCAAGAGTTAATGGTTCAGTCTGATGTAGGTTCACGCTTTGTGGATAACATCGAGATTGGCGGCCTGTTATTATGTCGAGCGCCAAAAGAAAAAATGGAGTCTCGTCAAAGACACTTTAATCAGGTTGCTGAGAACCAGATGGATTCTGTTGATAACAACTTCTTACGCGAAAATGACCCTCGTATGCCTCTGTTAAAACCAGAGCGCAACACGAGAACAACATTTGGCAGGAGTTAACCTCTGGCAGGGGGTGCTCCTAATTAGTAAGGAGGCCTACAATGGCTACCACTGCAACCCCTATGGGTGCGGAACCTACTGATACGCTGAGTGCGAGCGGCTCTTTCACCGGAAAAGTTCGTCACATCAAAGTTGCAAGTGGGTACGGCACCGCTATTTTTTATGGCGATTTCGTCAAGTTAGTAAACACGGGTACAGTTGAGAAAGACACTGGCACTACTACAGCGACACCTGTTGGTGTTTTTGTTGGTTGTGCTTTTACCAGTCCTTCGACTGGCGAGTTAACTTTCTCGCAGTATTTCCCTGCAAGCACAGTAGCAAGCGACATCGTTGCTTATGTTGTTGATGATCCAAACGTGTTGATGCGTATGCAGTCTGATGAGGCTATCGCACAAACAGGCTTGGGCAACAACGCTGCTGTAGTACAAACCGCTGGATCAACTAGCATCGGACGCAGCAAAAATGCTGTTGACGGTTCATCTATTGCTACCACCAACACACTGCCTTTGCGAATCATCGACTTTGTTGATGGCCCAACAAGTGCAGTAGGTGATACCTACACAGATGTAATCGTTAAGTTCAATGTTGGTCACCAGTATTCCAACACCACTGGCGTATAAGGAGAATTAAGCAATGGCTATTTCACGCGCACAGATGCTTAAGGAACTCCTGCCCGGGCTAAATGCCTTGTTTGGTTTGGAGTACGAAAAGTATGAAGACGAGCACGAAATGATTTATGAGACGGAATCGTCTGAGCGATCATTTGAAGAAGAAGTGAAGTTGAGTGGCTTTGGTGCCGCACCTGTTAAAGCTGAAGGTGCAGCTATTAGCTATGATTCAGCACAGGAATCTTTCACTGCTCGATACAACCACGAAACAATCGCAATGGGCTTCTCAATCACTGAGGAAGCAATGGAAGATAACCTGTATGACTCTTTGTCTGCACGTTACACCAAAGCTCTAGCTCGCGGTATGGCATACACCAAGCAGGTTAAAGCAGCGAACCCATTGAACAATGGCTTCACTTCTTACAACTCTGGCGATGGTGTTACCCTGTTTTCTGCCAGCCACCCGCTGGTAAACGGTGGTACAAATGCTAACCGTCCTACGGTAGGTGCTGACTTAAACGAGACTTCATTAGAGAACGCAATCATTGAGATTGCTGCTTTCACTGATGAGCGTGGCTTGTTGATCGCAGCTCGACCACAGCGATTGATCGTTCCGCCCGCGTTGATGTTTACAGCAGAGCGTCTGCTTGAAACAACTCAGCGTGTTGCTACAGCAGATAATGATATCAACGCAATCCGCAACATGGGTGCAATCCCCGGCGGATACTCAGTCAACCACTACTTGACTGATAGCAATGCGTTCTTCCTCATTACTGACGTACCAAACGGCATGAAGCACTTCCAGCGTACTGCGATGGAAACTTCAATGGATGGAGACTTCGACACTGGCAACGTTCGCTACAAGGCTCGTGAGCGTTACAGCTTCGGTGTTTCAGATCCTCTCGGCATTTACGGATCGCCCGGAGCATCCTAAACTAAAGGGGCTTCGGCCCCTTTTTATTCTATTCCCCTGACAGCAACAATGCTGACACTTGCCACGACAGGAGATTGACATGGCTAACACAACTTTTACAGGACCTGTTCGGTCCGAAAACGGTTTCCAAGTTGTATCAAAAGGTGCAACAAGCGGAGCTATATCTACATCTTTTACTTTTAATTCATCTGGCGTTCAGGTTTCCCCAGTTTTATTGACCGATGCAGACGTAACATTGTCTGGAGCGGTGTATGGTGGTCGAGTTATCGTTGTTCCTGCGGTTACTGCAGACCGCACAGTTACACTTCCTGATCCTTCTGCCGGTCTGTATTTTAAATTGATTTACGGTGGCGCGGCTGAAGAAACAGAAAACCTGATTATTGATGCGGGATCTGATACAAACTTCTTTATTGGCGGTCTCCAGCATCTTGATACAAACGCGGACAACGTGTCTGTATACGCGGACGGAAACTCAAACTCTATTCTTACCTTGACAGACTTTGGCATCATGGAAATTAACATCCTCGCCAAAGATGACACCAACTGGTATGTTTGGGGCAATATTGTTTCTGCTACTGCACCAGCGTTTTCTGATCAGCCATAATGATTGGGGCGAAAGCCCCTTTTATAAAGGAGAATTTTTGTGAACAGTTTATCTCAGGTATTTCAAGTCAGTAAGCGCGAAAGCGGATTTGCTGTTCTTGGTCCTCACCGACTTAAAGAGTTTTCAATTATTGGCACTGCCAGTGAGGGAAAGCTTACAGTGTACGACACTGATACAGCTCCAGTAGCTGGAACCTATGCTCAATCTGGAACAACTGTAACTGTAACAGATACAGGTCACGGCTTGGCCACAGACGATGTTGTTGGAATTTGTTTTGCATCAGGAACAGGTGGAACAGCGACATCTGGCAACTATTCAATTACTGTAGTAGATGCCAACACATTTACAATTACTATGTTGAATTCTGACACCATTACTGGCACCCCGGCTTGCAACTATGTAGCAAACAGTGGCGCAAACCAAGTCAAACCAAAAAGATGGCTTATGTGTAAAGGTGTTGCGGCAGGAGATTCTTTTGCTAACGTTTTTGCCATCCCTAATAGCGGCATTATTGTTAAGCGGGGCGTATACTTTTTAATGTCGAACCTTTTAGAAGCGGACATGTTTTTCGAGTAATGGCTGACAAGAAAACATCCAAGTCCACGGTTAACAAGGCAGGCAACTACACTAAGCCCACTATGAGAAAATCTTTATTTAACAAGATTAAAGCTGGTGGAAAGGGCGGTAAGCCCGGCCAGTGGAGCGCGAGAAAAGCTCAGATGTTGGCTAAAGAGTACAAAGCTAAAGGTGGAGGCTACAAAGACTAATGCCTTTAAAATCTCCCCAGAAAAGTCTTAAGAAGTGGACTGACCAGAAGTGGACAACAAAGTCCGGCAAGCCTTCCACTCAAGGCTCCAAGGCGACCGGCGAAAGATATCTTCCAGAGAAGGCTATTAAGTCTTTATCTTCTTCTGAGTACGCAGCAACAACAAAGAAGAAGAGAGAAGACACCAAAAAGGGCAAGCAGCATTCGTCTCAGCCAAAGAAGGTCGCGAAGAAAACAGCGAGGCATAGAAAGTAATGGCTGAAAAAAAAGATTCAAGACTTACCCGCGCTGGGGTTAGTGGATACAACAAGCCAAAGCGAACTCCAGATCATCCAAAGAAATCGCATGTTGTTGTTGCGAAAGAGGGCGACAAGGTTAAGACTATTCGTTTTGGGGAGCAAGGTGCCAAAACAGCGGGCAAACCAAAAGCGGGCGAGTCAGACAAAATGAAGAAGAAACGAGCATCATTTAAGGCTAGACACGCGAAGAATATCAAGAAGGGAAAGATGAGTGCGGCGTACTGGGCTGACAAGGCGAAGTGGTAATGATCAGCAGAGCGCAAACTGGAAAAGAAATAAACAAGGCACCCGGTTCAAGAAAAAAAGCCAAGGTGTCTAAAGTAATGAAAGAGTTCAAACAGGGCAAGTTAAAGTCCGGCGGATCTGGTAAGACTGTAAAGAAAAAAGATCAAGCTATTGCAATAGCATTGTCAGAGGCAGGCATTTCAAAACGAGGAAAACGTAATGGGAAAAAATGAAAAAAGCTTATTGAGCGCGATTAGCCCTCTTTATGCAGCGAGCCAAGGGAATATACCCGGAATACTTGGTGTTGGCATGTCTGTTATGGAAGATAGAAAAGACAAAAAAGAAGAAGAGAAAATGCTTAGAGGTCAGACAACATCTCAAGAGCGAGATGCAGCTGGTAAGGCTATTCAAATGAAAACAGGTGGACGAGTTAAGTCTATTGACGGCTGTGCTACCAGAGGCAAAACAAAAGGTAGAGTTCGCTAATGGCAACCAGTGGGACGTATGCATTTAATCTAGACCTATCAGAGGCAATAGAAGAGGCTTTTGAAAGAGCTGGCCTTGAGCTTCGTAGTGGTTACGATTATAAGACGGCCCGCCGTAGCATTGATTTGTTGATGCTTGAGTGGCAAAACAAGGGTTTAAACTTGTGGACGGTAAAGGAGGGAACTCAGGTTCTCACCCCCGGCACAGGTAACTATGACCTTGATCCTCAAGTATTTGATATTGTTGATGCGTACCTTAGAACAGATGCAGGCGACACTAATGGTCAGTTTGACCAAAGCATGACTCGAATTTCAATTAGTCAGTACGCGCACCTATCAAACAAGCTAACCCAGTCTAAGCCCCTTGAGTATTACGTTGAGCGTAAACCTACGGGAATCACAATTAAGCTGTGGCCGGTGCCTGACAGCCAAGAGACTTACACGTTCGGGTTTTATTACATGGAACGCGTTGAGGATTCTGGTAAGCCAGCTTCAAACAACATGGATGTACCGGCAAGATTCTTGCCATGCCTTGTTGCTGGGCTGGCATATAACCTTGCAAAAAAATATCCGCAGGCAGCCGACCGCGCCCAGCTTCTCAAGGCAGATTACGATGAGCAATGGGAGATGGCAGCAGATGCTGCTAGGGAAAAAGCATCTCTGTTTGTATCTCCGGGAGGGTATACATTTTGAGTTATGCTAGTGGAAAGCATGCGTTTGGCTATTGCGACCGCACTGGGTTTAGATACCCCAAAAAGGATTTAGTTCCCCAGATTGTTAACCTTAGAAAGACAGGGCTTCTTGTCGGTCGAGATGTTGTTGACCCGGATCAGCCACAGCTACAACTTGGCCGCGTCCGAACGAACGATCCACAGGCTTTAAGAAACCCAAGACCAGATCAATCTTTAGATGAAAGCCGCAGGCAGTTTGCTTGGAATCCTGTTGGCGGTGGCGTAACGGAGCTGGGCAGCAGAACGGTTGCATTAGATATTACGGCTCATGTTGGAAATGTAAAGGTGGTGACCTAATGGCTTGGACTCTTGCAACGCTTAAGTCGGCAATACAAGACTATCTAGAGACAACAGAAACCACGTTTGTAAATAATCTTGATACTATTATTCAGCAGGCTGAAGACCAAATCTTAAAGTCAGTTCAGCTTCCAGACTTTAGGATCAACAAGACTGGCAACATGACATCTGGTAATGAGTATCTAGCCACCCCGTCAGATTTTTTGGCACCCTACTCTTTGGCTATAGATAACTCTGGCTATGAATACTTAATGTTTAAGGATGTTAATTTTATAAGAGAGGCCTATCCCTCGTCTTCGGCATCTGGAACGCCCAAGTATTATGCAATTTTTGATGATGACACATTTATTGTTGGTCCAACACCTGATCAAAATTTTACTGTAGAGCTTCATTACTTCCACAAGCCTGAGTCAATTACGGTTTCTGCCACAGGCACCAGCT
>Ga0208303_1001205_pt1 | contig 10320 bp, 8 predicted proteins | sample CB_VirMetaG_2_FD_184537 | JGI IMG/M metagenome (GOLD analysis project Ga0208303, IMG submission 184537) | Freshwater to marine saline gradient viral communities from Chesapeake Bay - CB_1504_2 Viral MetaG (SPAdes) (version 4) | ecosystem: Environmental > Aquatic > Marine > Coastal | place: USA... | reverse complement strand
TCCTCCCTTTACACTATGTATCGTATCAATAATGATCTTTGGTTCTTCATTTAATTGTTGTTGTCCATATCGTTTAAGTAATCTAATAAAATATATTTTTTGTCTTGAGGTAAAATTTCTACGAAGGATCCACCACCACTCTTTATTTTTCTTTTCATCGGGAACCGTGAGCCCACACCATTCTTTTAAAGTTTCAAAGTTATAGGTTTTAAAATCTGGTTCTCCCATCCAAAACTTGTCTTGCCGATAAGCATCTTTCTCTAAGTCTCTGATATATTTAAACATAATCTCTGCATCAGATTTGTTAATTACTTTACCATTAGAGATAGCCGTCCAGGATTTTATAGCTTGCCATTGTTTACGATCAAACGACTTATTGTTTTTATTATCTCCGAAATATAAGCCTGCCTCTTTAGCTGCCATTCTTAATTCGTTAACAACTTTATTAACTCGTCCTAGTATGTACCATGTGCCTTCTTGATTAAAATCTATCTCTTTAAAATTTAAGTATCTTTTAACAGCACCTTCTTTATTTGAAGGTAGGTATTCTTTCTCCTCTGAATCTATAATTCCTCTTCTAATAATTTCTGTAAAATGATGTATAGCTTCTCCAAATCTTCTAGTCTTTCTAAGTACAACCTTTCGTCCAGGAAAATAAGTAGTAAAATATTTTGAATCTGCACCATTCCATTGATAAATACCTTGGTCATCATCTCCTGCTAAATATATTCTGTTAGATTTATTAGCTATTTTAAATAATACTGACCACTGTAATGGAGTAAAATCTTGAGCTTCATCTAATATTAAAACATCAAGTGCTGGAAAATCTATTTCATCTATAGCCTTAGAAATCATATCAGTAAAATCGATAAAGGATCTTTCGCCACCTCCAGTTTTATAATGTTCATAGGTAGCAATCTTTCTTTGAAACACATCAATATTATCTTTCTTATAAGATTCTTTTTTGTATACTTTGATTGGATCCTCCATCATGTTTCTTGCTTTATCGTAAATAGATAAAGACCAATCTTTATAAATAAATTCATCGTCTTCTAATCGGTTATCCGATCGTTTCAAAATACTTTCTTGTAATGCGAAATCAATCATGCAACTTTTAATATCAAACACTTCTTCAGAAAAATATCTACGACAATACTTATGCAGAGTTTTAAATCGTGTAAAATTTTCAATAGTGTATTGAGGAAACGCAGATAAAGCTCTTTCAATTGCAGTATTTACTGCTTTGTTTGTAAAAGATATAAAAGCAATCTTCTCTGGTCTAATACCATTTCTTAAATGTTTTTTTAGAATCCTTTCAATTAATGTATATGTTTTACCTGTTCCTGGTGGCCCATATATCTTAATCGTTTTCTTGTGTAGACTTTTCAGTCTTTGGATTTCTAAACTTTCCTGTGTGGTAGTCATCGTCCATTTCCGTTAGTGATGTATCAACTTTCTTTGGTTTATGTTTTTTAATTTCTTGGTGATTGATAAACTCTGGCATATCAACAGCCCAAATATTTTTCTCTCCTTCATGATATTCTAATCGTTTACAATTTAGTAAACGTAAAGCTTCCATTGAATTATTAAACGCTTTGTTCATTTTCTTCTTCATCCAATTATCTAAGGTAGTCCTTTTAAAATAACAAACATTAGTTTTAGAATCTAATACGACATATCCATCTTTTAGTTTTCTAAAATCATCTTGTTCTATTGTATCTTCAAAAAATTCTTTAAGGGTTTGATAACGCATATCTTCTAAAGTTTCTAAATAATTAAACTCATCAGACTCTTCAGCTTTCTTAACTAAACCATCTAAGAATAAATCCCAAACGATAATATTTTTTCTTTTGGGTAATGTTTTCCAAAGTATTTTATAATTTAATAGTTTCTTTTTAAAATTAAGTTCTGAGGCTAAGTCTTCTGGTTTAACCATAATCTTTTCCCCTTGATATTTAAATTGATAAAAAGATTCTTTGATATCTCTTATAAACATAACATCTTCAAATTCATCTATGATTGCAGGTGCTTCTTGAAATATACCTAACGATCTATTTTTACATAAATCTTTATTACATATGGGTGTTATTGCATTTAATTTAGGTGGACATTTGTAAAAGTATCCTCCCTTCTTAACTGATTTAGCAATAGTAACTATTTCTTTTTCTGGTAATGGTATTGTAAATATTTCTGTATTTCTTTTCTTAGCTATTTCTGTTAGTTCAGATATAGATAAGTTCTCATCTTTCTTACATTCTAAAACTAAAACATTAAATAAAAAATCGTTTCTATGATTACCAGACCATTTTTCTTGTATCATTTTTTGAACACAAGGCGGATAATCTTTCCAAGAATTTTCTGGTTCATAGTTTGTTGCCTTAAAGTTTTTAATTTGTTCTAAACTTACCCTTTTAAGTTGTGCTAATTCTATAAAAGCTTCTAACATGATCGGAGTTCCATCATTATTATATGCAAACTCTGTAGTCATCTTTGCATTAAAGTATGGCATACCCAATGCTTTATTCATTGGAAATACTTCATTAGCCATGAAGTAATCATTGTTCCATTTGTTTAAAATTTTTAAAACATCTACTTTGTTTTCCCAATCTTTTAAAAATAAAAATATGTGTAGCCCACCAGATTTTGATCTGACAGGTATAAGAGGTAAATTATTATTTTTTATGATGTCTATATATTTTTTAGAACTATAATCTTTATAGCTTTGAGGATCGACATCAATGCACCCCCATTTAATTTTATCATCACGTTCTGGTCTAAGACCAATAACGTATTTCCCTTCTAAGTGATCTTGCCATAAGTCAGCAGTTACTGGTTCGTGGATCGTGAGGTAGTCAGCTTCCCTCTTCCCCCTTTCATCTTGGCCACCCGTTAGGGTGACCTTAATGAATTGACCAGAGTCGCCTTCAAACAACTCTAGTAATTTATGTTGCATTAGAATGGTGTTGTTTCGTTATTACTAACTTTTTTAACGTTAGTTTCACCTTCCTCTTCAAATGCTACTTTACTAAAGATGTCTTGTTTTTTACAACTTTCATAAAAAGCTTTTGATGTTTGTAATGCATCTAGACTTTTAGATGGATCTAAAACCGAATCAAATTCGATTGTCCAACCATACCAAGAGTTCTGACTATTAGACTCTTTAGTAGCTTTTAGTCTATATACTTGAGACCAAGTTGGTGGATTAAACATTCCACTTTTACCTTTGATCTTTCTACTAATAATCATAGAATTCCACAACTTAGATTTTTTCTTTTGTGTAGACTTCATTGGTATTAGAGCATTTTCAATTGGCTCATACTTATCATTCAATAATTGAACAAAGTGATTACCAGTATCTTCGATATAATTACCATTTGGTAATCTATCTTTACCATCATCGCCTTTAGTTGTCTTAGTCATGATAGATGGATCTGTATGAATTGCTACAGGTCTACCAAGACTATCGCCTCTATCTTGCCATTCATTAAAAGTATTATTGTAATGACATGGTACCGCAAAAACACCTTCCTTTGCTTTATACAAAGAACCAGTTATCTCATTAAAGATATCTCCTTGTTTTGCGTGTTGATTATACTTTGCACTATCCTCATCTAGTACAGCTGAGCTAGAGTAAAGTATTTTAAGTAAAGGTAATCTTGTATCACGTGCTGTGATATTTTCAGTACCTTGACCCGATAAAGCTTCAAGATCCATTTTTACTGGAACTCCAGCTTCTTTTTTTGTTGCCACTTCTTTAGTAGCGTTTTGTGTTTCAGACATTATTTGTCCTCCTTTTTAATGGTTACACGGTTTGCAACGTAAACTCCAAACAAATCACTAGGTACTTGTTTACCCTCTTGAATTTGTTCTCTTACGAATCCTTTAAGAGTAGATGCATGAACGCCTTGTTTCTGTTTTACGTTATACCCTTTTGCTTGAGCATCTTGTATTACAGATTGTGCGATCTCATCTTGACCCTTACCGAATTCAAGAGTTACGTTATTTTTAATTAAGTCTCCATGTCCGTTCTCACGTAACCAGTTGTGAGCACGTTCTTTAAAAGACTCATTGATGTGAGCTTGGTAGAAAGGTTTTACATTTACTACACTCCCATCGGTTAGCTCCATCTTGGATATCCCCGCTTCACGCATTAAGTTTGGAATAATATTATCAGAAAGATATAGTTCAGCTTCTTTAAGTTTGCTAATTTCTTCTTCAGCCTTTTTTATCTGTTTCTGAGTTTCCAAAAGCTTATTGCAATTTGAGGCAATATCCGCGGATTTTGCCGTATCGATTTTAATAATCGATTCTGCTTCTAAGTCCATATTAGAACCTCCTTGCGTGAGTGTATAAATTATTTCTTTACTTAATGCAACAATTAAATTAGAAATATTTTGTTATAAAATGAAATATATTTACAAGACTAAACCCTTTGAACATCAAAGAGAAGCACTTAAACAAGGTGCTGAATCAAATAATTTCGCATATTTTATGGAAATGGGTACAGGTAAAACAAAAGTCTCTATAGACAATGCATCATATTTATTTACACAAAACAAAATTAAAAATGTAATTGTGATTGCACCTAACAGCGTATATCTAAATTGGAAAAGAGAAATCGAAATTCATTGTAGTGTTGATTATAAAATCATGGCACACAAAGTTGATGTAATGCATTCTCCACAATTTAATGATCCATTAAAATTAACTTGGTATTTATTTAATGTTGAAGCCATGAGTCATAAATCTGGATTAAAAAAAGTAAAAGAAGTTTTAACCGAGTTAGATAAGACAATGGTAATAATTGATGAAGCCACTACTATTAAAAACAGAACTGCTAAGAGAACAAAAAATATAATTGAACTTGGTAAAGGTGTTGCTTACAAAAGAATTTTAACAGGTACTCCAGTTACTAAGTCACCACTCGACTTATATAGTCAAGTCGCATTTCTAGATAAATCATTATTAGGACATGGATCGTTTTATACGTTCCGAGCAAGATACGCAGTAATGCATGAAATAGATATGGGTGGAAGGTCAGTATTGTTACCGAAATACTATACGAATTTAGAAGAGTTAGAGCAAAATTTAAAAAAATTTTCATATCGTGTTCGTAAGGTAGATTGCCTGGACTTACCAGAAAAATTATATACCCAGTATTATATCAATTTAAAAGATGAGCATCAACGGGCTTATAATCAATTAAAGAAGAATGCGTGGGCCGTGATCCAAAACGAAGAGGTCAGTTATTCTAATAAACTAACCGAGATATTAAAGTTACATCAATGTGTTAATGGCCATGTTAAAACAGATGACCATAAAATAATAGAATTTGATGACCCTAAGTTAGATCAGCTATTAGAAGTGATTGAGGAGAATGAAGGTAAGTTTATTATTTGGGCCAACTATATTTACAACATAGAAAAAATTATTAATGTTTTAAAGGATAGATATGGAAATGACTCTGTGGTTAGTGTATATGGTAGTGTTGATGCCGAACAAAGAATTAGAAATGTTAAACGATTTGAAAACGATAACGCTGTGCGTTTCTTCGTTGGTAATCCTAGCACTGGTGGTTATGGGCTTAATCTGGTGGCAGCCAGTTATGTCATCTATTACTCTAATTCTTATAATTTGGAAGTTCGTGAACAAAGCGAAGATAGAGCTCACCGAATTGGACAAGATAAAAACGTGCTTATTATCGATTTAATAATTAAAGATAGTGTGGATGAGATGATTATCTCAGCTTTAAAAAATAAAATTAAACTAAGTGCAAAGACACTTGGTGAAGAAGCGAAGAAATGGTTATCTTAAATGGACTTAATTATTTTTGCAGATGGTTTATATCATTTAGTTCCTGTAACTAAAACAATGTTAGCTAGTTTAGAAATTCCTAAAGATGTAGATTGCTTTGATCTCTGCGATATGATTAGAGAAAATTTTATATTTAAACAAGAATTTTTTGGTTGTTATTGTTCGGTTGAATAAAATTTTTCAACCCTTGCTAACCATTTTTCTTCATACTCTAGAAGCATTTGTTCATCCATTTGAAATCTTTGAAATAATAAATCAGGAGTGCACATAGCAATTAATCCCATTTTAATATCTCCATATTGTTTTTTATGAGCTAACGAATAGGCTGCAATTTGATAATAATAATCTTCAATCCATTCTTCTTTTTTAGGTTTATTAGATTGTTTAAAATCTAAGATGGTTGGTTGACCTTTATATTCACAAACTAAATCTGTTGAACCTGCCCATCTATCCTCATAGGCTAGAGATACTTCGGATCCATATACTTTAGTTAACTCTGGTAATCCTTTTACAATTTCGTGAGCCATGAGCCGTGCTTCGGTACCCTTCTCTGAAAGGCTTAAATAACCTATACCATTAATGTATTGCTCTAATACGTAATGCATTTCGGTTCCACGGGTAGCGGCTTTCTGAGTAATTCTAGCTGCCTCTTGATAACCGACTCTTTCTCTCCAACGATCTAAACTTTTTCGCTTGTCTTCTGATTGAGTTTTTGATAGAATAGTTGTGACTGAGGGGACATTATTTTCTCCGACCTGGTAAAGGCGTGACCCAGTTTCCTCGTCAGTCTCTCTAGAATATTTTTCGTATTTAAAAGAATGATCCCAAGAAAAACCTTTAACAGTAAATGAAGTTCCGTCTTTTATTAATTCCATTAAGAATTAATAACTAAAAATGTTGTGAAAGTACAGCTAAAAGTATTGCAGCCATTCCACCTATAATCCACTTTTCTATTCTTAAAATTCTTCCTTCTAATTTTTCAATTTTATCAAATGTTTGTTTCTGCATGATTCGACAAATCTTCTCATGATATTCAATTCTGTCCATTGCAGTTTTTCTAGCCATTAGATAACCTTTCTCTGTGCAATTGCTTGTCCAAGTGTATCTTGTGGAAACAATGCACTATATTGTTGAGGATCTGTAACTTGTGTATTTACAGGTGAAGGTTGTGCAGGAGGTGGAGAAGGCTGTATTGGAGCTTCAGCTGTTAAAGGTTGAACAGGTTCTGATTCTACTAAACCCACTCCTGGTTGAGCTGTTTCTGTAATTTGTTCTTTTTTATTAGGAGGAGTTTTAAAACTTTTAAACTGTTCTTTATATTCTTGTTCTTCTTCTTTAGTTATTTCTCCTTCTTCTCTTAACTTTGTGAGTATCTGACCAAAAACTCTTCCTGTATTTTCAAAGCTTTGTCCTTTAGCACCTTGTATTAAAAGTTTAGCAATTGCAGGATTAGTAAATGCTCTACTTAAAACCGCTGGTGCAAGTAATATAGTTAATGCAGAATTAGGATCCCCTAAATATCCAGTAGTAACTGCAGCGGGTAATTGACCAATAGCTGCAGCTTGTTTTAATTGGACAAACATTTTACCTGGTAGTCCACCAGCTTCAAATTTACCTTGTGTAACCGCAAGTGCATCTTTGTATGCTTCTAATCTTTTTCCTATTTTGTCTGCTTCTTTACCAAATAAAACTTTTCTTGTCTGTTCAGTTTGTCTTAAAAACTTTTGCATTTTTGTTGCGTCTGCCAAGCCTGATGTATAATCTTTTGATTTAGCTGCACCTAACATGTCATTGTAATATTGTGCTCTTACATAATCTTTAGTTCTTTCCGCAGCTTTTACATCAAATTCTTTTGTACCTTTTCCAAAAATCTTATCTACTCTATCAAAAATATTTTGAGTTATTGTTCTGTTTTTTCCACCAGCTACAATAAATTTATAAACATCTTCTGGATTTTTATTCATCATTTTAACTAATAATTCATCATTAAAATTATCCATTCCTTTTTTATAAAATTGATTAGCATTAACTATTTGATCTTGTAACTCTGAGGTCAACCCTTGTATTCTAGGTAACTCATAATTTTCACCTAACACTTTTTTAAATGCTGATTTGTTTCCTAAGGTTCTACCTAAAGTCATTTCGTCTACAGCATCTTTCATTAGTATTTTAGCTTCTTTAGTTCTAAAAGGAACTTTGTCATCTAAAGTCCTAGCTAATGCATTAATTGTTTTTCTAAATTCATTTATATCACCGTAACTTACTTTATCTGGTAAATTAAAAGCACGACCATATGTTTGTATAGCTTCATCACCTGAACTTAAACCTGTACCTCTTAACTTATCAATTCTAAATCTTGCAAGTTCTTTTAAAGGTCTTGTATCCACAACAGCTGCATCACCTAATGTTTTTTTAAGAGTATCATCTATTCCTTTATATGCCTGTTGTGCCGCTTTTTGAAAAATATCCTCTTGATCTGTTACAGCTTTTTTAAGTAAGGTACCCATTAAATCTTCACCTGCTTGACCTTGTATAGCTTCCTTATTTACAATAGTAGCTCTTTCAATTAAATCATCTAAACCAGATCTAATTGTTCCTCTTGCAGCTTCTCTTGTTGCAATAATTTTACCACCTCCTGTAAAAGAACCTTCTGTAACATTTTCAAGGACATTAAGTAAAAAGTTTTTATTTACTAAACTTGGTGTAATTAATCCTTGCGAAACTCTTCTTGCATAATCGGGCCCTAAATCATTTTCTAATTGAGCTAATCTCTTTGCTGAAAAATCATCTAAACTTTCTCCAGCTTTTAAATTTTGTTTTTTAAGAACAGCATCTGCAATTGCTTTCTTTTCTTTTTGTAAAATTCTTTCTGCAATTTGTGCTTCATTAATTGTGCTTGTGCTTTTTCCAACTACTTTTCCATAAATACCACTTAATACTTTACTTGTTCCTCTACCAAGGACATCACCAATAGAACCTTCTGCTGCAGCTCTTGTTATTTCTTTTACAATATCTTCTTTAGGATCAAAGGTTTGAGATATAGCAGCACCCGTTCCACCCCCAACACCAGCTCCAATCGCAGTTTTTGCTGCAGTAATTAAAGGTTTTGCATATCTACCAACTCTTGCTAACATCATAGGTAATGCTACTTGTCCTCCTGGAACATATGCAGCAGCAACAGAACCACCAATAGAAAGTAATACCTCTGTCACCAATCTTCCAAAAGCGGGAGAAGTTAAAAAATCATCTGTGTCTTTATCTTCAATAGAATTACTTGTATTTAATATATCTTCAATTTCTTTGTAAGATTGATTTTTACCAGATTCATCTTCTGCTTTTTTTACATCCTTAATTAAATAATCTGAAATTATTTTATTTTCTTGTTCAGTAGGTTGATCACCCTTGATATTGAAAGTAGTTCCCTCTACAACTATTTGTCCCATTCTACTCTCCTGTGCTTATAGTTACCGAACCATCTTCTTCTACTTTAGTTTTATTCGAAGTTATTTTTTGTTTTTGTTTGTTATAAGTATTATTAACAATATCTAAAAACTCTTCTCTTGAAATTTCACCGTTTTGTAATTTGTCTCTTATGATCAACATTTCTTCTACGGCATCCATTTTCTTTTCAAATACATTTTCAGCATCGTTCATATTAGGCAATATTTGTTCAAACTTAACTTGTTCAATACCAGATACTTGAACACCTCTCATCGCTTTTAAAAAGTTTGCATTGAATAACTCAAGAGTAGAATCTAACTCGGCTAACTCTGGATTTGTACCAAATAATTTATTTGCAGTTCTTTTTATTCCACTTTCAAAATATCCTGTAGGTTTTCCTGAAGCTTCATATAAATTTCTAATTTTACCAATTTGTTGAATTGATTCTACTGTCGCAATTCTTGAATCTGCTTCACCCTTAGGTGTTCTTTGTATAGAATATGTTCCATCTGATTTTTCTTGAACAATTGATCCTACAGGTAAATTTTTTAAAGCTTCTATTTGTCTCCATTCCGATTCTGGAATAAGTCTACCTGTTTTTGATTTTCCTGTTCCTTTTGCTTTTTCTTGTGCTGCTTTAACAGCTGCATCGTATTTTGTTAATTGTAATGCAGCATCTTGTTGACCTGCTAAACCAACACCTAAAGCACCAGCAACTGCAGAAGCTTCTGATTGTCCAGGTCTTCTTTGTGCAGTTAATAAAGATGCTGTCAAAGGTCTTAACATTATATTACTTCTTTGTTCAGGTGATATGTATTGTGGTACTGCACCCGTATATTCATCGTTTAATAAATCTGATGATTCATCATCATCATCGGATACGGAATCATCATCATCGGATACGGATCCGCCCGTCTGATACTTTTTTACTTTCAAAGCATTTACAATCCCACCTTCGTTAAATTTTGCTTGAGCTGTTTGCATTGCAGGATTTTGAAGACCTTGATATGCTTGTGCAACTCCTAAACCTGTACCAATAGATTGTGCTAATGGTGACGATTGAGG
>Ga0208303_1001204_pt1 | contig 10323 bp, 16 predicted proteins | sample CB_VirMetaG_2_FD_184537 | JGI IMG/M metagenome (GOLD analysis project Ga0208303, IMG submission 184537) | Freshwater to marine saline gradient viral communities from Chesapeake Bay - CB_1504_2 Viral MetaG (SPAdes) (version 4) | ecosystem: Environmental > Aquatic > Marine > Coastal | place: USA... | reverse complement strand
CTTTACTTATGAGGGAGTAAAAACCCACAATTGTGATTATTTTGATATCCCCTATCTATATTATAGGATGTGTAGAACCATAGGTAAAGATTGGGCAGATCATTTATCCCCTATTGGTAAAGTAAATGCTAAGAAAGGCAACCAATATTTCTTTAAACAAAATCAATATGTAGATATTGTAGGTATTGAATCCTTAGATTATATCCGTTTACATAAAAAATATAGTTGGAAAGATGAACCTAGTTGGAAGTTAGATGCTATTGGAGAAAAATATGTAGGTATGGGGAAAATAGAATATGAGGGGAACCTAGACCAACTATTTGAAACTGATATTCATAAATTTATTCAATACAATTTTGTAGATGTTGAAATTTTACAAAAACTAGATGAAAAATTACAATATTTAGCTTTAACTAAAAATTTATCTCATAAGGGCAAGCATAACTATAGTGAGGTTTATGCTAATAGTATATCACAAGACGGAGCTATATCCGCATATTTACTATCCCAGAATATAATACCACCACCAAAAGAACCAAATCCCCAAAAGAAAGATAGCTACGCTGGGGGTTATCTTTTTTGCCCTAAAGCAGGACTGTACAAATATATGTTTGATGAAGATTTAACATCATTATATCCATCTATAATAATGTCTATAAACATAGGTAAGGAAACATTTGTAGGTCGTATTGTAGATGCTGATGACCGTAATAATAGATTGGGACTTAATGATTTAAAATCAAAAGATAAAGATGAATTATTATTAGTTGAAAATAGTAAACGCCAACAAACTAACGTTAAGGTAGGGGATTTAGTTAACATAATTGAATCTCAAAAATTAGCAGTGGCTGCAAATGGTTCAATGTTTAGAACAGATAAAGAAGCAGTATTATCCACCATCTTAAAAAAATGGTTTGAAGAGAGAGTTCTTTATAAAAACAGGATGAAAGAAGCTTATAAATCTGGGGATAAAGAATTGGGTGAGCATTGGCATAGAATGCAGTATACTCTTAAAATCTTGTTAAATTCACTCTATGGTGCAACCTCTTTGCCAAGTTTTAGGTATTCTGCCAATTTCCAAATATTAAGTGAAGCTATAACTTTAACTGGGCATAGGATTATACAAGAATCTGCTTTGTGTGCCAACAGGCATATGAATAAAATTATGAAAAATAGTAATTTAGCTAAAGAATTTAAAGAAGAACTCGAAGAAAGATAGAATTTGTAATAGGCAAATCATATTGTAGAAATTGTGTGTCTATTAACAGAATAAATAAGTAAATAAACTTGGCTCAATCAAATAACTACTGTATATTACCTTGTAGAGAATATATAGAAATTGCAAAAAAATATCTAATATGGCATTAAAAAAACAATCAATTAGAAGTAACCAAATCATTCTAGCAAACGATAAACCTATCACTAAGGAACAGTTAATAATGGCTAGTGAATTTTGGACTGAGACTCAAGAAAATTTCTTTAGGAAAATGCTTAAACAAGGAGGTACCTTTAAAGTAAATAAAACTAAATATAAAATAACTTTAGCTGTTAGAGATGATTTAGATTCAGGAGGAAATAAACCCGTTAACGTACCACCTATATCAGGTGAAAGATCATTTTAATATATGAAACATTTAGAAGATACACCCTGGTTCATTTGCGACCCAGATGATACAAATTATGCAATATATTGTGATACAGATTCAGTATATCTAGATGCCCAACCCATAGCAGAACATTTATATCCTGATTTTAATACCTTTTCTGAAAAAGACAGAGATGAAATTATAGAGAAAGTAGCTTTAAAATATCAAGATGTAATTACCGACTATTATGATGTTTTATGTAAAGATTGTTTCAATGTGTCAGAGCATAGACTTGAAATGAAGACAGAAGCAGTTATTAGATCAGCATATTTCAGAGCAACTAGACGTTATGCCCAATGGATTACTAAACAAGAAGGAATTGCCAAAGAAACACTAGACATTAAGGGTTTAGAGTTTATGAAAGCTAACTTTCCACCCATACTAGGTGAGTTTTTTAATGATATTTTACAACAAGTACTTAAAGGAGAAGGACAACCTAGTATCCTAGAACAAATTAAAGTATTTAAAAAACAAATTCTAGATGGTACTATTCCTTTAGTTAAGCTTGGTAATCCTACTGCTGTAAAAAAATTAGAAAAATATTCGGGGAGATCTTCAAGAGCCGGAGAAATGTTTACCGAAATATTAAAAGGAGCACCAGCGCCTGTAAGAGCAACTATACGCTATAATGATTTGTTAAGACTATGGCAGTTAGATAAAAAACATAACTATATCACAATGGCTGAAAAAGTTAAATTTATTTATATGAAAGATAACCCCTACAAAATAGAGGCGTTAGCATTTCAACCCCACGATATTCCTGAAAAAATAAATGACTTTTTGGAAAGATATGCTGATAGACAAAAGATATTTGATACTATACTATTGAATAAATTAGAAGGGTTTATGTCTGATTTAGGATGGAGTCTTGATTTAAATCCTTATGTTAATGCATTATCTTCCTTTGAAATTTAAAATAAATTTCGTATATTATAAAAAATAAAATAAAATAAATGGTTAATAAAAGTACACTTACAAGCGTTATTTCTAAATATTATTTAAATGGTTTAAATAATCAAGTAAAATGGCGTATAAAAGATAATCAACTCACAGTATATGCTGGAACATCTGGAAGAGTATGTAAGGTAATTCATAATAACTTTAACCTAGAGGATGCTGAATTAGGTATATTTGATACTCATAAATTGAGTAAATTGATCTCCATTACTAACGGTGAATTAAGTATATCATTAGAAAAAATAAAATCGGTTTATACTAAAATTCATATTGCTGATTTAAATTTTGACCTAACCTATTCTTTAGCAGATATCCTAATTTTAGGTAAAAATACTTATTATGAAGACCCAGAAGAATTTGAAATACAGATTAATTTAACTAAAGAAGATATTAACTATTTAATTAAAGCTAAAAATGCTTTGGCTGACGTAAATAATATGTTAATAACAACCACTACAGATATGGATGGAGTTAATATATGTGAAATAGTATTTGGAGATAATACAGGTTTTTCAAATAAAATTACCTACCAACTTAGAGGAAATATTACTAAAGGCGACTTACAAATCCCATTTGATTCCGATATATTTAAAGATATATTAAGTGCTAATAAGGATATGGAAAAAGGTACCTTAAAAATATCAGAAGTAGGAATGTTAAAACTAAATTTTTACACTGATGAAACAGAAAGTGAATATTTTATCGCTAGAAACGAATAGTAACATATTTATAATAAAGTAACAATGTAGTTTAGGACACGCTGTTATATTTTTAAATTAACCGAGTAGCTAAGGCACTCACAAAAAGTAAATCAATATGAATACACATCTTAATCAATGGGATATTTTATTCCACAATTTTTTCCATCCAACTAGTGGATTTGGCTCAGCAGCAACAACAAAACAACCACACCCCTTAAATATTTTCTATGACAAAACAGGACTTCATTTTGAAGTGGCATGTACTGGTCTTAAAAAAGAAGATGTTACAGTAGATATCGAAGAAGATATTTTAAAAATTAGTTACAATAAACCAGAAGATTCCTTAAAAGAATTACATCCTGGGACTATAGTAAATGGTCTTTCTAAAAAATCATTTAATTTAGGTTACAAAATATCAAGTAAATATGATTTAAGTAAAGCAAATGGTAAACTAGAAAATGGTTTACTAGAAATCTTTATACCTATTACTGAAAAATCAAAACCTAAGTCAATTAAATTAAAATAAAAGTTTTACTAAAAAAGCGTGTCCTACCGCATTGTTTTTCGTATATTCACGTAATATATAAAAACCAAATAAGTTATGTCTGAAACAAAACAGAGAAAATCAATTCAAACTATTACTGATCCTTTATTAGAGCCATTTTTTATTACAAAAGATGAATACAGTTATACAGTGAAACAAAATGTTACATCTGATGCTGACCATTTTAGATCTAAGGGGAAAAGCAAAACATATGAAAAATCCTTATATTATTATTCTAATATAGGTAAAGCTGTTAGTAAAATAGCAGAATTAAAAATGGATAATGATGATTATACAAGTTTAGAAAAATACATAACCCAATATAAAACAATTAGTAACCAAATTAAAAATTATACAGAAAAATGTTAAAACTAGAAGCATTGTTTGATGCAGTTATCGTTAAACCGATAGAAGCAGAAGAAACCACATATGGTGGTATTATTGTCCCAGATATTGGAAGGGAAAAAAATGAAACAGGTATTGTTGTATCCGTAGGACCAGGAAAACCTACAATCACAGGTGAGTTCATTAAAACCATTTTAAAAGTAGGAGACAAAGTTGTTTTACCTACAATGGGATTCACAAAATTACCCTTTGATGGTGAAGAGTATTACGTGGGACCAGAGAATCAGGTGCTTTCGAAAATAATAGAAGGTTAATACAGAAAAATTCCCTCTTTGGTAGATTGTGGTATTTATAATAAAGAATAATTTATGATAAAAAAACCACACATCTACCGAAGAAAAATAACACATACCGGAAAATATTACATAGGAAAACATAAAGGGAGTAATATTAAATATAAAGGCTCCGGGGTGGATTATAAAAAATATGTTAAAAACCCTAAAGAAGATTTAGAAGAAGAGATTTTAGAGATTGTTGATGATCTAGACAAACTTAACCTTAGAGAAGAATATTGGTTAAAAAAATATAATGTTGCATCAAATCCTTTATATTATAATAAAACTAATAGAGGTAGGGGATGGAGTATAGTATCAGAAAAACAAAGAGAGAAAATAAGTAAATCAAAAATAGGAAAACCAATGTCTCTTGAATCATCAGATAAAAAAAGAAAAAGTATGCTGGGTAAACCTAAACATACTGAGAAATCTAAAAATTTAATAGGGAATAAAAATAAAGGACCAAACCCTAAACTTTCTGCTTCTTTAAAAGGGAAACCTAAAACCAAAGAACATAAAGAAAACTTAAGTAAATCAAAAAAAGGGAAACCTTGTTTTAAAAATCGGAAAAAAATCCTACAGTATGTTTCAGAAGATAACTTATTAAAAACCTATAATGACTATGAATCAGTTATTAAACAAAACCCCCATTTCAAAATACACAATATTTACCAATGTTGTAATGGGAGACAAAAAACTTCATATGGGTATATATGGAAGTATGAATAATAAAATAAATTAAAAAATCAATAAAAATTATGTCACAAAAAGTTACAATAGGCACAAAAGCCAGAAATGAAGTAATGAAGGGTATTGACATCTTAGCAGATGCAGTAGTATCAACATTAGGACCAAATGGTCGAAATGTTATTTATAGAGACCCTCAAGGGGGGGTTTTATCAACAAAAGATGGGGTTTCTGTAGCAAAATCCATTACATTAAAAGACCCGGAACAAGACTTAGGAGCACAATTAGTAAAACAAGCAGCTATAAAAACAGCAGAAAAGGCAGGAGATGGTACTACCACTTCTACTTTATTAGCTCGTGAGATGATTAAGGCAGGGTTAAACGCTTTAAACAATGACGAAAATGCAGTCCAAATTAAAAGGGATATAGATAAAGCTGTAAAACTCGTAGTTGAGAATCTAAGAAACACAATATCAGAAGATATCTCCAGCGAAGAACAACTAGAACAGGTAGCCACTATATCTGCAAATAACGATCCAGAAGTTGGAAAATTAATTTCTACGGCCATTGAAAAAGTAGGTATGGAAGGTGTAGTTCACATTGAAGAATCTCGCACGGGAGAAACATACTTAGAAACGGTTGAAGGTATGCAGTTTGACAGAGGTTATAAATCACCTTATTTTGTTACTAACAACAACACTATGTCTGCTACTTTAGAAAACCCACTAATTCTTATATCAGAAAATAAAATAACACAAGTTAAAGAATTATTACCTATTTTAGAAGCGGTTTCATCTCAAGCAAAATCACTTTTAATTATAGCAGAAGATATCGATCAGGAAGCATTAGCTACTTTGATTGTAAATAAGATGAGAGGTACTATGAAAGTATGTGCTGTTAAAGCTCCAGAATTTGGAGATAGACGTAAATTAATCTTAGAAGATATTGCTACAACAACAGGTGGACAAGTGTTTTCTAGGGATAAAGGAATGAAGTTAGATAAATTCTCTTGGGAATGGTTTGGTGAGGCTAGAACTGTAACTATAGAAAAAGAACAAACAACTATTGTGGATGGTAAAGGTACAGAAGAGGCTATAAATGCAAGAGTTGAAGAATTACAAAAACAATTAGAAAAGTCACAAACTCCCTTTGAAACTGAAAAGTTACAAGAACGTTTAGCTAAGTTTGTTGGTGGTGTTGCCATTATTCATGTAGGTGGTAATACAGAAACCGAAATGAAAGAGAAGAAAGATAGAGTAGATGATGCTTTACATGCTACCAAAGCAGCAATTGAAGAAGGAATTGTGCCTGGTGGTGGTATGGCTTTATTAAATGCTTCACATATTCTTATTGAAGATTCAACGGGTGCTAGTATTGTTAAAAAAGCATGTAGAAAACCATTTATTCAAATTTTAGTTAATGCTGGGTACGATAATACACAAGCTGAAATACTAGCTGCAGATTTAGTAACTCGTCCTCTTTGGTCAGGTTATAACATTAAAACTGAAGAAATAGTTAATATGAAAGAGGCCGGTATTATAGACCCAACTAAAGTAGCTCGTACTGCTTTACAAAATGCCGCTTCAGTAGCAGGTACGGTTTTATTAACAGAATGTACTATAGTAAATGAACCTAGTGAAGACTCAAACATACCACAAATGGACCCAATGATGGGTATGATGTAGGTTATTAATAAATAAATAAACATAAATGACAAAACAAGAAATTTTTGAAATTATTGAAGAAAACTTCAATATTTTAGCAGAAGAAAACAATGGAACTACAAAAGCAAGTCAAGCTAAAGCTAGAAAAGCTGCTCAAGCCATTAAACGAGTAATTACAGATTACAAGAAAGCATCTGTAGCCGAAAGTAAGTAATTTATTTGGGGAAGCTTTTGGTTTCCCCATTTATTTTTCGTATATTATATACATGGAAAGACAAAAAACACAAATAGAAGAAACCAATGTATTAATAGCTCGTAGACAACCTCCTGGGGATCGTTTCCGATTAGTTTTAGATAAACCTGATGGTCCTATATATAAGTCACTAACAGACACCTTAGAGGCTTATATGGTAAGAACAGACTTTAGAGGTGAATATAGGTTAGCTCCTTTAAAAGGGGAGTTATATGCTATTACTACAGAAGAGGTACTAGTTACAATAGAACAACCAAAAAAATATTCAATGTATGGGGAATACTCAGAAAATGGCGAATAGTTATGGGTCTGCTCGACTTTAACAGCAAGTCCATATATGTATAATCATGAGAGAATATTATGTTTATACACATTTAAACCCTGTAACTAAAGACGTATTTTACGTTGGATTGGGTAAAGGTAATCGAGCCTACAATCGATGGAGTGGACGCAATAAATTTTGGGATAACTATGTTAATAAACATGGGTTTGAAGTAGAAATTGTAGCAGAGAATTTAACTAGAAACCAAGCAGGTAAAATTGAAATTCAATTAATAGCTGAATTAGGGAGAAGGCAAATTGATGAAGGTGGAATCTTAGTAAATAGAAGTACTGGTGGGGGTGGTGGAAGTATTGGTTATACCCACACAGAAGCATTTAAGCAAAAATTATCATTAGATAGAAAAGGTAAATGTACTCGTAAAGTAAGAAAACTAAGTAAAGAAGCTAAAGCTAAAATAAGTAAATCATTAACAGGTAGAGAGGTTACTTGGGGGAAACATATTCTCCAATATGATAAAAAGGGCAACTTTATTAAAGAATGGAAGTCTATAGCTGAAGCTGAAAGAGCTACTAACGCAAAATGTATTTTTGAAGTAGCAAGTGGGTACAAAAACCAACTATATAAAAGCTCAGGTGGGTATGTTTGGAAATACAAATAAATAGTCGTATATTACAGTTATGAAAAACAATAAAGAAAATTCACTCCTAGTGGAAAAATATCGTCCCACGGAATTAGAAAATTATGTAGGGAATGAACAAATAAAAGATAAAATATCTACATATCTAAACCAGAACGATATACAAAATTTTATATTCTATGGCCCTGCAGGTTGTGGTAAAACTACTTTAGCCAAAATTATAATTGGTAAATTAGACTGTGATTACCTCTACCTCAACGCTAGTGATGAAAGGGGTATAGAAACAATTCGCGATAAAGTACAAGGGTTTGCAAGTGTAGCTTCATTTAAACCACTTAAAGTAGTTATTTTAGATGAGGCTGATTTTTTAACAATTCAAGCACAAGCATCACTTCGTAATATTATTGAAACGTTTTCTCGTACCACTAGGTTTATTATGACTTGTAATTTCGTAGAACGTATTATTGACCCTCTACAATCAAGATGTCAAGTACTTAAAATAGTACCACCCTCTAAAAAAGATGTAGCTAGACATTTAGCTTGGATATTAAATCAAGAATCTATTTCTTTTGAAATAAATGATTTAGTGCCTTTAGTTAATCAATATTATCCTGACCTACGTAAATGTCTTAATACTATACAGTTATCTACGGTAGATGGGGGGGCAAATGATTTATATCTTAGGTTAGATCAATCAATACTAGTATCATCTAACTACATAGATAAAGTTATTAAGGCGTTATCAAATAAAACAAAATTTAACGATATACGACAGATTATTGCAGATTCTAATAGTGATGATTTTGATGAATTATTCAGGGCATTATATGACAGAGCAACAGAATATTTACCAGGTAAAGAAGGCACAGTCGCAATTTTAATAAATGAACATCAATACAAAGCAAATTTCCGAATTGATAAGGAAATAAATATCTCAAGTTTAATTTCACAAATAATAAATAATAAATAAATATGCAACAACCAGAGGCTCAAATGCCACCAATTGATTTAAAAAACACTACAGAGGTAAAAAACTTTGATGGTGGGAGTGTATTCCAACAAGGAGTAATTTTACGTAAAGTATCTAAATTTCTCACTAGTACAGATGAAGATGCATTATTACCAATCCCCGTATTTTTTGATCCTACTACTAAAAAAATCTTAAAAGATTCAATCCCAAGAGATTTAAGAGAGGAACTTAAAGACGAGACTTGCTAGATGAAAAATATATTTGATTGGATCAAATGTATAAATACAACCAAACCCCCAGTCGGTTCTTTCACAGATAAAGATTGGGATTTTTGGAATTCATATATGATACACCGATTCCTTTCACAAAACCTCGATTATTTAGAATTGGTAAATGAAGTACAATCCTTACCACCCCAAGATAAAAAACAAATTTATTCTATATATAGGGAATATATCCCTAAAAATAATAAATGGAATAAATATATTAAATCTAAGGTAAAACAACCTAATAAAGATTTAGTAATATATATTAAAGATTATTTTGAATGTTCAAGTAAGGTAGCAAAAGAGTACATAACCCTCTTAGATAAGACACAAATAAATCGTATATTAACTGATATAGGAATAGATAAAAAAGAACTAAAACAATTATTAAAATGATGTCACCACTTTACAACATGCTTATGACTTCAGCTCAAGCTGATAAAGCAAAAGCAGAATTAACTTTAAACTTATTATCTAACCATGCCTCTGGAATTGGAGATCATTCCACTGAGGACTTTTATAAAAATGCCGAAGATGCCCTTCGTATGTTAGTTGATGCCGAAGATCGTATTACAATTTTAAATAAAACCTTCATACCAAAAAAGCAAATCAATGGGTAACTCAGTAGATAAATATTACCTAAATAAGTTAGATGACGTCATAGATAGTAGGGAAATACATAATGGTATGAATAAAAAAACTAACAACCCTAAAAAGGACAAGTATGTTCAATCTGTAAAAGAAAAGTTTGAAGATAGATCTCAAACAGGAATTAAAAAATATAATACAACCTTAGAGAGGAATGATTTAAATTTCTTAGACTGGTTAGCCCATCTCCAAGAGGAATTAATGGATGCTACCTTATATGTAGAGAGATTAAAAACAAGTTATGTCGAAGAAAATACCAAAAATAGTAAAGGAAATACAAAATAACCCACCTAGTGAGGTAAACTATAGTTATCAAAAGAATATATCATATTCACAGATGTCTATTTATGGGGGGTGTCAATATCGTTGGAAACTCCAATATAAGGA
>Ga0208303_1001201_pt1 | contig 10358 bp, 12 predicted proteins | sample CB_VirMetaG_2_FD_184537 | JGI IMG/M metagenome (GOLD analysis project Ga0208303, IMG submission 184537) | Freshwater to marine saline gradient viral communities from Chesapeake Bay - CB_1504_2 Viral MetaG (SPAdes) (version 4) | ecosystem: Environmental > Aquatic > Marine > Coastal | place: USA... | reverse complement strand
CTGGATTATTCACTCCATAAGTCGTAACATCTCCAATTGATATATCCCCTATTTTATGTATTACTGCATTATTACTACAATCTAAAATATTAGAACATGAGAGATTATTTTCTGCTATAATGTCCCCTCCACCAAACCCAATTGGCGAGATTTTACACAATAAAGTAGATGGATCATTTTCGCCCGTTAATGTAATCCTACCATCAACTATTAAATCATCGCCGATCTTTTTATTTGTTAATGTTTGTTGAAATCTCCTCGTAACGAAGACATCGTTTTGACCTATTGATGGAAGACTAATGTTTTTTGTTGTTTGAAAATTGTATTGATAATTCTGGTATATGTTAAAATCTATTGCTGCAAACTCATTTATCGCTATTTCATCATAGATTTTGGTTGTAGTATTTTCAAATAGATTATAGGTCTGTTCTTGATAAAACTTATTTGTTTGTGTGTATTTATCTATGCTTGTATTGAATGTATATTCATCATAAGTTAATGGTCTATAAATATTATATCTCTTATCAAAATCAAATGGTCCAAATGAATATTGTTTTGGTTCATAAAAATATGCCGGTATATTATTCCATAAGTAAGGTGATTGGTCGTATTGAAAATTAACGAATAAATAATAATTATTAAAAGCTCCATCTGTTACTGCTGTTATATAAGTCCATGTATATTCACGAATATTAAATAAATCAAAATAAATAAAATCGTTGACTTGGGGTATTCTAGCTCCTGCTGAAAAAGCGGATTTGGACACACTAAAATATAATATACCTGTTGAGGTGTTTTTTGCATATCTAAGGTCATATGGGGAACTTGATGATGAAAATGATTTATAAGCGGTTGATCCACTTTCAGGATATAATCCCCCATATCGTTTTAGATTTGTGCTATTAATATTCCCATTTTGTCTTATGCTTGTGATGTGTCGCCCTGTTCTTGTATTATTATTGTCTGATTTATAATGGACTATATCGTTTAATTGAATTGAATTTGTATTATCGGAATTAAAAACATATAACCCTTCTCCATCTACTACATAAGTATATGCTTTAAACTCTAATGGTGCTTGTAAAATAACTGGATTTCGTGTTTGTTCAAAACCAAAACTATTTATTTGGTTACTCTCTGTATTGGCTGAAATATAACATATATTATTCTGTTGTGCTTGAACTGAATTAATGATTGGTGAATTTAATATTGGTGTTGTTCCATTACCATATAAGAAGCTATATGTTCCGTCAGGCTGTCCAATATTATCAAAATTTTCAACTACACTACCAGTAATGGTTCTTGAAGTATTTACATTAGTATTTGTTGTTGTTGTATATATAAAATTATTTGCTGTAATCCCTGTTATTTGATAACCATAATTAGCCCCTATTTCATAAAAATCTCCAACATCAAAAGAAGTCGCGAATTGAAAAAGAATAGTTGTTGAATTAGGTAAATAATATTTAACACTTATCGTATTTGGTGTATCTGCTACAATTGTATTTGGACTTGTAATAGAATATGAAAAACCTCCAAGATTAGAACCGATTAATGATATACTTGAATTGTTGCTATAACTATCTGTTTTATTTGTCCCTATAATCATAAATGGTGTACCTGTTAAATTTTTAACATAAGAGTTTAATGTTACTGATGTTGTTGTTTGGAAATTATCATAACTTAATACAATTTCGTTATTTGCGGATATACTGTTAATAAACCCATGATCTTCTGTATTCTCTAACAATAATGATTTCGTACTTGGATTAGTTATATTCGTTGTATCAAAAATAAATAAACCATTATCGTAAAACCCATATACATCGTCTATTGATATTTGATTTGATGGATTGATTGAAAAATCATAAACCGAGTTATTGCTTGATGCTGTTAATTTAGATCCGTATGGAATATTGAGATTATCTACTGCATATTTACCTGTATAATCTGTCGCTATACTATTAGTAAAAAGTTTATTATTATAATTAAAATTGTTTATTGTTACATTTGTGCTTTCTGTTGGTATTGGTGGCGGATAAAAATTTGCTGTTACTGTTGTTGGTTCTTCAGAACTATATTGAGTATTTGTTGTTATTACATAAGTATCAACATTTAAAACAACATTAGTTATGGAAGTCCAATAAAATTGATGTAATCCATTAATAAATAAATCAAAATATATGTAATCGCTCTCTTGTGGTGTTTCTGAACCGAATAATGACGATGAAATATCAAAAACCAAAGTATTTGGATAATAAGTAGTAATATCAGATGTAGATAAATAAAGAGAATTTATTGTTGGTGGTAATGTTGGATATGATAATAAATATTGATTAGGTGCTGGATTTAAAATTGTTTCTGTTAGTGGTGAAGTATCTGCACATTCAATAAAATCAAATACATTTATGATATCATTTGTAATTAAATAATAATCTGAACCTATTTGTATAATTGTTCCATTTATGGGAATGGGTGATGGTGTTATTCCAGTATTATATTGTAGTGTTATTTGATTATTAACTAATGTATCAATAAAATCCTCTGTTGTATCAAAAACAATACCATTAAGCACTTGAACATTTGTAATATCTTTTAATAAAAAATTATCTGTTGATGGAATATATCCTTTTGTTGTTTTCTTTATTGGTTGTAATTCATCATTCGTCTCTATTGTTGCTTCGTTATATGGTGTGGTGTATGGTGATAAATAAACCAATATTTTATTTGTTACATTTCCGCCAGTTACTATTGAAACGCCGTTGTCCCAAACTCCATTATAAGATGAAAAAAGGATTGTAGTTAAGTTTTTTAAGAACCCATTTACAAACCCAGATTGATCTGAATTTTGAATAAAAGGTGTATTGATACCATTTTCAAAAATTTTGAACCCTGTTGCTGTCTGGGCACTTGTTAAATCCATACCTACAACCGAATTATTTATCTGGTCTTGGATATTTGATGTAACGCCATCTAAATAAGATAATTCTGTTGGTGTTATTGAAACATTATTCACATCTAAATCCCCTGTTAATGTAGTAGTATTTAAAAACTCTTTTGCTCCTGTAATTTGCTGTGTTGTATCTAATGTAACATAATCACCTTGTAAATTAGAAATATTATCAATCTGGTCTTGTAGGTTACTGGTTGCTCCGTCTAAAAAAGAAATCGTTTCTGGACTAAGTGTAATATTATTGACTTCTAAACTATTGTTAATTGTTAGGTCGTCTACGATTATTTCCTTTGCATCTATTTTATTAACTGCTATATCCTCTGAATATAAACTAATAATTCCATTCATACTCCTTTCACTTGTCATTTGGTTTGAACTCATTATTTATTATCTATAGTATATATATATAATAAAATGCCTCGTTGTTGTATTAAATGTGAAAAGGAATTGATTGTTGGAAAAAGTTTTATGTATACTGATGATCCTGAAATTTGGGAAGTTGAAATACATACCTTATGTTCTGTATGTACTCGTATTGAAAATTTAAAAAAAGAAAAGAAAGAAATGAATAAAAAAGTAAGAGAATTAACCAAAAGACAAAAAAGTTTAGAAGTAATACAAAATAGAAGAATACAATATCAATTAGAAAATGAATATTTAACATTTCTCAAATCTCAAGAATAAAACAAATTGGGGTGTCTTTTGAAGTAATGTTCCTGTTAAATCTCTAAATGCGATTTCCAAAATATCTTGTGTGGGTCTTCCTACTAAATTAACTGGTGGATTGGTACTAAAATCTGCTTTCAATCTTGCGTGAGAACTATGTGGTTCTTCTGAGTAAATTATTCCTATTTCCTTACCAATAGAAGAGTTAAACTCTCCTCCTTGAATTGTCTTTAATGTTCCGATGTTGTCAAGTGCTAAAATATATAAATCATCTTCATCTAAGGTATTATCTACTGCTGAAATAAACGAAAACGAAACTTTATATTCTGCATCTTGGTCTGATAAGAACTGAGCCCAATTCATTTTAAATTTTGCTTTTCCAGATGCGTAAGAAATACTATCTGTGGATTTTAAAACAATATTACAAGTCATTATATATTATAGAACTATACTTTCTCAAATCGTAAAAATAAAACAAATTGAGGGGTCTTTTGAAGTAATGTTCCTGTTAAATCTCTAAATGCTACTTCAAGTATGTCCTGTGTAGGTCTTCCAATTAAATTAACTGGTGGATTAGTGTTATATTGAGAAAATAATCTGGCGTGTGGTGCAGAAGCAGGTTCTTTTGTTGGATAAATAAGCCCAACCTCCTTACCAATAGAAGAATTAAATTCTCCTCCTTGAATGGTTTTTAATGTACCGATATTATCTAATGCTAAAACATATAAATCATCTTGAGTTAGTGTGCTATCTGTTTCTGTAATAAAACTAAATGTAACTTTATACTCTGCATCTGCGTCTGCTAAGAACTGAGCCCAATTCATTTTAAATTTAGCTTTTCCTGATGCGTAAGAAATACTATCACTAGATTTTAAAACAAGGTTACAAGTCATTATATATTATAGAACTATAAAAAATTATAATATATACTAAATAAACATATCCATTTTCTTCTCTGGTGGTCTTGCCTTTTCAATAGGGTTAGTCTGTCTTTGTCCTCCTCCATTTTCTCCAACTCTTACTGGTCCTCTAAAATATTTGCTGTCTGGAATAGACATATGTCCTCTCATACCTGTTTTTCCTCCTGTTCCTTGAAATGATCCTGCGATATGAACTGCTGGTTTTCCTTGTGGTCTTTGTTTTTCTAATGATTTATATGCTACACCTGCTCCTTCTTTGCCCAATTCTCGACCCGCTAAACCGCCAATTAACATACCAACGGGGATAGCTTCTGGTCCTAAAAGTCCTGCTACTGCTCCGCCAATTTCTGCACCTCCAAGTCCTCCTGCTACTGAACCTAATCCTCTTGCGATATTTTTACCAGCCTTCTTGAATGTGTGAGAAATACCTGAACCTGTCTTACGACCGATATTTGCGAAAGCGTGACCTATCTTTTTGAAGAAACTCATTATATATTTATTATATATAATTTTATTCATCATTAATAATAAGTTCGTCAAATTTTTTGAATAGTCTACCTGTTTCTGTATTTATTACTAAATATTCGTGAGGTTTGTTAAATACTATTTTTTGAATATCTTGACTGATAGGTTTGTACTGTGGTAATGTTTCTGTAAATATGCTTTCCATCTCGTCTGGACTAACTTTAAATAAAAAAATATTACTATATAATCGTCTTACCTCAAATGGTACAGATTTCCATGTTTGTGACATAATAAATGTGCCATATATTCCCATATGTCTACGGTTCATCGCTATTTGTTTTAATTTTTGAACGACATCTCCATTTTTAAGTTGTGACGCCATATCGTCTATAATAATTGCTATTTTATCTCCATCTTCCCTGTTCTTTGCTCGTTCAATAATCTCATCTAATACTTCACCGTTTAATTCTGTATAGATCTGGTCTTCGGGTAATTTGCTAAATATATTATCTTCCATAGATTTTAGCGAAGATGCAGGGGCTATATAAAAAACGGTATTAAAACATTTCTTTAATAGATTTTTAGATTTCATAAATGAATACATTAAAGAACTTTTACCCTGTCCTGGTTTACCGATAATAGCGGTTGTGTGGTGTTTATTCATACATGTTTTAGTCATCTCATATTTGTTTAACTTTTCGTGTAAAGGTTTATCACACGACATAACACATAGGGGAAGTTCTGGTTTAGAGTTCTTCTTTATTGTTATACTCATTTATATATATAATCTATATTTTAAGTAATGATAAGATTGATTTTTATCATAAAGGTAATCATATTCAATTGAAAAAAATTTACATAGTTGTCTAATAATCGTAATAAAAGATTGAAAGTTAAACTTACGGGTGATGTAAAATTGTTTAGATTTATAATAATGTTCTAATAGTTGTGACAACCATTCATGTTGATAATTATGAAAAACTATTTTTTTAAATGTGATGTAATCGATAACATAATAATTATTTTCTTTTATGCAAAATTTATCTAATATAACTTTTAAATATTCATATAACGGATCTACCTTAAATATTTGTTTCATATACATATATTTAACATTTTAATTATAGATTTTGTGCTTTATATCTTTCAAGTCCTCTTCTCTGATATGCGGTTGGCTCTCTTCTTTCGCCTCTTGTAGTTTCTCCATAATAACCTTCTAATAATTGCGCAATAGTTACTCCATTAAATTCGCTTTCAAGTGTTAGTTGTCTTGTAATACCTGTTCTACCGCCTCCTGTTGGAACTTGTGGTTCAAATATTCTAGGATCTAATGGTAACAATTCACTATCTAATTTTGGTATTGCTGGAACACGATCTAAATGTGTTTCTTGTTTCTGTAAAAATGGTTCTCTTAATTCTAAAATACTCTTCTCTAATCTACCTATTCTATCATCTTCTAATAATCCAGTTTGTAATGGTCGTGCCTGTGCTAATTGTTCTTGAACTCCAAAAGGCGTAATACTTGGTATCATTCTAATTACTTGTTCTTGTATCTGTGGTTTCTGTCCTGTTACTCGTCTTGTAGTTCCTACTTTTCTTTTACTTGGTGCATTAACTATAACTGTTACTACTTGTTTTTGAGATTGTTTTTGTTTTTGTTTCACATCTTTATCTTCCAATAATCGTTTTTGTGCTCTCGCTTTCGCTAAACTCTTATGTTTATATTCTCTTGTTGGTGATTTCAAAATGTACTCTTTACCTCTTTTCAGTATTTTAAACGGCATACTACTATATACTTAAACAATATAATTTTATACAATCGCATATATAATTATACATTATTTTCTTTTCCCTCGTCTTCTTCTATTGGGTGTGTGACATCATATTTATTTTCAATAACTACATCTCTCTTAATGGTAATACAACCTAACGATACTTCACTACACTTGCTTTTATAACCGTATTTCATACACGCTAATATCATGGCTACACCCATAGACGCAATCGTTATATAAAATACTTGTTGGCTCTCCTCCATTTATATACCTTTAGAAAATATTACTTTTAGAAAAAAGTTAATACCCTTTTTAATGGTTCTGGTTCTGGTTGTGGTTTAGCTGGTAATTGTTTCTTTACTGCAGGTTGTCTTCGTTTTTTAATGATCTCTTTGACTACTTCTATTGGTGTTTCGTCTTCAGAAATATCATCGATTTCCTCTTCACGAATTATTTGTTTCTTTTTTATTCCAACTGCCTTCTTCACTATTTTAGTTTCTGTTTTCTTGGCCAATTGTTTTTTATATTCTGCTAAAAGTTTTTCATCTTCATCTTGTATCTTTTTTCTGTCTTCTCTATTTTTTGCTCTATTCGCTAAACATCGTTCCCATGCGGCTATTTGAGCTGGTGTTCTTTCTCTCTTTGGTTTAGGCTCTTCTCCTTCAACTACTTCTTTCTTCTTGTAAACCTTTTTCTTAACTGGTTTCTTGATTTGTATGCATTCGTCCTCGCTTACTGGCTCGTCCTCTACAACTTCCTCCGTTAAAACTTCTAAATCTTCTTGCGACATTTATAGTATATATATACAAAATAAAATCTTGTAATAATATATAATGGATAATTCCGAAAAAACTGAAGATAGCGGTAATTTAATTATTAGGGGTGAATTTTACACTTTAGAAAATATTAAAGCTATGATCCCTATGCTTGATGATGTTTCATATCATAAACTTTATTTAAGGTTTAACATCGAACATCTAACGGAAAAAGAGATTGAAGAAGAAGAACTATTAATAAAAAGGTTAAGTATTAATGTTGCTAATACTTGGAAAAATAATTTGGAAAAGTTTGAACAAAATAAAGTGGAAGAAGTTGAAGAATAATATTTTGATTACTTATATATATGGAAACCCGACTAATAACATTAAACTCTGAAGATGCTCAAAAAATAAACGGTGAATATAATAGTAATTTGTTTTTTAATATCCCTAATATTGTTGATGAAAATCCCGACATATCTCATTTAGAAGTAAGTTTAGATAGTGCAACAATTCCCGTATCTTGGTATTTAATAAATGACTTAACAAATACTTTAACATATATTTATAATAGTAGTCCATTCACGCTTACCTTAACAAATGGAAATTATAATGGTTCTACTATGATTACTGAATTAACTAATAAGTTTGACGATAATGGTTTAACGGTTGTCATTACTTTATCTCAAGTGACGGGTTTATTACTTTTCAAATTCGCGAACGCTATTAGTCCCGTAGATTTTATTTATAATACTGGTTTGATGAAGATTTTAGGATTTACTCAATCTACATCTGGCGTAGCTATTGTTCCTCAACTACCTATGAACCTTTTAGGAATACAAAAGATTAATATATGTTCTGGTAATTTATCAACTTTGAGTTCATTTAGTAGTTCTCCTTCTTTAAGTAATTCCGTTATTCAATCAATACCTATTGATGTACCGAGTTTTCACCAGATCACTTATTTAGATAAAGCCAACCATTTTGGAAGAATGAAAAGTAGATTTTTGAGTAATATAGATATACAACTTTTAGACGAATTTGGTCGCTTTATAGAAATGAATGGAATTGAGTTTACTTTGAGTTTTGTTATCAGAATATTTAGGAAATATAGAGTTACTCATGATAATATTAATATACCAAAAGAAGAAATTAAGGAAGAAAAGAAAGTTAAGGAAGAAGAAGAAGAAGAAGGAAAAGATGACGAATTAGAATTATTATCACAGAAATAAAAATGTCTATGTATATTATATAATGTCTTTACCTCGTGAAGTTGAATACAGAGTTTCATCTCTACCTGCTGAAGTTTCCACTGCTGCATATGTGTCTCGTGCTGTGAATGGAAATTCTTTTACTACATCTCAACAAGTTCAAGTTAATCTTATCCAAAACAGGGGAACTTACCTTATTCCTTCCTCTATGTATGCTACATTCAACATCAATGTTACTGCTGCTGCTGCTGACACGAATATACTGCTTGGTCTGTGTGGAGTGAGCGTTATTGAGAGATCGGACATTTTCGCGAACTCAACCAGTATTGACACGATAAATAATTATAATGGTATTGTTAATATGCTTTACAACGGCAAACTTGGTGTGTCCGAAAAAATGGGTCTTTCCAAATGTCTTGGTAATGAGTTCGTCCAAAATGCCGCTAACGAAGTTGATAGCAGAACCATTACTGCTGGAACTGGTGCGAATATCATCTCTGTTGCTGTTCCTTTGTGTAATATCCTTACCCTTATGGATAAACTCCTTCCTTTGGATAGTGCTGAGTACCGTGTCTATTTAACAGTGGCCGATATACTAAATATTTCGTGCAAAGACGATGGAACCGCATCTACCCTTTCTCTTTTCAGTCTTTCTGATTTCCAAATTCATTACAAAGCTGTTACCTTCGATGCTGTGACTGATCAAATGATTAAATCTCAAGTTCAACCTGACGGACAAATTTATTTTAAGTCTGAGAGCTACCAATCCTCAGTCGCCAACCTTCCTACTGGATCAAGCGGAAGTGTTGCCCTGCCTTTTGCAAACTCGCTAACCAGCATAAAATCTCTTCAAACTCAATTCTGTCGTGCTGATAGATTTGGACTGGGGTGTTCAGCCTCGTATGACCCAAATTTTACACAATTTAACTACGAAGTTGGTGGTAAAAATTACCCTCAGACTGCTCTTTCATCTACCGCTGTTGCTGGTGTTACTCTAGAATTTTTGGAAAGTATCCACGGTATTATGTCCCATCCTGACGCTGCACAAACTTCTATGAGTGTTAATAATTGGAGAGGATTGAACTCTGCTTTTGGTGCTGATAGTTTCAAGGATCTTCCAAAAGCTTATTTTGGATATAATTCGGAAAAATTACCAAGTTCAGTTTCTTTGAATGGTATTAGTTCCCAGAACTCTAACATCGTAACAAGATTGAGTATTGGTACTGCTACTACTGCTACTGCTACGGTTCTTCAAATCTTCCATCACGATTGTATTTTGAAATACGACCCTCTAGCCAATTCGCTAGTAGTGATGCGGTAGGTTTTTAGTTTAAAATAAATTATATATGTTTTATATATAATGTATGAAATAACCGAATACTCAAAATTACAAGCAAAAAAATTAGGGGTTCAAATAAAACCCTCATCTAATAAAAAGAAGAAATTAGATGTATTTAAGGATAATAAAAAGGTTGCTCAAATTGGAGCGAAAAATTATAAAGATTTTCCTACTTATACAAAAGAAAAGGGCTTACAATATGCTAAGGAAAGAAGAAAATTATATAAAGAACGACACGAAAAAGATAGACATAAAAAAGGTTCTGCTGGTT
>Ga0208303_1001199_pt1 | contig 10365 bp, 3 predicted proteins | sample CB_VirMetaG_2_FD_184537 | JGI IMG/M metagenome (GOLD analysis project Ga0208303, IMG submission 184537) | Freshwater to marine saline gradient viral communities from Chesapeake Bay - CB_1504_2 Viral MetaG (SPAdes) (version 4) | ecosystem: Environmental > Aquatic > Marine > Coastal | place: USA... | reverse complement strand
AAAACGTATCGCCTTCTTTCGCGAATCTTGATGCATCTAATTTACCTTTAGTGCCATCAGGCATTGTGTATAACACGTTGCTTTTAGTTGTTGCCAATGTATCGTCAAAATCCCAAACGCTAATGCCCCTGGTCGGTCTGTCAAGGCTATTACCTAGGTCTATAGCTTTATCAAATGCCTCGGCTTGCTTTAAAGACTGCTCTAAAGTTTGCCCCTCTACTCGCAGGTTTTTAGGCAAGTTCTCGCCATTAAGCTTAGCGGACTGCTTATTTTTTGCGCCGTAGTTTACATTAATCGCTACTTTTCCTTTATAATTATCTATTAAATTATATCTATCTTCCTCTAGGCTTCCTTCTCTCTTTAGCTGTTCGTCAATAGTTTTAGATATATTATTTATAGTAGTTTTATCTAAATATGCATTTAAAGTAGCTTTGTCAATTTTTCCTTCTATGTACTCTATTATCTTTAAGTTAACATCACTCATGCTTGGATTGTGGTCCAATACAGTTTTATCCCCAATATTAATTACAAAGTTGCGTCCAAATTTTCCTAGCTTTCTAGTGATACCATTTTGACTAAGTCCCATTAGAGCTAAAAGTGATTTAGCTAAACCTATATCGCCTTTTTCAATAGCTGGGTCAAGTACATCATACATAGTCTGCCTAACTCTGCCAGCGTCTTTATTTATTGTAACTACTGCCGCATTGTTTTTAGCTTTGCTTTTTACGTTGAGATCTTTCTTAATAAAGTCTGCTGCAGTACTTAATTTTAACGGCTTTTTGTTAAAATTTATGGTTGCAATGCCTCCTGTCTTTGCTAGCGTAAACCCAAGAGTACCAAGCTGCTTTTCGCTCATTCCAGTAGCTTCACTTAAAGCCTTAAATACAGCGGTATTATTTGTTGCTCCTAAGAAATTAAAGTTTTTGCTGTAGTCTATATCTCTACCGGCTCTATTCCAGCGGGTTACATAGTTTTTAATAGTTTCAACTTTAGTTTCTTTTGAAACACCCTTCTCTTTAAGAGCTTCTATTTTGTTCCATTCTGTATTTAGAGCCTTGTCTTGAGTAGCATACTTAAACGCTTCGCCAAAAGAATATTGCAGATCCTTTACTAACTTTACTTGCGCTTCTATCTGGCTGTAACCGCTAGGGTCGAATTCTTCGTAAAGCTCTCTAAACTGCATTCTATATATAGCCCCAGGCTGTCTTCCGTAATTGGTCGCAGTATGTTCTAATACAATGTTAACTGCGTCTAGCCCATCCATCTTTCCTTTTGTGCGTATAAATTCGTTATTTAAAATATCGTATATTTCCTGTAGCTCCTCGGTTGATAACGCTTTGGTTGTAAAATTTTCGGGTTTGAATATCGCGGGGTTGAAAGGGGCTAACATAAATTCAATCTTAGCAGAGTACATGTTAGGATTTTTACCCGCGGCCAGATCCTCCTTAGTCATCGGGTCCAAAGTCGTTTCAGTCCTACTGAGTTCGTTGGTGGTCATTCTACCGAACAGCTTAATAATTCCCAGCATAGTCTGTCCTTCTCTATCTCTACCAGTGACCGACATTTTTTTAGTTATGTTACCTTCTGGATCTACGCCTGCTCCAATTGCTTCAAGAACGTCTTCTATTGTAAGATTTTCTTTTTGCGAGCGGGCTTCGTTACCAACACCTTTGGTTTCTCTTCCTTCTCTTTGATAAGCTAATGCCATCAAGTTTTTAGGTAATCCAGTTGATTTTCCAGAATACCTACCTTTTCTACCGCTTTCGTACTTATATTGCGGCGCACTGGATAATGGCAAGAACTTAAGAAAGCCTTCCGCCATAGTTTCGTTTAATTCTCTTTTGAAACTAAACGACTTGTCCTCAGCTCTTTTTTCACTTAGCTTGCTTTGGAACTCAGACACGTCCTCTAAAGCAACGCGTTCCTCCCTTATGATCCCGTTTTCTTTTATAGTATAAACAGCTTGCTCTTTGGTGAAAGCTTCTATAGCGTTCCTGAAATCAGTATCGTTAAGGTTACCCGATCTAGCTGTTAAAGTTCCTTCTCTAACGCCAAACATTTCGGCTAAAATATCATTTATAAGGTTAGGCACTCCTTTAAAGCTCTCAAACTTAGTTACTCCTTCGTTTTCATTCCAAAACTCCTGTACTTTTTCTTTGGTAAGGTTATATCTTTCGCTGCTTGTTAAAAGCGAAGATACTTTTCTTTTTTCACGGAATGCAACGTAATCATTACTATTTTCATCAAAGTTGTCGGAAGATGTACCTTCTGCGGCTATATTAGTTAAAGCGTCAGCTCCTTTTGAAATACCTGAAGCCTTACTTACAACCCCCTCGCGTTCCGCCTTATCTCTCATACGGAAATAACCTCTTTGGAATATGATATCCTCGATATCATTAAAAACTGTTTCCCCTTCTCTATTAACGGTTACGGGCTTAAATTCATTAAGAGTGTAGTTTGTTATTTCTGCTCTTACCGAAGCTTTAAAATCATCTTTACTTACTGCTTTCTTTGCGTTTTCAGATATTCTATCGTAAAATACTCTAGTAAGTAAATTTGTTGCTTTGCTTATAGGCACAGCTAGTTCTTTAACCAACTCTGCTTCAAGTTTAGCTATTTCATCTTCTTTTCGTATGGTTAACGGTTTAGCCCTAAGCGCTATTATTCTTTTTTCTCTATCAGATCTGCTTTCAACTTTGTCGTCGATTGCATTGATAGCCGCTATTGCTTCTTCGTTTAATTTCTTTTCAGCCGCTCTCTGAGCTCTATTGGCTTCTCTTACCTTAGCGATCTTAGGCTCAAGCTCTTTTTTTACTTCCTTATCTAGGGAATACTTTCTTTTGCTTTTGTCGGCTTTGGGCCGCACTATCTTTTCTTTTTTTACTGGCTCAGCAGCTGGGCTTGTGGGAGTGCTTTCCGTAACAGGCGCTACTCCAGCATCTAAAGCAGCCTCTGCTAAATCGTATTCTTTTTGAGCATCTTCTACAGCCTTCTTTAACGAAGGATCATACTGATCTAGGTTGTACAGATCTTCGGCATCGTCTAAAGCTTCTTCCGCTTTGTCAAACCTTTCTTGTAATCTTGACGATGATTTATTTGTTTTGGTAGCCTTTGTTCCTTCGTCTTTTATAAGTTTACCTTTTATTCCGGCTGCTCCTTTTTGAATCTTTTTACTAGCTTTACCCTTCTTTATTGATCGGTTGTATTCTTTTACAAAATTGAATACGCTTTTACCGTCATCTAAAGTAAGATCTTTTTTTATGTTTAAAAGTCTTTTAACGCCGTCTATTAACTTACCGATGCTTCCCTGAGTGGATTTTACTTTTCCGTCAAGCATAGCTTCACTAAGCATAGTGATCAGCTCCTCGTTATAGTTATTTGAACCTTCTCCAAAATCTCTGGCAGCTTGCGCTCTTCTGGCTTCAAACTCGCCATTGGAGTCCATCCCTAAACTTTTGTAATACTCGTTTAAAGATTTACCAACTGCAGCGGTGTTTCCAGTGTCGTTCTTTAATGTATTCTTTAAATACCTATGTAATAACTCGTGAGCTGCGGTGTTTATTCTACCATCTTTTATAGCTGCCTCCTTGTTTATTAGTATAACGTCACTGCCGTCTTTCATTGCAATTATAACCCCGTATGCAGACTTATCTATATCGGTATCCTCAGCCCCACCAACTTTAAGTTCGTCTATGCGGTCGTCAATTTCTTGTTGCGTATCGTAAGCTTCTAATTCAGACCCCAAGTCCAAAGACTTATTTATTTTTTGGGCTACCTCAACATCTTTTGCTGCAGCGCCTTCTATGAATTTAACTGTACGGCTTTTTGCTATTAACGCATCAATTTCTTTTATGCGTTTATCGTTATCAGCCCTAAAAGCAGGATCTAGCTTTTTGTTTTCTTCAATTAACTTTACTTTTTCAACAAGGTATCCTAAATCTACTCCTGATACATTACTAGGTGCCATGCTTTTTGCGGTTGACAACTGTCTAGTATATTCAATAGCGTTTTGTATAGACTCTATTCTTTCTTTTATAATAGGATCTTGTAGTTTTACTTCCGGCAATTTTTTTAATTCTGCAAGTTCTGTTTGCAACTGAAAGCCTAACATTTTTATTTGAGCATCCGATGACTTTAAAACTTGTGAATAAGTATTAACAGCTGTTTTATAAGTACCAACTGCCCCTAAGCCCCCACTTAAAGTAAGAACACCCATCAATAGTTGTTTTTGCTCCGTGTACCATTCGTCGCTAAAAAGTTCACTGTTGGCTATAGCAAAGCTACTGTTAACCAGCCTTTGACTTGCCATTTCTAGTTGTTCCTCCGCTTGCTCTTTAATTAAAGTTCCCCCTAAATTTTTGCTAGCGGCCAGCATTGACTGACCTATAGCTATAGTGTTTAGGTCCCCCTTATTTTTTATTATAGTTTTTACAGTTGTTTTAAAAGTAGTAGCACCATCCACAAGTTTGTAATCAGGCATAACCATTTGCACTAGCATAGTAGAGCCGGTAAGGGCACTTGAATAAGCAAAAGCTTCGCCTTTATCCATGCCTTGGTCTAAAGCTTCTGTATAATTAGATAGGGCCAACGCTTGAACGGTGGCTTGTGCTGTTATCAGGTCTTTATTCGCGCCACTTAATAGGTTCTGAGGGCCTTTGCCCTTGCCCGTAATTCTTCCTATAGCTTTTTCTAAGCTGCTTACCTTGCCCTTTTTAACTTCACTTATTAAGTTAGCCGTAAAAGGTAGCATTTCTCCAAACTGAGCAAACAATTGTTGGGAGGAGGTTGATTCACCAAATTTTATATCAGAAGGCTTTACCCCTACAATATCGTATTTTATATTGTTGTCTACGGTATCAATAAAAGCGTCGTATATATTGTAGTCGAAATTGCCATCAAGGCCATTTTGAGCCAATGACCCTATCATCCCCATTCCCATTACCGGAAGCGCAAGGTAGCGCTGAAGGACTATTTGATACGATCCTTGAAGAACGCTATTTAAACCCTGCTGAAATCCGCCTAATCCAGCACTACTTTCGTCTTTAAACTTTTGGATTTTATTGCTTTTTTCAAAAACATTGCTTATCGTTTGTGACGCTAGGTCTATTTTATAAGCTCCCGCTAGGGCCTCCTGATCGCCTTCTAGTTTTTCAAATTGCTTTTTTAAGCCTTCGCTTTTTCTTCTTTGATCACCCGCTAATACGTTTAGCTTGTCTATTAAAAAATTAATACCATCTACTTGGTTTTTAGTAAGAGCATTGTCAGGGGTATCTCCTTTTATGGCATTAATTTCAGCTTTTATTATGTCGGCTTGATTTTGTACGACAAGGCCTGCTTCGTTAAAGCCAGCAATTAAATCTTGCGCAGTATTTTTATTTTTTAAAGAAGTTTTTTCGTACGCGCCAAATCTAGCTTGCTTTAATATGTTTTCCTTCTGATCAAGCGTCATAGTATTGTATACTAATCTGCCGGTTTCTGTATCTTTTTCTGTTAAAGCGGCTATAATTTCTGCATAAACAGCTTTATCATATTTAATTACCTCAGTAGGATCTTCCTCTGCTCGAATTAAATCCTTAGCTAGCCCCACAAATTGCCCTGTAAAGCCTTCCCCTCCAAAACCTGAATAAGCCTTAGTGTCCTCTCTTAATTTTTCCGCTGCATAAAAAACTTTTTGTTGGTCGTAGCTTAATTTAGGAAGTTCTGCCTTTCTTTCTTCTGGCGGAAGCTGTTGTATTGCAAACATTTTATCAGATATAGTTTCATCTAATTTAGATTGTAAAAGCTGTTGCTTTTTTAACGCTTCCTTGCCCTCCTCGCTTTGGCTGAAGCCAAAATCTTGTAAAGAAGTTTCAATTTGATTTATTTCGCCTTGAATATTGCCTATTTCAATAGGGTCCTGTATAAACTTAGGCTCTGGCGCAAATATGGAATCAGGTTCAGGCTCTAGCTGTCTAAGATCTTCCTCTCGAGAAGCCGAAGAAGAAGTTGCCAATAACGATTCCGCATCGTCGGGTGCTGCTGTTTGGGCCAATGCATCCGCACGTTCTGCAGGGCCTTGCGGAAAATCCTCTTTAAGGGCATCTTTTTTAATGCTTTCCAAAATAGGATCTTTTTCCTTTTCCTTTTCTTTTTTAGGTTTTTTCTTTTTATCAGTAATATCTTCCACTGAATAGCCTAGAGTCTGAGCTTCCTCCAAGGCCGCTATAAGGTCTGCTCTGTTTTCAAAAGTGCGCTCTTCTTCGTTTATTAGGTATGTAAACATGTATATTTAATTTTATTAGTTGTTGAAAAAAGAATCATTCATTTGTAATGTATTTTCAAATTGCTCAATGGCTCTTTGTCTTTGCAGTTCACTCATTTTAACATTAGCTGATAAAATGTTTGTTAATTTCTTAACACTATCAATAGGCTCGTCTATGGTTTTTCGATCTGTTACACCCGCGTTAGACTCGTAGTCCGCCTTGCTTCCTGTAGTGCCTCTTAAGAATAACTTGCCGTTTTTAGTTACAAATTGCACATTTCTGTATTGTTTTTTATTTGTATTAATAGCAAATTTTCTAGAATCTCCGCCTCCGTCATCTAAATCAAATAGTTTATTTAAAGAACTAGCGGCATGCTCTTGTATACTTATGCCTCCCTCAGGGTCGTACGCCGTGACACTGCTATTTAAGTTATCGTTGAACGTAGTGTCGCTAAGGTTTAACTTTTTTTGAGCCTCGGTAAGGGTTATACTTTTGGTAGGATCCTTTTCGCGCATTTCATACGATGTAGTTGTAACCGTTGTAGCTTCATCCCCTTCTCCTGTGGTAGTTGTTTTTTTGTTTAAAAACACCCCTTCTTGCTCCAGTGCGGCATCAAAGTTTTTATCGCTGCTTCTTTCTACAAGTTTTCTTTGTCTTGCTGTTGCATCACCTTCTTTATCCCCTTCTTGCTTGTTTCCAGCATTTTTGTATTCTTCAGGGCTTATACCTAAATTTGTTAATTGCACACTTTGCGCTTGCCTGTTGCCAGACGCTCCCTCTATAGATGCCAAGGATCTTTCAAATGCCGTCTTTTTTTCGGTTGCAATTGCCTCTGGAGATATGGTAGTAACATCATAGTAGCTTTGGTCTCCGTCTGCTTCGGTAACCATGATATTAGACGAGGTTTTTCCCGCTAAAGCATTCCCTGTTAGCTTGCCACCTTTAAACATTTGAGTTACTATATTGCCGCGAATTTCTTCCGCGGAATTAGGTATGTCCACCATGAAATCTTTGGCTATAGTTTTAAATTCGCTGGCTGATATTTCATATCTTTTTTTACCCATTTCAACGTCATTGACTATATTTGAAGGAGTTACTGAATAAACAAACAGTCCTTTTCCAGGTTTTCTTTCAACTCCCGACTCATACCCGGGGGCTCCGCCAAATCCATCTATTATAGCTACAGATCTTTCGGTAGTAGGCTCTCCTCCTTCTTCAAGAATTTCTTCTTTATAAAAGCGGGTTTTTCCTAACTTTTCCCATTGCTCCATGTTTTCTTGTAACGTAGAGGTGGTTGCTATTATAGTTTTACCAAGAGCTACATCAGAATTAAATTGCGTTTGTAACGCTCCCAGCTCATTAGAAAGCTCCATGCTAGTGTCTCCTCCTTGTTGCAGTATTAATATTTCATCAACCCTTTTTAAATTAGCCTCATTTTCTGCGATCATGGATGCCCGCATGGATTCAGTCATTCCCTCTAGACCTTTGTTAAAAGCCGCAGAGTTATTTGAGTGCTTGTTTTGAATTTCAATAAGCCCTTTTCTTTCTTTGTCCTGAAGTACCTTAGATTTTTCTCTAGCGGCTCTGTCTCTGGCTTCCATGGCTATAATATTTTTGCCTATGCCCTGAACAGCCTGTTGCATTGCTTGACCAAGCACTAGCCCGGATTTATCGTCAATTATTTTTGGATTTCTATAACTCATGGTTTATATTTTCTTAAATTTTACTCCGTTCCAGCAGGTTTACCGTATGTTCCACCTTCCGCGAATGCCCCGGAGCTGGCTAAAGACCCTAATGAAGAAGTTATTCCGCTGATCATACCCGCTTGAGCTTGTGCTCCCGCCATATTAGCATTTGCTTGATTAACATTAGCCTGATCAATACCTGCTTGCATTCTGTCTAACGTGGCCATATCTCTATTTTCTTGAGCACCAAACATAAATTGTTTCCCTTGTGCCTGAGCGTTTTGTATTCTGGCTTCTTCAGACATTTCCATTTGAGTAAGCTGCATTTCTTTAGCCTGCAGCGCTTGTTCTCCTTGAGCCCGTAACTTTTCGTTTTGTGCTTCTTGCTGCTCTATATTAGCAGAAACTTCCTTCTTGCTTTGCTTGGCTGCTTGAGCCAATGCTGTGGCGCCCCCGGCGCTCGCCCCTGTAGCTTGCAAAGTATCTAGTGTATTTGCTAATGCTATATCTGTTTGCTCCATCTGAATCTCCGCAGCCTGTGTCGCTACGCCTAAAGTTGCAAATGGATTTGAAAGGTTATCCCTCATTTCATCAACCATACCTGATAAAGATTTAACATCCGAGAACGGATTTATAACCTCTTGCCTATTTTGCTCAAATATAGCCATTTCTCTGCCTATTCTAGCTTTTTCTTTTGCTGCTGCGGCAGCAGCTTCCTTAGCTTTCTTCCCTCCTATTATACCGCCTATAACGCTGCCTGCTACGCCGATTCCCGCCGCCACTATTATTCCTGACATAATTTTTCTTTTTTATTATATTCCTCAAGTGTCATTGAGAAAAAGTTATTTTCTACTTCTTGCATGTCTTTAGTTTCTGTGGGATTAGCTATTATGTTGATCCACACACAATCTTCGATGCACTTAATAAGTCTTTTTGTTCCTTTAATAGAATAAGACCAGCAAGGGGCTATATGTTCCACTGTTTCGCTATCCGCTTCCACTATCACCCTACCAGAAAGTAAAAACCAAAAATGATTTGTATGATGTATTGCGCTTATGACAATAGTATCAGCCTTCATTTTCATCTGGCGCATGTATAAGCCATCTGTAAAGTGGTTTGTTATAGGAAACTCTTCGTTGTTCACTAATGATTTTCCGTCTCCATACACGCCTTCTGTGTCATTGTTTTCTATGAAAACATTTTGCAAACTTTCTAGACTTTTTATAAAGTTAGTTGATAATTCTGTATTCATTTAATTTAATTAAGATGATTGCACAAATCCTGTGCTTACGGCAAACAATTCTTTTTTACCGACGTTGCTATTATTTATTGACATTGTTACTTCTCCGAAGAATCCTTTTACACCTGATGATGAGCTACCCCATACAACTTCTCCGTTTTGTGAGGGTGTACCATTAACTAAATCGGCGTAGTATTTATCTTCTTTTAGTTTAAACCTGTTTATTAATAACGAGTTTTGCATTTGTTCCAATGTAGTAACAAAAACCGCACTTGTTATAGGTAACGTTAAATCCGTGTTAGTTTTAAAGCTATCCATTCTCCACCCTGAGTCTCCTTCGTAATTTATTGTTTGGAAGTTTTTAACCATTGAAGGTGCTCCATTAAATACGAGAGTTACATTGGAGTTATTTTGATCTCCGTAAAACACCCCTCTAGCTTCTGTATTTGGTGCTAATGTATAATGCTTGTAAAGTTTACCCTCATTAGCTGAGAAATAATTGTTATTTAAACTTATTATCTGATTAGGCTGGTAAGTAAAAAAGCTAACCCATCCTTTTGACGTTTCGTCAAATGCTAGTGTGTCATATTTTTTCGGCTCTCCTGGTTGTGGTGGCTGAGGTATTGACAATACGTATTGTTTGTTATGTGCGTCCCACCCGCCTATTATATTATCCGCCGCGGTAGAAAGTTTGTCTCTAAAAAAGTCCGTCATACCGTAACTAGATATAACGGTTATACCGTCCATTGATAATCTGCAAACAACGTTTTGGTCTCTGTCTGTAAAGTATTTTCTATATCCGTTTACAGCAAATGATTCCGGGTCGGTGCTTATACCGTATTCTCCAGCATAGGCTACATTTTGCCCTATAACTAAAGGCCTACTAGTAATACTGGCATTGCCTTCAGCTGAATATATTGCATCTTTATCAATTAAAGACTTACTTACTTTATTTTCTTGGAAAATAATTAGGTTAGTATCTTCTGCATATAACTTTTGTATTGAACCATTAGCTGGATCAATTGTTCTTGTTATGTCTTCTCCTACAGAAAACTGATTAGTTTGGTTAACGCCTGTTCTAGAGTTAAATATACCAGAATGTATTAACGAGCTACGCCTGTGTTGCTGGTTAGGTTCGTCCTCGACTAAGTAGGCTTTAACACCGTAATCCACAGAGGTGTTATTATAACCGCCTCTA
>Ga0208303_1001198_pt1 | contig 10365 bp, 16 predicted proteins | sample CB_VirMetaG_2_FD_184537 | JGI IMG/M metagenome (GOLD analysis project Ga0208303, IMG submission 184537) | Freshwater to marine saline gradient viral communities from Chesapeake Bay - CB_1504_2 Viral MetaG (SPAdes) (version 4) | ecosystem: Environmental > Aquatic > Marine > Coastal | place: USA... | reverse complement strand
CCAAGCGTTAGTCACTAATGGCTCTGGCACTATCAGTTTTGGTAGTGCTGGAATATCAACTGGTAAGGCCATAGCTATGGCTATCGTTTTTGGGTAAAGGAGGCTAGAAAATGGCTGCACCAAATATCGTAGATGTAAGCACGATCATTGGCAAGTCCGCCACTATCGCGCTTTCTACAACCTCGCAAACAACGCTGGTCAGCAACGCTGCATCCAGCGGCAAGGTGTTCAAGATCAACATGATCCAAATCGCTAACGTCGATGGCACAAACGCCTGTGACGTTACGGTGGACATGCACAGCGCAGCATCTGGCGGCGGCACAGCATACTCGCTTGTTGCCACTGTTTCAGTTGGCGCTGACTCATCGCTAGTTGCTTTGGATAAGAATACTGCGATTTACCTTGAGGAAGACCGCTCAATCACAGCAACTGCTGGCACAGCCAACGACTTGGAAGTCATCGTAAGCTACGAAGAGATCAGCTAATGCGTACCATAGGCAACACACCTGTAGATGGTGAAGTACGGGCTGTTGCGAGTGGTGCATTGGCTAACGGCGACACGGTTGTGGTTAATAGCGATGGGACCGTGAGTGTTGTGGCTGAGACAAGTCTTTCAGAAGCGTCAGGGACGCCCGTGATATTTGAGACATCTGCAAGCCGTTATCTGTCTACCGTCTTTGACTCCAATTCAAATAAAGTTGTCATTGCCTACATGGATCAAGGTGCGAGCAGTTACGGCAAGGCTATTGTCGGCACTGTTGACCCCTCTGATAATTCTATCAGCTTTGGAACTGAGGTAGTATTTAACTCTGCGAGTTCAGAGTGGGTGGCAGCTACTTTTGATAGCACGTCAAACAAGGTTGTAGTCGCATATGCAGACGGAGCAAACTCTAGCAGGGGGTATGCAAAGGTCGGCACCGTGTCTGGCAACAGCATCTCCTTCGGGGCCGCGTCTCAGTTTAATGGTGACAGCAATAGCTACACCGCCATGACCTACGACAGTGCGCAGGACAGAGTTGTGGTTGCCTATAGAGGGCAAAGCAATCAGTATGGTCATGTAAACACAGGTACAATATCTGGTACAAGTATTACTTGGGCGGCAAGTTTGCAATTTAACGCCGCCACTACAATTTTTATTTCCGCAGCTTACGATGTAGCATCGGGGAAAGTTGTCATAGCCTATAGGGATAGCGGTGACAGCAACAGGGGCAAGGCAATTGTCGGAACGGTTGCCGCAGGTACGTCTGCTTACATCACATTTGGGTCAGAGGTTCAGTTTAATAGTGGCAGTACAACTGACACTTTTATGGCTTATGATAGCTCAAACGAGAAAATAATAATTTCGTATCGAGATGATGGAAACAGTGGACATGGGACAGCCATTGTCGGAACTGTGAGCGGGACATCTATTTCCTTCGGCAGTGAAGTTGTTTTTGAGGCAGCAGCCACATCGTTCCCCGCAATTACATTTGACTCAAGCGCAAACAAAGTCGTTATATCTTATCAAGATGTGGGTAACTCAAGTTACGCAACTGCTATATCGGGTACTGTTAGCGGCTCAAGCATAACCTTTGACACCCCTTACATTCTTTATGCGGGATATGCGACAAGATTTGGCACTACATTTGACAGCAATTCCAATAAAGTTGTGACCTGTTATGCAGACAGCATAGGTGGTGACTTTAGGTATTACGGCAACAGCGTTGTCTATCAACCTGCCTCGACCTCCAAAAACCTCACAGCCGAGAACTACATCGGCATTGCCAAGGGCGCTGCTGCTGACGGTACATCTGCTGTTGTCCAGACGGGTTGCTCTATCAATGACGCACAGTCTGGCTTAACTGCTGGACAGGATTACTATGTTCAAACTGACGGCACTCTGGATACATCCCCTGCCGATCCATCTGTCTTTGCTGGCACTGCTGTGTCGGATACTAAACTTATCGTGAAAGGTTAAACTGATGAAGACCATCGTTGAAACATCCAGCGGCTTGAGCAAGTACCTTCTTGCTGATGACGTTACTATTACTGCCACGGCAGAGAACATCACAGTGGGTGATCCTGCTCAGTTCATCATTGGTGACTTGAACAGCACCACAGTGACCGTGACTGACAACGTGACCAACGCCCCTGCGGATTGGACTGGCAACAAGTATTTCTTTGACGGCACTACATGGACGTTGAACCCTGATTGGGTAGACCCGACACTCGAAGACGAGGAATAATAATATGCGCACCATTGGTACCCCCAGCACACAAGCACGGAAGCTGAACGCCATTGCCAGTGGTGCGTTGCCCAATGGTGATCCTGTTATCGTTAATGCTGACGGGACTGTGAGTGTTATTGAGGAGACGAGTGCCAGTCAGGCTCTTGGTTCTGCCGCTGTGTTTTTAAGCGGAGCAATGATAGGCCGTCCAGCAGCAGCCTTTGATAGTAATAGTGATAGAGTTGTTATAGCTTATCAAGGCCCAAACCCGTACTCTGGTTTTGCTGTTGTTGGCACAATAAGCGGAACGTCAATAAGTTTTGGAACTCCCGTTGTTTTTAAAGCAACTAGCGGCAATATTTCAATGGCCTTTGATAGCAGTAATAACAAGATTGTTATAGCCTATCGTTTTGGCGGCGATTTAAAGGGATACGCTATTGTCGGCACAGTTAGCGGGACAACAATAAGTTTTGGAACTCCAGTAGAGTTTGAGGCGGGTAACATGACTGGCTCAACGTCTGCGTTCGTCAGCAGCAACAAAGTCGTTATTTCCTATCGGGACGCTGGAAATTCTTCATACGGTACGTCTATCGTGGGGACGGTCAGTGGTACAGGGATCAGCTTTGGAACTGCTGTGGTATTTGAGTCAGCATCAACTGGCACGGGGGCGACCGATGTGCCTTCCTCCGCTAACATCACTGGAACGGATAAAGTTGTTATAGCCTATAAGGACGTTGGTAATTCTAACAGAGGTACGTGTATCGTAGGAACGGTTTCGGGAACGTCTATCAGCTTTGGAACTGCTGTGGTTTTTGACACCTTTGTAGCCGTTTCGTATATGGCGGTTGCTTTTGATAGCAATGCAGACAGGGCCGTTATATGCTGGCAAGATCAGTCAACCAACTACGGTGCAGCTATCGTTGGAACTGTGTCGGGAACTGCAATTAGTTTCGGAACTAAAGTAGTGTTTGAAGAAGCTCAGACCGACAATATTTCTGCTACTTTTGACAGCAATGCAAATAAGGTTGTTATAGCATATCGTGATGTTGGAAATTCAAGTTACGGGACACTAATTCCCGGAACGGTTAGCGGAACAACAATTAGCTTTGAGTCTGCTGTAGTTTTTGAATCAGCTTCGACCAGTAGCACGGCTATTGCTTTTGATAATGTCACCAACAAAATTGTTGTAGCTTATAAAGACGTTGGAAACTCCAACTACTCAACGGGCGTTGTATTCCAAAACTCTTCTGTAAACACAAACCTCACCGCCGAGAACTACATAGGCCTATCCAGCAACGGCTACCCTGACACTGCTGGGGCCACCATTGATGTGCAAGGTGCGATAAACGACAGGCAATCAGGTTTGACTGCGGGTCAGGCATACTACGTCCAGACGGATGGCACACTAACCACAACCGCTGGAGACCCAAGTGTCTTCGCTGGCACAGCCATATCGGCAACCAAGATGATCGTGAAAGGCTAGACCATGAGAACTATCCCAGAGTTACAAGAGGGTACGCATAGGGCCAAGGCTTCTGGTACTCTGCCGAATGGTAAGCCTGTTATAGTGAACGCTGATGGGACGGTGAGTGTTGTTGGCTCTACCAGTGTAAGTCAGGCTATCGGGTCTTCTGCTGTGTTTGAAAGTGCTACTACTGGCGTAGGCGGAATAGGTTCTGCCTTTGATAGTAGTAGTAATAAAATAGTTATAGCTTATAGAGATGGTGGCAATAGCAATTACAGCACTGCCGTTGTTGGGACGGTATCAAATACGAGTATCAGCTTTGGTACTCCCACTGTATTTGAAAGCTCTGCTGGACAAGACTTCTCTCCTGTATTTGATAGTAATGCTAATAAAGTTGTTATAGCTTACACGGGCGCAAATGATTATGGGAGGTCAGTTGTCGGGACAGTCAGCGGAGCAAGCATCACTTTTGGGTCAAGTGTAATTTTTTATTCAGGTGTTGCCACTTGGGATAGTGCCGTTTTTGATAGTAGCAATAATAAAATTGTTATCGCGTATAAAGACAATAGCAATTCAAGTATAGGAAGAGCCGTTGTTGGCACGGTGTCTGGCTCAAGCATTAGCTACGGCTCCGCTGTAACATGGACATCCAGCGCAGTTCAATATCTGTCAATTGCATTTGACAGTAGCAATAGCAAAGTTGTTATATCTGCTCAGGTTGGAAACTACGGGAAATCTATCGTTGGCACTGTGTCTGGTACATCCATATCATTTGGATCAATAACTACTTTTGATACAGATATTTATGCTGAAGAGATTTCAACCGCATTTGACAGCATCAATAATAAAATTGTTGTAGCTTGGAAAATTTATTCTGGAGGATGGTATGGTAAAGCTATCGTCGGCACCGTGTCTGGAACCAGTATCAGCTTCGGAACTGCTGTGTCTTATGCGTCTGCTACCATTAACTCAATTTCTAATACTTTTGATAGCAACACTGGAACAGTTGTTGTCTCATACAGAGATGAAAGCAACTCCAATAAAGGCACTTTTGTAACAGGCACGGTTAGCGGAACAAGTGTAAGTTTTACGAGTCCAACGGTATTTGAGGGAGATGCAACTAATTACATTACATCTTCCGTTGATAGTAACTCTAATAAAGTTGTCATAGCATATCAAGACGCTGGTAACTCTAGTTACGGCACAGCTATTGTGGTGCAGCCGCCGGGTTCTGTACCAAACCTCACCGCTGAGAACTACATTGGCATGTCTCAGGGCGGCTCTGTAGCAGACGGTAGCAGCGCCACGGTAGACATCATCGGCTCACTCAGCACAAACCAGTCTGGCCTCACCGCAGGGCAAAGCTACTACGTCCAGACAGACGGGACGATAGGCGAAACCGCTGACGATCCGAGTGTCTTTGCAGGGACAGCAATATCTGCTACAAGTTTAGTAGTAAAAACATAAAAGGGGCTTAACATATGCTTGGCTTTGCACCACTAGCCTCGACAGCACTCGCCGACGATATAGGCTTCGCAGCTTACGATTTAGTCGCTGATGCGGGGTCATTTGTTGCGACAGGTCAAGATGCAAATTTCGCTACTAGCGAAATCATCGGCACAGGTGTGTTTACCTACACCGCACAGGATGCTGGTTTGGTTGTCACCAAGCCTGCTGACGCCGGATCGTTTGCAGCCACTGGTCAGGACGTTGGCTTTAGGTTTGACGCCAAGGTCATCGCGCAGCAAGGTACATACATTGTCTCCCGCCAGAACATCACCGATCATACCCGCAAGGTTGCTGCGGTCGGCCAATTTGCGCTGGAGGGCCAGACAAGCGGACTAAACTACCCAATGGTCGCAGGCGATGCGAGCTTTTCCATCACTGGCCAGGTCAGCGTGTTTGGCGTTACAATGCTGGCTGGCACTGGCGCACTGGCGCTGGCGGGTCAGGCTGCAAACACAAACACAAGCATAGTTTCTGACAACGGTTCGTTCACGGTCACTGGTCAGGATGCTAACCTTTTGCCAGTTGTCATTCTGGACGTTGACCCTGGTATATTCACGCTAACAGGTCAGCAAAATGAGTTGACCCGAAACTATGCCTTCGCCGTTGATGCAGGCGAATTCACGCTCACTTTCACAGACACTGACACGGCGACAAGCATTAAGGCCGACACAGGCTACTTTGCGCTGACGGGGCAGGATGCAGTTCTGAATGTTGGCGAAACGCTCAATGCTGATGCTGGCGTATTTGCTGTCACTGGCCAAGACATCAACTTTGATGTCAGCGACAACTTTGTGGCAGAGGCTGGCATCTTCAGCCTGAACACAGAGACCGTTGCGCTCAAAGCTCGCTTCCACATAATTGCCGACGGCGGTAGCTTTGCGCTACAGGGCCAGGACACTGACTTCATTGAAGCAGAGATAATTGTTGCTGAAGCTGGCAACTTTACGCTGACAGCGGGTGAAGCAACGCTAATACCAGTGCTTACTCTGCCTGCTGCGACTGGCACGTTTGCGCTGGCTGGTCAGAACATCGGCATAGGTCAATTCTTTAGGATTGATGGCGTTGGCGTCTTTACGTTTGATGGTCAAGATGTTGATCTTAACGCGCTGCGAGCCAGACGCTTTGAATATGCCAACAAAAATACTCAAGCAGTGCTGTCGCAAGCCAACGCAAATAGTGTTATAGTCACTGCAAGTAAAAACGAGGCTGCTTAAAATGAGCTTTAAGATCAAAGAAAACGACACAACGCCGTCACTGCGAGCGTCTTTGCTTAATGGCAGCGGAGACCCGGTTGACCTTCTGGGGGCAACAGTTCGCTTTTATATGCGTCTGATGGGGAGTAACTCAACGACCATTGACGCATCGGCTTCAGTTATCAGCGAAGCGAATGGCATAGTTCAATATGATTGGGTCGCTGGGGACACAGCAGATGTTGGCTCCTATCAGGCCGAATTTGAGGTGACTTACTCCGATGGCAACATCGAAACCTTTCCAAACGCAAACTACATTGGCGTCGAGATAATCGACGACATTTCATAGGGGTTTACTAAAATGCAAGACGAAACTCCCTGGCACCTCAACAAGTCGATACCGTTGAGCTTCATACTGGCTATCGTCGGTCAAACCTTGGCGTTGGTTTGGTTTGTTTCGTCCCTAAATAGTGCAATTGATAGCAACACGCGGGACTTGATGCGGCACGATGCAAGATTAAACGCGCTGGAGAAAATTGTGCAGTCCCAGGCCGTCACTATGGGCCGCATAGACGAAAACATTAAATCCATCCGGCAGATGATGGAAACCAGCAGGCGTCAATAAAATGCTCTGCGCTCTGGTCTTTGTGGGCTTCGGACACGCTTGGATACAGGGTGTAGGCAATGTTCTGGTGAAGTCGTGTTACTACAACTGCGGCAGCGAGAAGATAACAAAGGTGCAGTGGTATGATCGCAAGTATAGCGTGCCGCCGCATTACGTCTGCCCAATGAGGTTTGCTGAAGCATGATTGAAGTTTTAGCCCTCGCAAGTGCGGTTAGCACAGTCGCAGGCGGGATTAGCTCTGCCGTGCAGGCTGGGAGAGATTTTGGCTCAATCCTTCCCCAGTTTGGCAAGCTGGCAAAGCTAGAAGCTGATATAAATTTAGCGGAAAAGGGCCTACACAAAGGCCCGCTCGGTCGCCTAACTTCCACTGAGGAAGAGGGCTTCGCAATTGCAAGCGCGAAGATGAAACACAAAGAAGCTATGGACACGCTTCGCAGCCATTGCCAGCTATATGGACCGCCGGGGATGTGGCAAACTGTGCAGCGCGAAATGGGCGCAGCTAGAGCGCGGCAGAAGAAAGCTCTGGAGGAGCAAGCCGCTAAACGTGATCGAACCTTTTATTTCATTACGATTGCAATCGCCTGCATAGTTTTTGCAGTCGGCAGCGGCGGATTGATATGGGTCGCAGCGTTGCTTGCGGATGAGGTGAGATAATGTGGGTCTTGATTTGGTTTCAACTTTCTACAAGCGTCATTCACTTTGAGGTTGGCCAGTATAGCTCTGAAAAAGATTGCACGGATGAGTTGCGAAGGGCGTCTGTTCTGGTGACAAAGAACAATGAATATTTGCAGTGCTTGAAAATTACGAAGGGTAAATAGAATGGCACACACAATACTTGACGACTGGAAAGTTCTGCCGCGACTGATGATGCTGGCGGTCACTGTGCTGACCTATCAGGCGGTGCATTGGTTTATGAGCCTAGATGATCCCAGCGTTGCTCAGTCAGGGCTTGTGAGCGTCTGTATGGGCGCGCTCACAGGCTGTTTTGGTATTTGGATGGGTAAGGAGTCCAAAACGAGCGTAACCAGCACTGGTTCAAGCTCAAAAGTAGAATATGAGGTGGGACAATGAGCTTTCTCAGCGATCTGATAGCGCCAGCCACCGAGCTTGCAGGCAAGTTTATCCAAGATAAGGATCAGGCCGCACGGCTCGCGCATGAGTTAAGCACGATGGCCGACAAGCACGCTCAGGAGGCCATGCTTGCGCAGATCGAGGTCAACAAGGCTGAAGCTGCCAGTGGCTCAGTATTTAAGGGCGGCTGGCGTCCGTTTATCGGATGGGTTTGCGGCGCTGCGTTTGCATACCACTTTGTCTTACAGCCATTCATCGTCTTCGGAGTTACCGTTGCTGGCGTTGAAATACCAGAGTTGCCTACGTTTGACATGGGCAGCTTGCTGACAGTTATGATGGGGATGCTCGGCCTGGGCGGTCTCCGCAGTTACGAAAAGAAACAGGGGCTAACGAAATGACTTACAAATTATCACAACGCAGTTTGGACCGCATGGAGGGCGTCGATGAGAGATTGGTGGCAGTGGTTAAACATGCAATCACGTCAACCAAGACCGACTTCGGCGTTATCCAAGGGCTTCGCACGATTGAAATGCAGAAGGCTCTGGTCGCCAAGGGCGCGTCACAGACAATGAAATCCAAGCACCTCGATGGCCTTGCCGTTGACTTGATGGCCTACATTGGTGGACGCGGCTCATGGGAGCTTAACCTATATGATGACCTGGCCGACGCAATGGCCGAGGGTGCCAACGCTGTAGGCTGCAAAGTGCGATGGGGTGCTGCATGGCACATCGATAGCATTGGCCAGTATAAAGGCACAATGGAAGAGGCCATGAACGAATACATTGATTTGCGTCGGTCACAGGGGCGTCGGCCCTTCATTGACGGACCGCACTTCGAATTGATGATTTAGCTTAGTCCGGTTAGCTAAGTGGCCAGACAAGATCAGAAGGCCAGTGCATCGGTAGGTAGGGCGGGAGAGCATTTGGCCCTCGCCTACCTGTCGCTTGCTGGTTACTCTTGCACGCTCTGCCAGATCAAAGATCACGATGCGTATGTCGAGACGGATACACAGACGCTGACCTTACAGGTTAAAACCGCAAGCAAGACGCATAAGACTACCAATAGATACGCATTCCACACACCCAAAAAGAACGTCGATGTGTCAGACGTGTTTGCGTTTGTATCTATTGAATTAGGCGCTGTGATCTTCCGCCGAGGTGATGAGCTGACCTCTGTGACAACATACATTTCGCCAGAGGAATTTATGGATGAAGAGCAGTCAATGCAAAAAACATTCGACAGCTTCAAATAACCGCTTGTGACCGAGTGCGGCTTTGATTACAAAGTTCGAGTGGGTGGCTCAACCTTAATCGTTGTTTATTGGTTTTGCGTTACCGAATGTGCCAGCATCACGCCACCCACACGATTACTAGAATATAGTAAAGGCCAGAGCCATCAAGACGGCTCCGCTGAAGAAGCCGACGAACGCCCCTATGAGACCTGCTGCGTTTATCATGCGCTCAAGTTCTTTGTCAGTCATCTAAACTCTCCACCATTTGTATTCTCTCGCCAATCCAGCGCATAACCGGAACAGCCATTGAGTTGCCCATTGCCTTGTATCGAGGTCCATCTGGGCAGTCTTCCGCTGCCTTATTTCGCCACGCTATCTGCGTGTAGTTGTCAGGGAAGCCTTGCAGGCGCTCGCACTCTGTTGGTGTGAGGCGGCGGACTTTTGGATTAGGAACGAACAAAGGCGCGCCTCCGTTAATATGCTGATCTTCAAGTCCTTGCTTTGATCCAAATGATGCGTTGAGAGTTGAGGCAATCTGAGCAGGCCACTTCTCAACATGTTGCCCTGTTACTACCGCTGGCGTCTTGCTTTTATCCAGCGTTGGCGTGACTTCCGTTGACACGATATCGCCTTGGTTGGCGCTGTTTTGCGCGCCGAAGGCCACTGGCAATGTTTCTGTTGTCGGATCGTATGCGCTGCCAGTGCGTGTGGCCAGACATTGGGCTACTGGCTCTCCGTTAAACCCGCTGTATTGATTAGCGCCGACTGTAAGGGTGTCGGCAGCCTCTTTCCCCGCTTCTCGGCTCGGCGCAGGATGCCCTGACAGGCTTTCGCGCTCAAAAAGAACCGCTGCGGCACGTCTCCAGTCTCCAAGGTATCCGACAACGAACACACGGCGGCGTCGCTGGGCCACTCCGAAGTATTGAGCGTCAAGGCTTCTCCACGAAAACCCATACCCGAGCTGGCCCAGCGCCCCGAGGAAGGTTCCAAAATCCCGTCCTCGTTGGCTAGACAAGACGCCGGGGACGTTCTCCCAAACCAGCCACTTGGGCTGATATTGTGCAGCA